>ENA-OWNT01001937-OWNT01001937.1-seawater-metagenome-genome-assembly--contig:-NODE-1937-length-23216-cov-11.446476_pt1 | contig 23216 bp, 23 predicted proteins | sample MGYA00238136_ERZ651165 | MGnify/ENA primary metagenome ERZ651165 (study PRJEB26861, sample SAMN08777766) | seawater metagenome | isolation source: coastal seawater | place: USA: Florida | collected...
GATCTGGGTGCCGCTATGGCTGGGGCCGCTGGCCGCACTCAGCCTGGCGCAGGCCGGGCTGCTCGCCGATCTGGGATGGTTCTTTGCCAAACTGGCGGTGGTCACCTTCGGCGGCGCCTACGCGGTGCTCGCCTATATGACGCAGACGGTGGTGGTGCAGCATGGCTGGATCACGGCGCCCCAGATGATCGACGCGCTGGGGCTGGCCGAAACCACGCCGGGGCCGCTGATCCTGGTCACCCAGTTCGTCGCCATGCTGGCCGGTTTCCTTCAGGGCGGCGCGGGGCTGGCGCTGGCTGCGGGCGCGGTGGCGCTCTGGGCGACCTTCGTGCCCTGCTTTTTGTGGATTTTCCTGGCCGGTCCCTATCTCGACCAGATCGCGGCGCGGCCCCGGCTGGGACATGCGCTGCAGGCGATCACGGCAGCGGTTGTCGGTGTGATTCTCAACCTCTCGGTCTGGTTCTCGCTGCATGTGCTGTTCGGACAGATCGCCACCGTGCAACTGGGGCCAATCCGCCTGATCCGGCCGGTCTGGGATACCTTGGACCTGCGGGCATTGGCCCTGACGGCGCTGGCGGCAGCCGTGTTTCTGGGCATCCGTCGCGGCATGGCCGAAACATTGGCCATCATGGCGGTGGCGGGTGTCTTGCTTTCCTATTTCTGATCGAGAATCTGTATCGGACGCTCTTTTGTTTCTCTCAGAAACCCTTATGCTCAGGCCAACTTAGCTGAGGCTGCTGCATGTCGCGAGATATCGATTACGGAAACCTGATGCACCAGGCGATGCGCGGTCTGATCAAGACCGTGCTCAGAGACGTGGCAAAAAACGGTCTTCCCGGAGCGCATCATTTTTTCATCACCTTCGACACCGGGCACCCCGATGTCGAACTGGCCGACTGGCTGTCGGATCGTTACCCCGGTGAAATGACCGTGGTCATGCAGCACTGGTTTGACAATCTCGATGTGGGCGAGGACGGGTTCGCCATCACGCTCAATTTCGGCGACTCGCCCGAGCCGCTCTACATCCCCTATGACGCGATCAAGACCTTCGTCGATCCCTCGGTCGAATTCGGTCTGCGGTTCGAATCGGCGGAGGAAGAGGACGAGGCCGAGGATCCCCTGCCCGACAACGCGGACGAGGTCCAGGACGCCGACGCCCATGACGCGCGCCCCGACGCCGAGGTTGTGTCGCTGGACAGTTTTCGCAAGTAAACCCCTGCCCGCCGCTGCCGTTTTATCGGTTGCGGGTTACTGTTTCGCCAGAAAGGTCGAGACAGAGCGTTGTTTGTCACCGTTGCGCAGGTTGGTGAAATCCAGCATCAGCCCGCCTTCGGCCAGCGTCCGGTCGAACTGCTGCAGCTCGTAGCCGCCTTCGTCGTCCACGAACAGCGAATAGACCGTCATCGTGTCGCCCGCGATGCGGCCCCAGACAAAGGGTTCGCCTTTCATCGGGTCAAGCTGCACGGCGTGGCCAAAGACATTGCGTGTCATCGCGGCGGCATAGATCCCTTCACGGTCCGACGGCACAAAGTCGATGGAATAGGATTTTTCCTTGATCCGCCCGTCCGGCTTGTGGGTCGCCGACGTCCATTTGACGATAAAGCCGTGTTTGGTTTCCGAGATGCTGACGCTCATGTCCCGCGTGATGGTGGAGCCATCGGCGGAAACCACGTCGGCCGACCCGGTGTAATCGCCGACAAAGTCGGAAACCTCGGCCGCCCTGCCCGCACCCGCCACCAGCAACAGGCAGACCAATGCAGACAAGAACGCGACCATGATCTTGGCCCTGACCTGGGAAACCGGTATCGCACGCATCAGACGTCCTTTCGTGTTTCGCAGGCGGATCGCCGCGCTGCATCTGGGATCTGTCCCGGCATCTTACAAGCTTGCGCATGCGGAACAACGCCGCCGTTACGCCGCAGGCGGAAAAATGATAACCGCACCGGGACCAGTTGACCGCTATACCTTTGACGTAGGTCCATTTAGGATGCGCGCAACTGGCCAATTGCACGTCCCGCACGGGGCGGCTAAACGGCATGCGACTGTATACCCGACGGAGTTGACTGATGTCCGAAACCCGCACCGAAACCGACAGCTTTGGCCCCCTGGAGGTCCCCTCCGACAAGTATTGGGGTGCCCAGACCCAGCGGTCGATCATGCACTTCCCGATCGGCTGGGAAAAACAGCCCGTCGCCATCGTGCGCGCCCTTGGCGTGATCAAACAGGCCTGCGCCATGGCCAACAAGGAAAGCGGCGCGCTGGACGCGACGCTCGGCGACGCCATTATCCGGGCGGCCGGCGAGGTGATCGAGGGCAAGTTCGACGATAACTTCCCACTGGTGGTCTGGCAGACCGGGTCGGGCACCCAGTCGAACATGAACTCCAACGAGGTGATCGCCAACCGCGCGATCGAGATCCTGGGCGGCGTGATCGGCTCCAAGGACCCGGTGCACCCGAACGATCACTGCAACATGGGGCAGAGCTCCAACGACACCTTCCCCACCGCGATGCATATCGCCACCGCGATGAGCGTCCGCGACGTGCTGCTGCCGGGGCTGGAAAAGCTCGCCGCCGGGCTTGAGGCCAAGTCGGCAGAGTTCAAGGACATCATCAAGATCGGCCGCACCCACACCCAGGACGCCACGCCGCTGACGCTGGGCCAGGAGTTTTCCGGCTACGCCCATCAGATCCGCCAGGGCATCGCCCGGGTCCAAGCCTGCCTCCCCGGCATCTACGAGCTGGCACAGGGCGGCACCGCCGTGGGCACCGGCCTGAACACCAGAAACGGCTGGGGCGAAACCGTCGCCGCCAATATGGCCGAGATCACCGGCCTGCCCTTCGTCACCGCGCCCAACAAGTTCGAGGCGCTGGCGGCCCATGACGCCATGGTGTTCATGTCGGGCGCGCTCGCGACCGTGGCCGGCTCCTGCTACAAGATCGCCAACGACATCCGCTTCCTCGGTTCCGGCCCGCGCTCGGGTCTGGGAGAGCTGATCCTGCCGGAGAACGAGCCCGGCTCGTCGATCATGCCGGGCAAGGTCAACCCGACCCAGGCCGAGGCGATGACCCAGGTGGCGGCCCATGTGATGGGCAACGATGCGGCGATCAAGTTCGCCGGTTCGCAAGGGCATTTCGAGCTGAACGTCTACAACCCGATGATGGCCTACAACCTGCTACAGTCGATCCAGCTGCTGGGCGATGTGGCCGACAGCTTCACCGAACGGATGCTCAACGGCATTCAGGCCAACGAGCCGCGCATCGAGAAGCTGATGACCGAAAGCCTGATGCTGGTCACCGCGCTGGCCCCCACCATCGGTTACGACAACGCAACCAAGGTGGCCAAGACCGCGCACAAGAACGGCACCACGCTGAAGGAAGAGGCCATCGCGTTGGGCTTCGTGGACGCGGAAACCTTCGACAAGGTGGTGCGTCCCGAACAGATGATCGGCCCCAAGGGCTGATGGGCAAGCCGGTCAACCTGAACCGGTATCGCAAGAACAAGGCGCGGGCCGACAAAAAGGCCCGCGCCAACGAGAACGCGGTCAAATTCGGCCTCAGCAAGGCCGAGAGAGATCTGGAGCGCGCCCACGCCGACAAGACGCGCCGTGATCTCGACGCGCATGAGCGCGACGAATGAACCGCCCCCGCAAACACTCCCTGACACTCAAGGGCCATCGCACTTCCGTCTCGCTGGAAGACGAGTTCTGGCAGGCCTTCCGCGAGATCGCCGCCGAGGACGGCCGCGCCATCAACGAACTGGCCGCCGAGATCGACGCCGCGCGCGGCGCCGACTGCGGGCTGGCCTCGGCGATCCGGCTCTATGTGCTGCGGCGGTTAAGGGCGCGGTAGCCAGACGCGGTCATGCTGCTCGGATGACCCAGCTCTCGCCCCACCTCACACCGGAGAATTGGCCGTTCCAACTGTTCAGCTCCAGGGCCGCTTGCGAAGGCGGTGTGATCCGCCGCCAGTCCCGCGATGTAGAGCGACTGATGGGCCGGGCGCGGTTCGAGGCGGAACTGCTGCGCCGCGGGCATCACGCAGTGGAGAACGCCGACCAGATCGTGATCTTCTGCAATCAGCAGCCCATACGGGTCATTCGCTGATGGCAAATTCCTTCGAAGGACTTTGCCATGAAAATTCGAATTTTCATGGCGTTAGTCGCGCGGCCTCAGCCGCAGCCAGATGCCGTCCCGCGCCCGCACCGTCAGATGCGCCACCGGCACCGGCTCGCGCCCCTCGACCCGCTCGACCCGGAACCGCTGCAACAGCATCGAAAGCAACAGCGGCCCTTCCACCATCGCGAACCCCGCCCCGGTGCAGACGCGCGGCCCGGCGGAAAACGGGATATAGGCCTCGCGCTGACACTGCTTGCCGTTCTCTGTCTGCCAACGGCCCGGGTCGAAGCCGTCGGGGTTCTCCCACAGCCGCTCATGCCGGTGCAGATGCCAGGGGCTCAGCACCAGTTGCGATCCCTTCGGCACCGCGCGGTCGCGGAACCGCTCCGGACAGGCGGCCTCGCGCACCATCATCGGCACCGGCGGGTAAAGCCTCAGCGCCTCGCGGAATACATCCCGGCTGAGCCGCAACTTCGAGACCGAGCCGAACTCCGGCGCCAGAGCATCCGCCTCCGCCGCCAGCTTCTCCTGCCACTCGGGATACAGCGCCATCAGATACAGCGTCCAGGCCAGCGCCGAGGCGCTGGTCTCATGCCCGGCAAGGAAGAAAATCGCCACCTGATCGACCATCTCCTCGGTATCGAAGCCCTCTCCGGTCATCGGGTCGCGGGTGGTCATGATCTTGGTCGCCAGATCGTCCGGCGCAGTTCCCGCCGCGATCTCCGCCTGCCGCTCCGCCGTCAGACGCCGGATCAGACCGCGAATGATCTTCGCATTGGCCCGGGTGCCCTTCGGATAAAACCTCGGCACCCAACCCGGCAGCGGCACGAAGGCCGCAAGGTTCAGGATCGGCTGTGCCCGCTGATAGGCGCGAAACCGGTGAAACACCTCCGCCGCCACCTCATGCTCAATGGGAATGGAAAACAGCGTGCGAAAGATCACATCGGCCGCCGCGTGGCTGGTCACCTCCTCGATCTCAACCGGCGCCCCGGCGGCGCGGTCGACCTGGCCCGCCAGCCGCGCCACGGCGGCCTCGCCTGCCGCCCACATCGCCGGAAAGGTATCCCTCAACCGGCCGCCCTCGAACGCCGGGTCGATGATCCGCCGCTGCCGCTTCCACAGATCGCCATTGGTCAGGAACACCGACCTGCCCAGCAGCGGCTTCAGCCCCTCGCCGATGCGTTCCGATTTGGGAAAATCGTCGGGCCGCTCCTTCAGCACCGTCTGCACCAGATCGGGCTGGTTCAGCAGGAAGGACCGGAAGAAAGGCGTGCGAAACTCCGCCATCCAGGCGCGATAGAGCCGTGCGGGCTGGGCCGACAGGATATCCGCCCGGAACAGCCTCAGATAGCGCCGGAGCGAGACCTTGTCGGGCCGCGACGGCGGTTTGGGCGGCAGGGGCCGCAGGGACCCGGTCAAGCCGCCACCGAGGTGAATTTCGATACCGGCTTCTCGATCCGCGATTTCGACGGCACCCGGCCCGCGTAACGCTCCGCCAGCGTCAGCGGCCCGGCGGTGATGCGGAAATAATCGTAGTCCCCGGGCCGGTCGAAGGCGCAGAGATACTGAAAATGCAGCCGGAAGAAGCGCCAGCGCAGCTCCGCCCACCGCGCGGGGCTGAGCGTCTGGGTAAAGGCGGCCGAGACCACCAGCGGCCAGCGTTTGCCCTCCGGCGCCACCCCGCTCACCGCCACCGGGTCGCAGAGCGCAAAGGCACAGCCGTCGCCGGGGGCCGTGACATCCACCCAGGTCAGTTCATCGCGCGCCGACAGATACGCCAGATCGGCGCGCAGCCGCTGCGCCTGCGGCAGGAAGGACACCATCGGCACCACCTGCCCCAGCGTGAGAAAGCCCAGCACGGGCCCCTCGGCCGGCACCCGGCCGGCACGGATCAGATCGGCCAGCACCGAAATCCCCAGGTGCGCGCCGGAGGAATGACCGACCACCAGGACCTCATCCGCATCGCCCTGCAACGCCTCGGCGATGCAGTCGGCAAATTCGGCCAGCCGCGCCTCCAGTTCCGGCGGATTGGCGCCGCGGTGACGCGCCGAATAGGCGTAATCATGCATCAGGTAATAGGCGAAGAACTTGCTGTCCTGTGCCTTGAACCAGCGCAGCAGCACCGCCCCCACACAGGCCCCCAGAAGCCAGCCGTCAAACGGCGTGACCCAGTCCTTGATAAGGCCCTCCAGCGCGCTGATGCCCCAGACACAGCTCAAGCCCAGCAGCACGGCCAGCAGCAGCTGCCCGAGCAGCATGGCCACCGGGTACAGCGCGGCAATCACCGGCCCCTTGCGCAGCCGCATCAGCCGCCCCAGCGCGCCGCTGGCAATATAGACCCAGGCCGTTTGCGCCAGCTGCAGATAGGTGGCGGAAATGGAGGTCGACATGCTGTCGCGCACGATGTCGGACCAGACCAGCACCTCCACATCCGCCTCGACCTCGGCGCCCTCGATGCGGGCGTCGACGTACCAGCCATAGGGGGCGGTGGATCCCTTCGAAGCGATCTTGGATTTCAGCGCGATGTCATAGCCCGATATCGCCGCCTGATCGGCGCTTTCTTTCCGATAAAGCTCGCGATAGCGCCGCGGGTGAATGGGATCGTAGCCGGGAATATAAAATACCCGCCGCCGCTGCACCCGCCGCCCGTGCCGCTCTGCCTGAACCGCCTGCTCTTTGCCCATGCCGCCCTCTTGCCTTGGCGGAATGTTAACCGCGTTTTACGGCAAGAGTAAGGCCGGTTGCGGGCCTCAGCCCAGCGTCGCCAGCGCCGGGAAATGCTCCAGCAGCCAATAGGAAAACGCCGAGAAGCCGCCGGTCAGCATCAACAGGCCGATGGTCCACAACAGCAGGCCCATGATCCGCTCGATCCGCTCCATATGCCGCTTCATCCAGCCCATCAGCCCGCCCAGCCGCGGCAGGAAGGCGGCAACCAGCAGGAACGGCAGGCCCAGCCCCAGCGCATAGATCGCCAGCAGCGTCGTGCCGCGCGCGACAGACCCTTCGGAGGCCGCCAGCGACAGGATCGCGCCAAGCTGCGGCCCTATGCAGGGGGTCCAGCCAAAGGCAAAGGCCAGCCCCAGAACATAGGCCCCCAGAGCGCTGCCGCCGCGATCGCCCACATCCAGCCGCGCCTCGCGGTCCAGAAAACCGATACGGAAGATGCCGAGGAAATGCGCCCCGAACACCATCACCAGCAGGCCGGCCACGGTGTTGAACACAGATTGGTACTGCAGGAACACCGCGCCGATCGCCGAGGCGGTGAAGCCCAGGAACAGGAACACCGTCGACAGGCCCAGAACAAAGAACAGCGCCGGGATCAGCGCCTTGTTCCGCGCCGCGCGCCCCTCGCTCAAATCGGTCACCGACACCCCGCTCATATAGGCCAGATAAGGCGGCACGATCGGCAGCACACAGGGCGACAGAAAGCTGATGATCCCGGCCACCAGCGCCACGGTCATGGCGGGGATCAGCCCCGCGTCGATGATATCGATTCCGAACATGTCCCCCACATAGGCGATCCCGCCGCGCAGGTCACGATGCCATCCGGTCACATCCTTGTGGACAGGGCCTTGGATTGGTCCTATCTGCGCGCCATGACCGAGATTTCCGAGACGCTGGATGCCATCGGGCTGCTCTGCCCCCTGCCCGTTCTCAAAGCGCGCAAGCGCCTGGAGGCCCTGCCCTTGGGCGCGGTGCTGCGGCTTCTGGCCGACGATCCGGCGGCGGTGATCGACGTGCCGCATTTCTGCGCCGAGGCCGGCCACCGCTTTCTGGGCGAGAGCGAGGCCGAGGGCCATCGCGCCTACCTGATCCGCAAGGGCGGCTGAGACGCGCCTGCGCCCGGGTGCCCCTTCGAAATCCTCGCAGACACGAAAACCGGGGCGGTCGCGCCGCCGCCAATTGCGCCCGCCGGAATGAAAAAGCCCCGGACCGTCGGCCCGGGGCTTGATGTTAGCTCAGGTCAGGCGGCTCAGCCGCCCAGCGACCACCAGCCGCGCCGCTTGGGCTTCGGCTTTTCCTCGACCGGGGCCGGTTCGGCCTCTGCCGCCACAGGTTCCGGCTCGGGTTCGGGCTCAGGTTCTCCCGTTGCCTCGGGCTCCTCCACCGCTGGCTCTGCCGCCTCGGGTTCCGGCTTCACCTCCGGCTCGGCCGCCTCGGGGGCCGCTTCCGGCTCCGCCGCCGGGGCCGGTTCCGCCTCCGGGGCAGCTTCCGCTGCGGCCTCGGGGGCTGCTTCGGCTACCGGCGCTTCTGCGGTTTCGGCTTCCGCCTCGGTCACCGCCTCGGTCTTCTTCGAGCGGGACCGCGAGCGGCTGCGCTTCTTCGGCTTCGGTTTGGCCTCTGCTTCGGTCTCTGCCGCGCCCTCTTCGGCCGGCTTGGTTTCGTCGCCCCCGGCCTCTTCAGCCGCGGCCTCTGCCACCGCGGGGACCTCGGCGGGTTGAGGTTCGGCCTTGGCCTCCTCTTCGCCCTGGGCCTCACCGGTCTCGCCGCCCTCGCCATTGCCGTTGGCCGCCGATTTCGACTTCCGCCGCCGCCGCCGCCGCTTGCGCTTGGGCTTGGGCGCCTCTTCGCCGGACAGGCTGTCTTCGGTATCTTCCGGTTCCGCCTCGGCGGTCTCTTCGACCTCGATCGCCTCCATCAGCGAGGCATCGACCGACACCACCGGCGCCGTCGCTTCGGGCACCGAGCGGGTCGCGGTCTTGAACTTCTCCAGCGTGAAATCGGGGCTGATCAGATGCGGATCGCCTTCGACCCGCACCGACACGCCATAGCGGCTCTCGATCTGGGCGATATGCTCGCGCTTCTGGTTGATCAGGAAGTTCGCGATGCCGACCGGGCATTTCACCAGCACTTCGCGCGAGCGGCGCCGCACGCCCTCTTCCTCGATCTGACGCAGGATCGCCAGCGCCAGGTTGTCGTCGGAGCGGATCAGCCCGGTGCCATGACAATGCGGGCACGGCTGGGTCGTCGCCTCGATCATGCCGGGACGCAGCCGCTGGCGGCTCATCTCCATCAGGCCGAAGCCCGAGATGCGGCCCACCTGGATGCGGGCGCGGTCGGTTTTCAGCCGCTCCTTCATCCGCTTTTCAACGGCGGCGTTGTTCTTGCGCTCGTCCATGTCGATGAAGTCGATGACGATCAGACCGGCAAGGTCGCGCAGACGCAGCTGGCGCGCCACCTCGTCGGCGGCCTCCAGGTTGGTCTTGGTCGCGGTCTCCTCGATCGAGCCTTCCTTGGTGGCCCGGCCGGAGTTCACGTCGATCGCCACCAGCGCCTCGGTCACGCCGATCACGATGTAGCCGCCGGACTTGAGCTGCACCGTCGGGTTGAACATCCCCGCCAGGTAGCTCTCGACCTGATAGCGCGCGAACAGCGGCATCGGGTCGACGTAATGCTTCACGTTCTTGGCATGGGACGGCATGATCATCTTCATGAAGTCCTTGGCGATGCGATAGCCGCCCTCGCCCTCGACCAGAACCTCGTCGATCTCGCGGTTATAGAGGTCGCGGATCGATCGTTTGATCAGGTCGCCTTCTTCATAGATCTTGACCGGCGCGATGGATTTCAGCGTCAGCTCGCGGATCTGTTCCCACAGCCGCTGCAAGTATTCATAGTCGCGCTTGATCTCCGCCTTGGTGCGCTTGGCGCCCGCGGTGCGGATGATCAGGCCGGCGCCCTTGGGCACGTCGATCTCGGCCGCGATTTCCTTCAGCTTCTTGCGGTCAGTGGCGTTGGTGATCTTGCGGGAGATGCCGCCACCGCGCGCGGTGTTGGGCATCAGCACGCAATAGCGGCCCGCCAGCGACAGGTAGGTGGTCAGCGCGGCGCCCTTGTTGCCGCGTTCTTCCTTGACGACCTGAACCAGCAGGATCTGCCGGACCTTGATCACTTCCTGGATCTTGTAGCGGCGCGGGCGCGGTTTGCGCGGCGGGCGGATGTCTTCTTGATCGTCATCGTCGGCCACGGATTCGATAGAGGAATCCTTGGCCGCCGCATCGCTGCGCGCCTCCCCGGTCTCGGTGTCGTCCTCGTCACCGGTATCCGCTTTGTCCTCTTCCGCGTCGGCGGACGCCTCCTCTGCCGGAGCCTCCTCCGCAACGGCCTCTTCGGCTGCGGGCTCCGCGGCGGGCGCCGCACCGGCGCCTTCATCCGCTCCGTTGTCCTCGGGTTCTTCGACCGGCGTTTCCGCGACCCGTTCCATCGGCGAGCTGCCCTCGGGCACCTCCGGCTCCGGCGTGCCGGCCTCTTCGGGCTCGGACAGGTCGATGGTCTCCATGCCGCTGATCTCGGTCTCGACCTCTTTGGTCTCGACCGCGTCACCGGATTTCAGATCTTCCGCCTTGGTCTTGGACCGCGACCGGGAGCGCGACGACCGGCGCGACGAGGGTTTCTTCTCGTCCTCCTCGTCCTTGGCCCGCTGCGCTTCGGCATAGGCCTGTTCCTCGGCCATCAGCGCTTCGCGGTCGGCCACCGGAATCTGGTAATAATCCGGGTGGATTTCCGAAAACGCCAGGAAACCGTGACGGTTGCCGCCGTAATCGACAAAGGCCGCCTGAAGCGAGGGTTCGACCCGGGTTACCTTTGCCAGATAGATGTTGCCAGCAAGCTGGCGTTTGTTTTCGGATTCAAAATCGAATTCCTCGACCTTGTTTCCGTCAACCACCACGACGCGGGTCTCTTCCGCGTGGGTGGCGTCGATGAGCATCTTCTTTGCCATATGTCCTTGTTGCACAACCGCAAACGCGCCCGCCCTGGCGGGCGCGCGCGTTTGGGGTGGTGTCTTGTCAGGGCGATTGCTGACGCCGCGCGGCACGATCCGTCTGACGGACCTGAAACCTGAATGTTCAATGCTCGCGCGCGCGTCATCGCGGTTCTTCTCCGACAGGTCGGGACGGTCCCGTTGCCTGCCCGTTTTTTGCCCCACCCGATTTCAGGCGGGGTCATCTCATTGCCCAGGATGGGCGCTATCGGTCTGTCCAGTCTTTCGGATCATTGCCGGTCAAGGCTGAAACAGCGAATCTCTCTCCGGGCGAGTGACGCCAAAGCGCATCGGGCCCGTTACCACACCATAAGGCGAGCGGATGGGAAAATACAATGGGCTTGTTGCGCCACCGCCACGGAATTCGCCCGGGATGTCCATGAATTACCATTTTTCGCAGCCCCGGACCCGGGCCCGGCAAACCCGCCCCCTGCCGGGCGCTTGAAGCCACGTGAAAGCGGGCTGGAGCATGCCACCGGGCCGTTTGACCAAACAGGACAAAACGGCCCGGATTCTGTACGGTTCACGCTCAGAGATAGTCCGACCGCTGCAACCCGTATTTCGCCATCTTCTCGTTCAGTGTCCGGCGCGGCAGACAGAGCTCTTCCATTACGCTGGCGATCGAGCCCTTGTGACGGCGCATGGTGTTGTCGATCAGCATCCGTTCGAACGCCTCGACATATTCCTTCAGCGGCTTGCCCTCGGTGGTCATCACCGGCTGCATTTCCTCGTGGTCCGACATCAGCAGCGAGGCGATGGTCCCCGAGCCGCGCCGCGCTTGCAGCACCGCGCGTTCGGCCACATTGATCAGCTGCCGCACGTTGCCCGGCCAGGGCGCCTGGAGCAGTTGCGCCGCCTCCTGTGCCGACACCTTGGGCGCGTCGCAGCCGTATTCCTCGGCGAATTGCTCGGTCAGGCGGGTAAACAGCGTCAGGATATCCTCGCCGCGCTGGCGCAGCGGCGGCACGACGATGCGCAGCGCCGCGAGGCGATAGAACAGGTCCGAACGCAACACATCCTCGCAGGTCTTGCCCGCCTCCTGAATGTTGGAGATCGCGATGATGCGGGTCTCCGACGGGGTGCCCTGTTCGTTGATCGCGTTCAGGAGCTTGGCCTGCAACGGCTCGCTCAGCGTCTCCACATCCTCCAGCACCAGCGTGCCGCCACGGGCCTCTTCCATCGCGGGGATCTGCGCGTCTTCCGGCATCATCGGGCCGAACAGCCGCTTCGACAGCGCCTCCTCCTCCAGCGCAGCGCAGGAGACCAGTACGAATTTCTTGCCCGCCCGGTTGCCGGCGGCATGCAGCGCATGCGCCACCAGCGTCTTGCCAGTGCCGGTCTCGCCCTCGATCAGCACATGGCCGTCGGCCTGGCCCAGATCGAGGATATCTTCCTTCAATCGCTCCATCACCGGCGAGGAGCCGATCAGCTTCTTCATGATCTGGCCGCCGTCGCTCAGCTCCTTGCGCAACGCCCGGTTGTCCAGCGTCAGGCGGCGGGCATTGGCGGCCCGCTTGGCCAGCTCCGACATCCGGTCGGGGTTGAACGGTTTTTCGAGGAAATCGAAGGCGCCGATCCGCATCGCCTCCACCGCCATCGGCACATCGCCATGGCCGGTGATCATGATCACCGGCAGCGCGCTGTCGGTGCCCATCAGCTTTTTCAGGAACTGCATCCCGTCCATGCCCGGCATCTTGATGTCCGAAATGACGATGCCGGGATAATCCGGCCCCAGCGCCTTGAGCGCATCCTCGGCCCGGGCAAAGGTTTCGGTATCGTAGCCGGACAGCGCCAGCCACTGGCTGATCGATTGGCGCATATCCTGCTCGTCATCGACGATGGCAATCTTCATGGCCTGTGCCATTTGCCTAGGTCCTTTCGTTCTTGTTATTCCGCCGCCTCGATCCCCTCATCGAGGATCGGCAGCTGCATCTCGAACACCGCGCCGCCGTTCTGGCCGTTGCGCGCGGTCAACCGGCCGCCCAGATCGCTGACGATACCCGAGGAAATCGCCAGCCCCAGCCCGACGCCGTCGCCTGGCTGCTTGGTCGTATAAAACGGCTCGAACAGGGAATCGAAGTCCTCGATCCCGCCGCCATTGTCGCGCACTGTCAGCGTCGCGGTTTCGCCCGCGGCCAGAATGATCTCGATCTCCGGATCGTCCACTGATTTGGTGGCATCCAGCGCATTGCGCAAGAGGTTGATCATCACCTGCTCGATCCGCATCCGGTCGCCCATCACCCGCACCGGCGCTTCCGGCAGGATCTTGGCGATCTTCACATGGCGCTGGCGCAACTGCGGCTCCATCATCGCCAGGGACGAGGCCAGCGCGTCGCCCAGGTTGACCGGCGAGAACACCTCACTGCCCTTACGGGCATAGGATTTCAGCTGCCGCGTGATCGCCCCCATCCGCTCCAGCAGGTCGTCGATGCGGCCGAAACTGGCCAACGCCTCCTCCGGCCGGTTGCGCCGCAACAGCAGGCGGGCGCCCGCCAGATAGGTTTTCATCGCCGCCAGCGGCTGATTCAGCTCGTGGCTGACGGCTGCCGACATCTCGCCCAGGGCCGCCAGTTTGGAGCTTTGCGCCAAGGTCTGTTCCGCCACGGCGAGGTTCTCCTGCACCCGTTCCCGCTCGGCGATTTCCCGCTGAAGTCTGGCGTTCAACGCGCGAAGCTCCGCCGATTCCCGCTGGAACAGCGCCATCCGCACCGCCGTCTTGCGGCTGAGGAAATAGAACGCCAGCGCCAGCAGGATGGCGAATCCCATAATCTCCAGCGCCAGAACCGCGTTCACCTTTTCCCGGATCGAGGCATAGGTGGTGAACGACGTCATGCGCCAGCCGCGGAATGGGATGCGGGTTTCCATCCGCATCACCGCCTCGCCCTTGAGGTAGGCATCGGCGGGCAGCGCGGTCCAGTCGGCGGTCAGGCGGATCGCCCGTTGGATCGCACCCTGCGGATCCTGCTTGCGCAGCGCCTCTTCCTCGCTCAGCCCGCGCCAGCGCGGTTCGGTCGACAGCACGATGGTGCCGGTGCTGTCGGTAACCAGAACCGCATCGGAAATCCCTGCCCAGGCGCGTTCGAATTTCTGCAGGTCAACCTCGACCACGATCACGCCGAGGATGCCGGAGCCGTCGGTGATCCGCCGTGAATAGGCAAAGCTGTACCCGCCCGCCTCGCGCGGAATGACTGAGAATACGGTGGAATTGGCGCGGATCGACTCGACGAAATAGGCCTCGGTGCGGCGCTGTTCACCCAGCCGGTTGCGGTCGGTCGCCGCCACCGTGCGTCCGTCCTGGTCCAGCAGCATCAGCGAGGCGGCGCCGATCTCCTCGACGAAGGAAATCAGCCGCTGGGTCGACAGGCTGAAATCGTTGGACTGAAGGGCGGCGATCAGCGCCGGGTCGCGCGCCAGCAGTTGCGGCACGATGGCATTGCGGCGCAGCTCGCTCAGCAGGTTACCGCTGTAAAGCGCCAGCCGCAGCTCGGCGCGGTAGCGCGTGCTTTCGGTAAAGCGGTTGGTCAGCAGCCGGTTGGTGACCCAGACGGTCGCCACCGCGGCCATCAGCAAAACGACCAACGCCACCCGGACCCGCCAGCCGATCGCCGGGGCTCGGGAAAACAGGGCACGAGAGGTCTCTGGAACGCTCATGCGCACCAAGCTACGCTGCGGCCGGGGCAGGCTCAAGTCACGCCGGGGTCAGTACCCCGGCCAATGCGCGGAAGAGCGCCGCCCCATCGGTGCCCCCATGGCCGATATCCGCCGCCCGCTCCGGGTGCGGCATCATCCCCAGCACCCGGCGGTTGGCGGACAGGATACCGGCAATGTCGTCCATAGAGCCGTTGGGGTTGTCGATATAGGTGAAGGCGACGCGATCCTCGCCCTTGAGCCGCTCCAGCGTGTCGGCATCGGCGTAGTAATTGCCGTCGTGATGCGCGATCGGGATGCCGATCACGTCACCGGCGTTGTAACCCTGGGTGAAGGCGCTGTCGGAGGTTGCGACCTTCAGCTCGACGGTGCGGCAGATATATTTCAGCCCCGCGTTACGCAGCAGCGCCCCGGGCAGCACGCCGGTTTCGGTCAGCACCTGGAAGCCGTTGCAGATGCCCATCGCGTAGCCGCCGCGCTCGGTATGCTCGACCACCGCCTTGCAGATCGGCGATTGCGCCGCGATAGCGCCGCAGCGCAGGTAGTCGCCGTAGGAAAATCCGCCCGGCACGCCGACGATGTCGATCCCGTCGGGCAGCCCGGTTTCCTTGTGCCAGACCATCGAGACGTCGAAACCGGCCTGCTCGAAAGCGACGGCAAGATCACGGTCGCAGTTCGACCCGGGGAAAACGATGACGGCTGCACGCATGGCTGGGGCTCCTTCAGCTCATGAAATCGGTGATGACGGCCACGCCGGGCGGGGCCGGATGATCAAAGGCGGCCAGTTCTTCGCTGGCCTTCGACAGGGAAATGGTACGGGTGATCAACGGACGCAAGTCCACATCCTGCGCGCTGAGCAGATCGAGCAGCGCCGGATAGCGCCAGGCGGGCATGCCGCGGGTGCCGTAGACCGCCAGCTGGCCGGAATAGACCCGGTCCATCGGCAGCGCCATGGTGCTGTGCTCGCCCGCGGGCATGCCGACCTGCACCATGCGGCCCAGCTTGCGCAGGCAGCTCAGCGCGGTGACGGTGGTGTCCTCGATCCCCAACGCCTCGATCGCCAGGTCAGCGCCGCCGCCGGTGATCTCCCGCACCGCCTGCGCCGCATTGCCCGCGGCTGCGTTCACTACCGCATGGGCCCCGAGCTTCCGCGCATACTCCAGCTTTTCCTCAACAACATCGACGACCACCACCCGGGCGCCGAGCGCCCGGCCGAGGATCAGCGCCGACAGGCCGATGCCGCCGCCGCCGATCACCGCCAGCCATTCGCCACCGCGCAGCTGGGCGCGCCCCGTGAGCGCGTGCCAGGCGGTGGTCACCCGGCAACCGAGCGCGGCCGCGATCCCGGGCGCCATGGTCTCGGGCAATGCGGTCAGGTTCGCGTCGGCATGGTCGACGGAGACATATTCGGCAAAGGCGCCGGGGCCGGTGAAACCGGGAATCACCTGATCGGCACAGATGGTCTGGTTGCCCGCGGCACAATCGGGACACTGGCCGCAGGCCAGGATAAAGGGCGCGATCACCCGGTCGCCCACCTTCCAGCGGCTGACCTGCGATCCGGTGGCGACCACTTCGCCGCAATACTCATGGCCCGGCACATGCGGCAGCGCCACATCCGGGTCGGACCCGGTCCAGGCGTGCCAGTCGGAGCGGCAGACGCCGCAGGCCAGCACCCGCAGCACCACGCCGTCCGGCGCCGGGTCAGGATCGGGCAAGGTGGTGATCTCCAGCGGCGCGCGCCAGGCGGTAAGCTGCGCGGCCCTCATGCCGCCCGCCCCCTGTCAGGCGCGCTGATGCCGGCGGTCGCCATCCTCAGCCCAGCTCGATCTCGTAGCTTTCGATCACGGTGTTGGCGAGCAGCTTCTCGCACATCTCGGCCACCTGCGCCTCGGTCGTGCCCTCGGCCAGGTCCAGGTCGATCACCTTGCCCTGACGCACGCCTTCGACACCCTCGAAGCCCATCGCGCCGAGCGCGTGGCGCACGGCCTCGCCCTGCGGATCGAGAACCCCGTTCTTCAGCATCACATGCACCCGTGCCTTCATCTGTTCTGCACCCCGATCTTTGCGGCCAGGCCCCTGCGGACCTCTGTTGTGTTCATAATGTTCAGTGTCCGCGCCCGTCCCCGGGCGCGCGGCTCAGTTGATCAGCGTGGGCTTGGTCACCTGAGCGGTCTTCGGCATCACGCCCAGACGGCGGGCCACCTCGGAATAGGCATCGGTCAGGCTGCCCAGGTCGCGGCGGAACACGTCCTTGTCCAGCTTCTGGCCGGTCTCGATATCCCACAGCCGACAGCTGTCCGGGCTGATCTCGTCAGCCACGATAAGGCGCGGGAAATCGCCCTCGTAGACGCGGCCGATCTCGATCTTGAAATCCACCACGCGGATGCCGACGCCATACATCACGCCGGACAGGAAATCGTTGACCCGCAGCGCCAGGCTGAGGATGTCGTCCATGTCCTGCTGGCTGGCCCAGCCGAAGGCGGCGATATGCTCTTCGGTGACCAGCGGATCGCCGAGCGCATCGTCCTTGTAGCAGTATTCCACGATCGGACGCGGCAGCTGCGTGCCCTCTTCGATGCCAAGCCGCTTGGACAGCGACCCGGCGGCGAAGTTGCGCACGATCACCTCCAGCGGGATGATCTCGCAGGAGCGGACCAGCTGTTCGCGCATGTTCAGGCGGCGGATGAAGTGGGTCGGCACGCCCAATGTGTTGAGGCCGGTCATGAAGAATTCGCTCAGGCGGTTGTTCAGAACCCCCTTGCCCTCGATCACGTCCTTTTTCTCGGCGTTGAAGGCGGTCGCGTCATCCTTGAAATATTGCACGATGGTCCCCGGTTCGGGGCCCTCGTAAAGGATTTTCGCCTTGCCTTCGTAAATCTTGTTGCGGCGCGCCATGCGAGACCTTTCGGCTATCCGTCGGGGATGAGTCCCCGCGCGTGCTGCCCTCATAGTGCAAGGGCCGCACTGTCGCAAGCGGACGCGCCCTCTTACCCTCTTGCGGTTAGACCGATGGGGCGGCATACCAGAGCAAACGGACATTTTTCAGGGGACCGCACCCATGACCACTTTCAATGATCGCGAAACCGCCTTCGAGAACAAGTATGCCCACGACGAGGAGATGCAGTTCAAGGCGCAGGCACGCTGCAACAAGCTGCTGGGTCTGTGGGCCGCTGCTCTGCTGGGCAAATCCGGCGACGACGCCGCAGCCTATGCCAAATCGGTGGTGATCGCCGACTTCGAAGAGGCCGGCCACGAGGATGTCGTGCGCAAGGTCGCGGGCGATCTGGGCGACAAGGCCAGCGCCGACGACGTGCGCGCTAAGATGGCCGAGCTGCTGCCCGAGGCCAAGGCCCAGATCATGAGCGAGGTCGGCGAGTAAGCCGGGCGTCTTGCCCAGCCTCGTGCCCACCCCGCTCTCAGCATCTGCCGCCCGTCAGGGAAGCCGGCTCATGATGTTGTTGAACGATTAGAATTTGCCAAGACGCCCCGTCCGTGACAGACGGGGCGTTCCTGAATCGGCGTAGCGCAAGCGCCTCCCTCAGACCGCAACGGAGCGACGGACATGACCAACGCCCTTTCCAAGATGCTGGCCGAAAAGGATTTTCTGCTGGCCGATGGCGCCACCGGCACCAACCTGTTCAACATGGGGCTGCAATCAGGCGACGCGCCCGAGCTGTGGAATGTGGACGAACCGGAAAAGATCACCGCACTCTACAAGGGGTCGGTGGACGCCGGGAGCGACCTGTTTCTGACCAATACCTTCGGCGGCAACGCCTCGCGGCTGAAGCTGCACAGCGCCGAAAAGCGGGTGCGCGAGCTGAACCGGATCGGCGCCGAGCTGGGCCGGGAACTGGCCGACAAGACCGCGCGCAAGGTCGTTGTGGCCGGCTCGGTCGGTCCCACCGGCGATATCATGGAGCCGGTCGGCAACCTCAGCCACGCACTGGCGGTCGAGATTTTCCACGAACAGGCCGAGGGTCTGAAAGAGGGCGGCGTCGACGTCCTCTGGGTGGAAACCATTTCCGCCCCGGAAGAATTCCGCGCCGCGGCCGAGGCCTTCGCGCTGGCCGATATGCCGTGGTGCGGTACCATGAGCTTTGACACCGCCGGGCGCACCATGATGGGCGTCACCTCTGCCGATATGGTGCAGATCGTCGAGAGCCTGCCGAATCCGCCGATCGCCTTCGGCGCCAACTGCGGCACCGGCGCCTCGGACATCCTGCGCACGATTCTGGGCTTCGTCGCCCAGGGCACCGAACGGCCGATCATCTCCAAGGGCAACGCGGGCATCCCGAAATACGTGCACGGACATATCCACTACGACGGCACGCCCGAGCTGATGGCCGACTACGCCGTGATGGCCCGCGACGCGGGCGCGCGGATCATCGGCGGCTGCTGCGGCACCATGCCGGAGCATCTGGTCAAGATGCGTGAGGCGCTGGACACCCGCCCGCGCGGCGAACGCCCGACGCTGGAACAAATCGTCGAGGCGCTGGGGCCGTTCACCTCCGCCACCGATGGCACCGGCGAGGCCGAGGGCGGCGAAGACCGTCCGCGCCGCCGCCGCCGCCGCGGCTGAGGCACGGACTGCCCAAGCCCAATCGAGACAAGATAAAGGTCGCCCGGAGGATATGCCGGGCGACCTTTTCCTTTGGCCCGCCCCGCCCGATTTCGCGCCGACAACCAGGAACCGGCAACAGAGGGCAGTGCCCCGCCTAATTCACATCCGGCGCCATCAGCAGCTTTCGGATATACCCAACCGGCACACCCAGGTTGGAACCGCCGAACTCCGGCATGATCGCGGTATTCACGGCGATCACCTCCCCCTCCAGCGTCAGCACCGGCCCGCCGCTGCCGCCATGGGTGGTCTCGGCGTCATACACCACCGTCGCCGGAGTCGCCTGCCCCACGATGCCGCGGCTGGCCAGCGGCGAAATCAGCCCGGCCTCCGCCAGTTTCGCCGCCACCGTCCAGAAATCGGTGTCGCCCGCCTTCTGCAGCGCCGAGACGAACTCCGCGCCCGACTGCGCCAGCAGCGACATCAGCCCGGTGGGATACCCCATGACGATCACCCCCTCGCCCGGCGTCGGCACCGCCTCGGCCAGCGGCAGGCCCGGCGGCAGCTCCTCTCCCCCCTCGGGCTCCAGCAGCGCCAGATCCACCTCTTCGCTCACCCGCAGCAGCCGCAGCGCCACCGGGTCGGCGCGGCCCGGGAAATAGGCGATGAACCGCGTCATCACCGGCTCCAGAACCGAGGTGCCCAGGCGCAGGCTGGGGTTTTCGTCCCAGGGCCTGGCCACATGCCGGTTGCTGACCACCAGCCGCGGCGTGTCCAGCACAAAACCGGTGCCGTTGAACTGCACCTCCGCCACCGGCCCTTCGCCCTCAAGCGACAGAAAAGGCTGTCCGCTGGGCTGCAACAACGGCACGCCCTCCGGGGTGACCACGTGGCGCAGCATCCTGCCGCTCTCCTTGTCGCGTAGCCCGTAGCTGCCCTGCAGAAAGGCTACCGAAGGTGCCGCCATGCCGATCACCAGCCGCGTGGCCTCCGAGCGCGCCTCCAGCGTTTCCAGCCGCTGGGTGGTGCTGCCCAACCGGCTTTGCAGATCCTCGCGCAGGGCAGTCAGATCGCCGTGGCGGATCGCGTCGCGCCGCGCCTGGGCCAGCTCGGCGGCGATGGCGTCGACCTGCAGCCCGCCGCTCTCGATCTGGGCGCGCAGGCGCCGGTCGGTGCGCGATTGCAGCAACACAGCCACGGTCAGCACCGCCAGCATCAGCAGCACCGCGCCCCGGAACAGAACCGTGGTATCGCGGATCAGTCGCCGGGCCAGATCGCCCGAGGCATGCGCCGTCCGGGCCGGCAGCGGCAGGCGGCTTGCGCGCATGTAGCACAGCGCATCGCCCATGATCCCGGCAACCGTCTGCCTTGGCCGGTACTGGTTGTCATAGACCCGGATGCGCGAGATCGGCCCGGCCTCGCCGAACTCGATCACATCGCCCGGGCTAAGCCGCGCCTGCGGCACCGGCGCGCCGTTGACCCAGAGCGGCGTGCCCTCTGCCGCCTCGACATCGAACTTTGCGCCGCTGCGCGCCAGCCGCGCGACCAGCGTCGCGCCCCGCGGCGGCGTCTCTTCCTCGCCGGTGGCAATCAGCTTGCGGTCCCCGGTCAGCCAAAGGGCATTCCGGGCGCCGGTGATCCATGTCACCTCGCCACGGCACCGGCCTGTCAGATGTTCCAGCGCCGCAACGGTTGGGCTTGTGATCGGGGCGGTCATCGCCCCTGCATGGGGCGCGGTTTACCGTCACCTGTCAACGGGTTTCACGAAACCCGCACCGCGCTCCGGCGCTCAGCGCCCCTCGAATTTCGCCGGGCGCTTTTCGACGAAGGCCACCACACCCTCCTGGAAATCGCGTGTACGCCCGCATTTGCCCTGCAGATGCGCCTCGATCGCCATCTGGTCCTCCAGCGGTTTGTCCAGGCTGCCGCGCAGGGCCGATTTCACCGCGCCGAAGGCCAGCGTCGGCCCCTCGGCCAGATAGGCGGCCCGCTTGCGCCAATGGGCGTCGAAGTCGTCATCGGCCACCGCTTCCCAGATCATGCCCCAGGCCTCAGCCTGGCGCGCCGGAATGCGGTCGGCGAACAGGGCCGCCCCCATCGCCTTGGCCAGCCCCACTTGCCGCGGCAGGAACCAGGTGCCGCCGGCGTCCGGGATCAGGCCGATCCGCGTGAATGCCTGCAGGAAATAGGCGCGCTCCGCCGCGATCGCCACATCCGCCGCCAGCGCCAGGCTTGCCCCCGCGCCCGCCGCCGGGCCGTTGACTGCGGCCAGCGTCGGCACCGGGCAATCAACGATCGCCTGCAACATCGGGGTGTATTCGTCGCGCAGGACCCGCTCCAGATCCGGCACACCGCCACCGGCATCACCCAGATCCTGCCCGGTGCAGAACGCCGCCCCGGCCCCGGTCAGCACAACCGCCCGCGCCGCGTTGCCCGCGCGGCCCATCGCATGGGTGATCTCCGCCCGCATCTGCGACGAAAGCGCATTCATCTTGTCCGGCCGGTTCAGCGTCAGGACGGCAAGCCCGCCCTCGATCTCAAGCGTGATGGTCTGATAATCCACGGCCCTGTCTCCCTCTGCGGTATCGGGGCGACAGTGGCGCATGCGCGGGCCAAGGAAAAGGGGGGACTAAGCGTCACTCCTCGAGGATACGGCGCAGACGTTCCTGCTCCTCGGCGGTCAGCGCGCTCTCTTGTGGGCGCGCCGCCTGGGCGCGGCCCCGCAGATAGGCCCAGGCCATCGCCATCGCCATCAGCAGCATCAGGGGCCCAGCCCCCCAGAGCAGCCAGTTCGCCCCCCTGGTCGTGGGCCGCAGCAGCACGTATTCGCCGTAGCGGTCGACGATGAAGTCCACGACCTCTTCGTTGCTGTCGCCCGCCACCAGCCGCTCCCGTACCAGCAGGCGCAGGTCGCGGGCCAGTTCGGCATTGCTCTCGTCGATGTTCTCGTTGCGGCAGACCAGGCAGCGCAGATCCTTGCTGATCTCGCGCGCCCGCGCCTCCATCGCCGGATCGGCGAGGATCTCGTCGGGCATCGACTCGGGCCAGACCATCCCGCGGCCATCGTCGCCGGCGAGGGCGAACACCGCCATGCCCACTCCTTCGAGGCCCCCGGTGTAACACGTGGCGCCACCCGCCCGTGCATGCCATGCTGCGGGAGGGCACGGATGGGAGCAGGGTCGATCGGGTACCAGGCACGCACTCTCCTCATGGGCATGCTGCTGTTCGTCAGCTCCGTGGCCGCGGCGGCTCCGGTGCCGTGGTTCGTGCCCGACGAGCAGGCCGCTTCCCGCCTGTCCACCTGGCTCGAGCAGCTGTGGCCGGACCACCCCGTCGAGGTGCGGGTCGGCGAGTCGCCGGGGCGCGGCATCTGGTACCAGGCGGGGGCCCTGCACCTGCGCTCCGACGCCCACCAGGAGCAGGCCGCGGTGGCCGACGACCCGGCCCTGCAGATCACCACCGTGCGCACCTGGCTGGCGGCCATCCCCGTCGACGACCAGGGCTGGGCCCCCGAGATGCAGGTCGCGCCGCCTCCCGAGGTCAGCGCGTCCGAGGCGCCCGACACCCGGGACCCCGTGCGGGTCCTGCCCCTGCCCGAGGCCGGCTTCGGGCTCACCGTCCGGCCCACCGGATCCGGGGCCATGGTGGGCACCCGCCTCGGCGTCGCCCTCATGGCGGCGGGCCTGCCCGGCGGCGCGGGACCCCTCGCCACCTCGAGGAGGAGGTGTGGGCCGAGCACCGCTACGTGATCGAGACCTGGCGGAGATCGTGCAGCGCCACGGCGACGGTGGCCCCTTGAAAGGGGGGCCTTCGTGGTGTTGAATCGGCCCAACCCCGAGGGCGACAGTTCGACTGGACGCGCTCGTCTGATCAAGCGAGGCCGCGTGGGCTGGAACATCTTCAAGAAGAAGAAGGCGATAGACCTTCTATAGTATTAGGTAGAAGGGGGTCTGGAAAAAGTAGTTATCTAAATTTCATTGCGCACAAAGAAAACATAATTCCAATACCTATAAAAAGTTGGGAAGTAATTGATTTAGTTGAGAGTCAAGTAAAAACCATTTTAGAAAAACAAAGCTCTGTAGATCCAGAAAAGGTATCTGATATTTGGCACCTCGTATTTTTAATTATTGCCACA
>ENA-OWNT01001938-OWNT01001938.1-seawater-metagenome-genome-assembly--contig:-NODE-1938-length-23209-cov-4.993948_pt1 | contig 23209 bp, 12 predicted proteins | sample MGYA00238136_ERZ651165 | MGnify/ENA primary metagenome ERZ651165 (study PRJEB26861, sample SAMN08777766) | seawater metagenome | isolation source: coastal seawater | place: USA: Florida | collected...
GTTGTCATCTTGTGACAATCGAGACATCAATCCGGCACCACCACTTGGCTTGGACGCTGGTTGTGGTCTTCCCGTTGGAGCTTTTGGAATGGATCTTTCAAATTCATTGTCAATCACGTTTTCGGGCTTTGAAGTGGGTGCTTCTGGGGCCATTCGTTCGAATTCATCGGCCTCATCTTGCTTCATTTGTGCATTGGATTGCAAGGATTTGACGATAGTGCGAGCTCCAAAGTCGTTTGAACTACTGAGAGCGTTCTCAATTTGTTGTTTAGCTTCAGATATTGACTTATTGGTTGCTTCTGACAAAGTTTCAGATAAATCATGTAACCCCTTTGTGTATGCAGTGCCACTTGGAGAAGACTGACCCTTGTACTTTTTGAAAAAGCTCCGGAACTTGCGGGCCACCGCTTTTTTGTCAACCAAAACTTCTTGAGTACTTCGACGTTTGGATGCTTTTCGTGGTGGTTTGCCTGGAGGTTGTGGTTGAAATTCGGTGTCCCCTCCGTGACCATACTTTCTTTTCATCAGGTTTGACTTCAGTCGTTCTAATCTTTGTTTTTTCTCATTCTCCTGTGGTGTACCCTTGGCATCACGTGCTTCGTTTCCGGCCTTGTTAATTTGCTTCAACAATGGTTTAAATTCTTGTGTGCTCTTTTTATTAACAATGTATTCACCACCTTCAACCTCAATCTGGTCTACTGGAGTGTCGTTCAATTTTGGGTTATCTTTCTTTACCAGTTTCATAGGGATACCCCCTTTTTTGTGCGATTTGCCTTTCAACAGTCCACCTTTAGACATTTGCTTTTTGTTGTTTCGGTCGCGGAATTTTTGTGAAGCAGAACTTTGATTTGGTAGCAATTGCTTTAATGCCTCTTCTTGTTGAGCTTGGTTGAGTTTGGCGTCTTCTTGCTTTTTGGCTTCTTGTCTTGCCAATGATTGGTCTTCTGGTTCATTCTTTGCAGGTTCTTGTTTCTTTGCCAATTTTTGGAAGACAGCAATAGAGTCAGGTGTTTGGTCGTAAGGAACTTTTGGACCTTTACTTTTCAATGGTGCCTGTTTACCGACCTTGGGGTTCACATTTACTTTGTGAGGATTACTCATGTCATCACCTACTTCGGATTTGCTGGTCAAGTTGAGTATTTGCGTGACTTGCTTGATGTACTCCTTTTTTATTTGCTCCGAGCCATTGAACAGTTTATTAAATCTGGCTTTTCCGCCCTTTTTCAATTTGGATGTGTACCCTTTCATTGATTTGGATAACAATGGGTATTTTGCACCAAATAGAGTGACAGAATACTCGTCGTTTAATGTGTCATCTATGTTGTACGCCTTGGATTGGTTGCGCAGTGTCATAATATATAAATATAAGCATAACATATATTTAAATATAGGAGGTTTTGTGGTCGTTTTAGGTTCACTAAGCTGCAATTGTATGCTTAAGATTAAAGGTACCTGCTTCACGTTTGCTAAAAACAAGGTCTCCAGCGGAAATTTTGACCTCCCAACTTCCGTCGGTAGAAGCGTCTCCGATGTAGTAAGCACCTGAGCCTTGGTCTACATTTGCGTTAGCCATAGAAACATCGTTCAAGCCAGCAATGTCTTTAGATGCATCAAGCTTGACATATTTAGATGCTTCTGCTGTACCTGCAGTTGTTGGTCCGGAAGCTAATTTAGCATCAGCGATGGACCCAGCCAAGTCTCCATTCACGACAGAGTTGGTTAAGGTTAATTTTGAGTAAGCGATGGATCCCGCGAGATCAGCGTTGGTCACAGAGTTGTTCAAGTCTAATTTTGAATAAGCTAAATTTGCCGATCCAGAGATGTCAGCATTCACAATTGTTCCGTCGGCAATTGCGGCTGAATCAACGACCCCACTTGCAAACAAGTTGGAGTTATCAATATCTCCTGGACTCAAAGAAGTACTGTATGACAAAGAACCAGCGGTCGATGGCAAATTGATGACGACGTTACCAGCTCCTAAACCAGAGACTTTTAAAGTGCATGTTTTGCTATCATCGTTAGGATCGACAAAAATTATACCGGATTGATCAATTTTCACATTCTTGGCATGTAAAGTACCGTATGTATCGTAATCTGAACTAGCCATTTATATTATAGTTGATATAATACAGATGGTTTTAAATGATTTTCAAATCAAGTCTGATCTTCTGTAAGTGAAGAGTAATGTTATTTCGAAGTCGTCACCTGGTTCGTACAAATCACCGTCTTGGTCATAAACCTTCCAATTTATGACTTCATCAATTGAACGAGATATGTTAAACTCAACGTCCATGATGGAGGCGTAGAAAGCGTCGCCGGGAAAAATAAAGACGGGAATACAATCATTGGCGTCAAAGTTGGAGTTACAATCGAAGCCATTCAAAAAAGGAACTTGAACAAGGAATGTGCTGACATCGGTATCAACTGTATCGAGGGTGACAGCGTAATGTACGAGTCGCATTGGTTGTTTTGGGATAGCGTGTTGTAAAACGATGGGTTGGCGGGTTTTGGTTGAACCGTCGTATTTAAATCGTAATGCGAGCAAAGGCATTTGTTATATATGGTACTATGGTCAATTATTTAAATGTGTGTAGATAGTAAAGGATATATAATGCAAGAATTTGATGATTGCCCACGAGAGGCGGACTGGGTTCAAATTGCAAAGGATATTGAATGTCCTGCTATTATTATTAGTGCATGTCGTAGAAGTGGCAAGACTTACCTAACTCGAGATATACTACATAAAATGGGTCCGATTTACAAATGGGATGTGGCCATTTTGTTTTCAGAGACCGCTGACTTCAACTCTGATTTCGATTACATTCCGGAACAGTTCAAATACAACCACTTAGATCAAGATCTACTTGGCAAGTTCATTGAACAGCAAGAAAAGACGATGAAGCAACATAAGGCCATGAAGAAACGAAATAAATCATACGATAAAGAACCAAGTTCAGTTTTGGTAATATTCGATGATGTAGCACACGACAAGAAGGTGTTTCACTCGGAGAAAATTGGAAAACTGTTTATTTTAGGTCGACACATCAAGATGTCCGTCATTTTTCTGACACAGCATTTGCATGCACTAGCGCCTAAGTTTAGGAACAATGCGGATGTGATATGCACATTCCGTGATCCAAATTGGCACAATCGAAAGTGCCTGGAGGAAGGATTTTGCACATTGTCAGTGGCAAACAAAAAGCTTGTTCAAAAGTACATTGATACGTGTTTAGGGGAAGCATATAAGTGTGTGGTTATTTGCATGTACAAGGTCCAACAGGCATCAAAGATGAACGACTATATTTACACATATAAAGCACCAGAAGGAGAACCTCAATTCAAGTTGGGTCAAAAGGTATTTTGGTCAAAGTCGAAACAAAGTTTGAACTCCACAAGAAAACAGTCGCTGAAGTTGGACACTGACTATGAGAAACGGTTTGTCAAAGATTTTGGTGAAAGACTATTGAAAGATTAGACACTTAGACAGTATATAACATGAGTAATTCAGTGGAAAACAAACCTCATAAAGATGAAGGAATCCTTGAGTTTACAATGCAAAAAGTTGATCATAATGTACAGCCTTCTTTTAACAAGAAAATTAAACAAAGTGGAGACGGTCTCGACTTGTCTGGGAAAGCCAAGATGAATGTTGATTTCTTTGGAGTGCAAAAAGACATCGTACACGATCATATATGGTCGCCTTCATTTGAAAAGAAGAGTGATTATGACAAAATCAGGGCAGATAGATTGAAGCGGAAACAACAACGTGAACGTGAACTGTTTGGCTACAGCATTACCGACGATCGCTTTAACACATATGAGAAGGAATTTTCTGGTCAAATACTGGCAGACAAAGCGAAGGACTACAAGCGTCTTGGTGTGAGTTATCGGGGGGCAAATGGTACCCGAGTGGCATTTTCACAAAAGGACAAGGCTGTGCGACAAGACTGCGATGTGTTTGAACGTGGTCAGGATCCATTTAAGCGCATTTACAAAATAAGTACAATCGAAGGTCATCACAATGTACCCAAGGATTATCAAGAAGAGAAGCACGATGACATATTACATGCATTTGCTAAGCGTCGACACAAGTCAGCTCCCAAAGTGCGAAAGTCTGTTGATTTTAAGAAGATATTGGAGCAAGACATCCGTAACCGAAAGGAATTGTTGCACGCAAATCAAAGGGAGAGCGTTGACGGAGCAGTCAAGACCGCTCTTAAGAATTACAACAAAAAGATGGCAACTGGTGGTATCAAAGAAGCTCGTGGTAGATTTCAAGCGGGTCATCGGCGTCGTAGATTCCTTGACATGGCTCAAAAGGCCAATAGAGAAGGTGGAGATTACGAATTTACTCTCGACACAAAGAATGCTGTTAATGTGGAAGCTTATCACTTCAACAATGGTACAGACAGAGGCAAAGAGCAGATAGACAGGATTGTGAAAAATGAACCAGTTGATGACGGAAAGCCAGAGTCTTCAAGTATCAATATCGAGGCAGTGCCCACACAAATATAAAGTATATACCATATAAATACACACCACATTTATATTGTATATTATGAATTATAAGGCGTTTTACGACGAAATCGAATCAGCGTTTCCGTCGATCACAAACGGTGATAAAGGTACCATAAACGACCTTTATAATGTATTCACTTTGAACCATTATTCCATGAGTGAATTTGTGAAATTGATTAAAGAATTCTTTGACAGATTGAAGAAGTACGACTGGGATGAAGACGAACTTTTCCGTGTGTTGCACAATTATATTAACGCATACCAAGTCGTAGAGTTTGATGAGGAGGCATTTGAGGATTTGGGTTTAGAACACGATGATGCTGACGAAATTGATGATTCTACAGGAATATCTGGACTAGAATACTTAGAGCAACTGACTAGAGACGAACTTCGCAAAGGCAATGACACCGGTGACCTAGTTGACCTTCCGGACTATTACGAGTTTATCAGAAAAGTCTTAGATGAAATTGGAGTTGACGACGATGACTATACCGATGACGAATTAGACACATTAGTTGATGATTACGTGTCAAAATACCCAGATGGGTCTGCACCAACCGATGACGAAGCAATTCACGACTATATCGATAAATATGGTGATATGTTGGATGACCTGTTTGGTATCGAAGAAGATGGAGAAGAATCTGAACTCGAAGTTGATTATACTGACATTGAAGATCCTGATGATCCGATTGTCCCGTCTCCCGAATTTATGGAAGGGTTCAACGGCGAATTCAACTCATCGGAAGATTTTATTACCGGCTACTCGCAATCGGGAGATGGTGATCCGATCTACTCAATTAACACCGAATTAATCAAGACTGCAAATCCGAGTCTTTATCAACAATTGATAGACCAAGGTGTCATTGACAACGATAGTTTGACCAATGACGGGTTGTTGGCCCTGTACTTAATGATGTTGTACAACGATATTGTCAGTGCAGATGGAAAAACATACACCATGGACGCGAACGAAGAATATTTTTCGACATTAAGAACTATTGTGTTGCAAATAGATGAGTATGGTGTCATGTATGTTGTCGAGCATCTTGGGGACGAAGACACCTATTATGGAGGTGCATTTGATGGTATGAAAACCACTACATTCGTAGAAGCTCTCAATAGCTACGCAAACGAACATGGGAATGAATTGCTAATGAACACGCTTACGACTTATGCAATGATTGATGACATATTTTCTCAGTTAAATCCCAATTATACAGCGAATGAGGTGATGGATTTTATTGAAGGGTTTGACAATGTTTCTGATTTAATTTCAAACACCAATTCCGACGACGTGGTGCAGTATTACAGAGACAACAATTACAAGGAAGACGAGGAAGGTAATTGGGTTCAAGTTGAAGACTCTGAGGAAACAGACGAACCCGAGGACACAGTAGAACAAACAGTACAAGATCCAGTGAACTTATTAAGCAACAGTCAAGTCACTGCAAGCTCGTCTTCAATTGACGGTAAAACTGTATTCTTGGATTTTCTTGGTGCCATTGAGGATGGAAAGGTGTATTACGACCAGCAGTTGTTCAAGACGTATTTTCCCACGCTATATGAAGCATTAGACAATGCTGGTTTGTTGACCGTAGAGAGTGGTGCAATTTCATATAGAGGCGGACAAACCTCTGTGGCGGGTGTGTACTTGGATGACAAAATAGCTGACATATTCTTACAAGCATATATGGACGAATTGTACAACACCTACTTGAAGGATGCTACTGGAGAAGAGTTGGCGGACCTACAAAATCAATTGGGTGACACTGACAATAAGAGTCTACTTTTAGTGATTAAACAATTTTACGATCAAGGAGAACAACAAGCTCTGTATCCATTAGTGACAAGTGATGAGTATGCAACAAAGTTCAAGAGTATTTTCAATATGTTAGATGAACAAGGAAGTAATGAGGGTTTGGATAACTATTTCACTCAAATATACAACTTGTCCGAAGCCTTCTTTCAAGTAAATCCAGACTACACAGTAGAACAATTGTTTGGTTTCATATCCTCAGATGAATCTGCATTTGAGGATGGCTCTTACACGGCTGAGGATATTGTCGGTTACTACGCTGATAATGGTCAGACTTTTGATGTCCCTGAAGAAGAGGAACAGACTGATCAAGACAAGATTGACGATGCATTGTCTGATGCTGTGAAAGATTTACACAATGATGACGATGTCGATGTAAATGACGATGACGAAGGCCAAGATCCATCACAGACTGCTGAAGATTTGGCGAACATGTTGAAAGAAGACGATGTCGATGTAAATGACGATGACGAAGGCCAAGATCCATCACGGACTGCTGACGATTTGGCAAACAGGTTGAAAGAAGACGATGAAGTGGACATTGACACAGAGGATATGGATGCTGACGACCCAACAGAAACAGGTGAAAATAGCAGACAACTTGAAGAGATGACAGTGGAAGAAGCCATAGAGTACGCAAAAGAAAACGATGATGTGGAAATGTATGCACTTTTAGTTGAATCGGCTGGTAAGTATTATGACATCATTCTGACACGTGGGGACAAAGCCTATGTCGTAGATGAATTCGTTCAGCGAGCAGATTGGTTTTGGCTCGACTTTGGAGACGACACAATTAATGAAGTAGCGTCTGTTGACGAATACGATTGGGCTGACAATTATCAGTCGGTCAAAGACGACGACACTACCAATACCATCGATAACTTGAAAACAGAGGAAGAGCTCATGGATGAAATATACGGTGATAATCCACAACCACCCTTAGAAGATATGACACAGACTCAGCCAACAATCGCTGAAGTGGATGATGATGGAAATGTGACAACAGTAGAAGAAGTAAAAGACTTGATTGGTGATAATCCTCAGCCACCACTCGACGACATGACACAATCGCAAAAATATCTGTATGCTGAGGGATATTACGGTATTTTGATGGACGATGGCACCTACCTCATCATGGAAGTTGATGAGAATTTAAAAGCAAGCGTTGTCGAGTCCGATTTATCAGTCTCCAAATACGATAAAATGGTGGACAGTCTTGGAAACGTTACTGAAATGACTGCCCAAGATTGGGACGATATGACCAGCTCATCCAGCGACGCTACCGACGATGATGAACAAAACGAGATAGATTACGAGTCAACCGACTATGATACATTTGTGGACAAGATGACCGACCATATGGGTGATATGTTGGAACTGGAGAAAATACAGGACGATGGACAGTCTTCAGTTGATCAGCTGTTACGGGATTTGTACCCCATATATCTAGATAACTCCGATGACTACAATTACAACCAGTTTGCAAATCAATTGGATTCTATCGCATCACAGCTCAGTAATTATGCATATGACAACTCTGGATACGAATTTGGCTCACAAAAAGACCTCAACGATGCTGTATTAGATTACATCACCAACTACGGTTTAGTCGATGTCGATGAAAGCTCTTTGAGTTACAATGATGATGGCAGTGTGAACATTGTAGAGTCATCCAATGATAGGCAATTAAGTGAAAAAGATGGCGAAATATTTGCTATTGTCAACGATGATGGGACTTACAAAATTATTCAAGTCAATGACGATGGCGATGCTGAAGTGTATGACCCGGGTTTGACACAAGAAGAATACGACGATTTAAAAGAAGATGTGGACATGAGGACAGGGAAACCCGATGATGTAGCAGACGAAGATTGGTACGAACAAATATACCCACCTGATACCACTGACGAGAAGGATGACGAGGAGCAACAACACCCCATGGATAAAATCATGAACGATTCGATCAACATCCTTCAGCAGACCGATAATTATGGACCCATCAACATCAATACGACACCCGTGTTGCCTAATCCATTCTACCAAGACAAGTATGACGAAATCAACGCTCCAACTTTTGCAGAAGCAAACTACTACACGGAAGATGGTATTGACGTGCTCAGGTTGTCGGATTATACAACGAGAATGACAGTTGAGGAATGGGAATACATCAAGGAGAGTTTCGACTATGACAGAGATATAACGAAACCATTCATGATCCAACAAGGTGACAATACATTTCCCAAAGAGTACTCTATTAAGTATATCAATGCTTGGGAGTATTACTATGAATTGGGGCAAACGCGAGAATTTTACAGATGGTTGGACGCACGAAAGGCGGGAACCGAATCGCGTTCGTTTATTTATTACATGATGGAGAGACAAGCAAAACCGTCCAACAGAGACAAAGACTATTACGACCAGCTTGGCTACGTGGCCAAAGCGTTGCCGGGTGTAGAGTTCCTTGACCAGTCACGGTCCTACAATAAGAATGACACAAAGCAGGAAATTAATGAGACATTTGAATTAGGAATTAATAACATTAGTGCCTTCATTCTGTCGTCAGCTGTATGCACCATGTTCTGTACCATGATGATGGAAAACATCAAGAAAATAGCCGACGTGCCTGTGATATCACGGTTTGAAGTGACCGAAGAAGGAGATGTCAAGGGCTTGGATGATGCTGTGATGTCTGGAATGTATGAAAAGGGAAGCAAGATCAGAGATGCCATTGAGAATGCACAAGGATTGAACAGGGTACAGAAGGACATCCTACGCATCATATTTAAGAAGCGTTCTTTCGCTACATTGAAGGATCTGAGAATCGCCAACAGATACGGCGACATTGTATTTAACTTTTTTGGTAAACAAGACTCAAGACAACATCAATTGGAGAATAACACTGGTTTGGTCATATTCAATATAGGTCTTATTTTGCTAGGCTACTACAATTCTTATATGGATAGCAACACCACAATGGGTATCGACACCAATGTAAAATCCAATCTGTTGAAGATAATATCGAATGCCTTGGAAGTTCTGTATCCCAGTAAGAAATACGACTCTGAATTGATCCGACAAATAGAAAACATTGTATCAGAGTTTGAAAGAGATATAAAGGCAAAACATCGCGGTGAAAATACAGTTGACAACTTGGCCGACATAATGCTGGAACCAGTCTCGAACATGGTCCACCGGGCGTTTTTCGAAACCCATACTACTTTTAGAATAGACCAATTCTTCGATGAAAATACAATGAATCACTTGACCACTAATTTTGGACTCGAGGCATATATGAGAGTGAAATCTCCTCAATCTTTGGTTGACTTTATACTAGATGGCTTTGTCAGTGCCAACGAATTTAACAACATGGTCAAAAGAATGATGGTCACAACTTTGGGAGAAAGCTTCACCTTCAACGCCAATGCCATGTTTGATGTATTGTTTTTTAGTAAACCTCAGGCCAACGCAATGTTATTGAACCCTAAATACAATTTGATTATTCCATTGATCCATATCGAGACCATTGACTTGATTCCCGAAGACAAGGTTGACGTAACCATGATCGGATTTCAATCTAGAATCGTGGGACTCGTTGAATACGAAAAGAAGCAAGGATCAGTGTACCGACAAGCGGTTGAAGATGACGTTAATGAGGTTGTGCCATTTTATGAAGACGAGCAAAACATCTCATTTTTGGAAGAAGCTGATGCCAAAGAGCGTGTCGCCAAGATAAATGAACAAGTAGGTGAGCAAATATTGACGGATGTGCACCGAAATGACTCTGGTTTGTACGTGATCGGTGAGAATGAAGATCAAGCAAAGGAGTTCTACAATAGAACAAATCCACCCGAAGTGAAGGCACTGCAAAATATGCCAACGAGAAATGTAGACGACGAAGAGGACGAGGAATTTAAAGATTTGTATCGTCATCAAGTCATGTCCGAATATGAAGACTACGAAGAAATTCCCGACTCATTGGACATCAAGGATGAGGTGCAGGACTGGCAAATAGCTGGTTTACTTGAGTTTGTCAATCAAAATCCTGGAATGGAGAGAGCTGAATATGAAAATAAATTGAAGGACTTGGTGGCCAACTGGAAGAGTAATGAAGTTAAGGTTGTCGTCGAAGAAAGTTCGTACCGAGATTACACCATTGTCAAAAATGAAGATTCAAACCAATTGTTCATCTTGTTCAGAGGTAGCCAGAGTAATTGGATGGGTGATTGGTTTAGTAATTTATGGACAGGTACAAGTCCGCTAGGGTATGCCTACAATGTGTTTCCATCCTCCATTGTCGGAAACCATGCTGGATTTACAAATACGTATAATGGGTATAAGGAAAAGTTCATGGACGACGTTCGCATGCTGGCTAATCAACAAACTAAAATCATTATCAGTGGACACAGCAGAGGTGGGGCATTATCGAATTTGGCAGTTGAAGATATACTTAATTCAGGATTACCAAAGGAAAACATCAAATATAGGGCATTCGGAAATCCCAATCTACGAACAAAACAGTCTGCTGATGAATTTAACAAATTAATTGAAGGAGTCGACTACAAGACGTATCATGTTAGTGGAGATCCATTGAGGTTGCTCAACATTTACGGTCCATACCATAAAACCGGTAAAGACTACCTCATCATGGCGCATGAATCAGATCCCAACTACAATCCGTTTGCATCAATTGAACTAAACGTACTCGATGGCATAAAAGAAGACGATGAGAAGCTATCTGGGTTTTGGAAGTATATGCGCTCAAGAATCAACGAGAACCACTTCACTGGTACATACAAAAATTTGCTCTTCCAAGATAGTCACAATTTGAAGTACAAGAAGAAAAATGACCCAACTTTCTTTACCATACAAAACTTGGGAGTGAGTGGTGGGGTGCTGTCATCAATATTCTTGGGAGCTACATCATGGGTACTCTGGAAACGAAACAAGCGAATGCGAATGTCAGCATCAACTGCACTGACACAGTTGGCAGACGTCCAAAAACAGGCAGAACAGCAACAGGCTCAGATACATGAACATGAACATATTTTACACAATCGGTTGCTCGATAGTGAGCTCAGACACCGACAGGAATCTATTGATAGACCTTTGACTGAGCAAGAACAACAAGAGGCATTTAACAGCGCTGTGCAAAGGTTCCGTGAGGTGCGACAAGAAATCAGGGGCGAACGTCCAGTTGATGTGATGAAAACTCCATTACCGAACAAGCCCGGTTTAGGCTTTACATCTACACCGCAGTCAGATGCCCCACCACCAGATCCGGACTTTTATGGACTCGACGACCCAAGCATCGAAGTTGAGGATATTCCTCCAGTGCAAGGAAGTTTGGATCAATTTCAAGAACGCTTTGGAGCGTGAACATATTTAAAACAGTGTGGTTATATAAGACTATAATATACAATCATGGATTTAGCACTTATGTCTATGACCTCGAGTCCAGTCGGTAACGTTTTGCTTTCCGATAGCTCTTTAGACCCACTTATTTATGATATGAAATCAAGTTATCCAAACATGAGTAGAAACAAGTACAGAGTCAAGGCAGGATCTGCCTGGGACTTTGGAAAACCAAATACCTTTGAGTTGCCACGATTCGGTTTGGCAATTGGAGCAGTCATTAAAACTACTTTTAACGTTACCGCGAGCGCTGGTAACGGTGTCACACCAACCTTGAACTTGGGAAACATGCTTTTCGAAAGAGTTTCGCTTACTTCACATTCAAGAGAAATCGAACAGATAATTGATGTAGCTGGTCTTGTCAAAGTACTTGAGCAACCAATTGGTCAAAAAGACGTTCTCATGGATTTGGCACACAATTCCGAAAACGCTGAGCTAACTGCGGATAAAACAATAGTCGTGTACACACCAGTCAACCTCTCTTGTTTCACCCAAGGTTTGGGCAACTGCTTTGACACCAGTTTCGTCGAGACATTGGAGATTAATGCGCAAATGAGAGTCAAGGCCGACCTTTTCGACATTTCTGGTACCGGTGCAGTGGCTTTCGACGCAAGTAACTCCGAGCTAATGGTCTTCTTCTTGAGCATGGAAGAAGCCAATCTAAGAAAGTACCAAGACCGCCAGTACTCTGTAGAGGCCCCGTTAACAGTAGCTTCACATTCTAACTACCAAGAATCAGCTGTTTCCTTTTCTGGAACCTCAGGATCTCAAACAACTCAAATTATTACTTTCAATTGCCCTAATGTATGTACTAAAACGATGTTGTATGTTCAACAAGTCTCGGATGATGGTGAAGCCGGCAACTTTCATGCTATTGATAAAATAGAGTACTACATGTCTGGTAGGCTTGTATATGAATATGCGTCAAAAGAAGAAGTTAGGTTGGAAAATGCAATGTTCTTCAACGGTTCATACGGTATCAATGCATCGAATACACAAACAGCAAGTGAGAATCCAAATGAACAAAATATTTATGTTCACCGATGGGAGATTGCCAACACCAAGAACCAGTATGCCGGTGGTGTTTCAGGAAAGGGTATCAGTAATTTCTCAGCCAAAGTATACTTTACTCCATCAGCCACAAAGAACTACAAGTTACAAGCTATTCACGAGTATGTAAATATTGTAAGTACTAGTGGTGCAAGTGGTCGTATCGGTGTATCGCTCAGCCTTTAAGACTAACCACTGTCCGGACATAAAATTGATTGAAGACCAGGTTAATTTTGAACAACTTCATTTAAAATTAACTTGATTTGTAAAGGTATATCATGAGTAGCAAAGCTTTTCAAGCCGACTCTATCTATTTCCATCATCAATCAGATAATAACAACAAGGATGTGTCGTTTCATACATCAAATTCGTTTGACATGAAAAAACCCGTTAAATGTCAAGAGTATATTATCAATGATAAATACAAAATCGTTGAGGCCAATGACAAGTTAGTAATGCAACAAAAGGTGGATGGGACATATGTGACGAAATTCATTTTCGATTGAAACACAAAATTATTACTAAGTTATATGGCACCAGGTAATAAAGTTATTCTGACAAAGAACAACTCCGAGCAACCCACTGAACTCGATCTACTTCGGCAAAAGATCAAATACTATATTGGAATGGTTAACATGTTGACATTGGACAATTTATGTTTGATTGAGCACATAAAAGACTTGAATTCCAGACCCGATTGTTTCTGCAAAAGCTGGAAGTTTATAAAGTGTCCATTGTGCTTGACTGAAAGCAAATTTTTCAAAGCGTATTGTGAATCAACTTGCCCAATATGTAAGTTTGAAACACAAGTTTGTTTCCTCAGTTGTGGTCATTGTTGTTGTGAAACCTGTGTAAAGGGTATCAACGATACGGCTAGTATGAGCTACAATGACGATGATGACATTGCTTTTGCATCCGACAGTGATTAAATAAAATAGTACTTTCTTATTTAATCAGGTCTGTTCATTCAACGCTTGCAAACTTCTTGTGAAACTTCTTGTACATGAGATCTTTCACCGTCTTGTCATAGACTTTCTCATTCAGTTGCTTCTTCAAAGTCTCGATTTCCTTACGTTGCTGTGCTACTACCTTGCGAAGCTCAATTAATTCGTTCATATCGTCATTGTCGAGTTCTGTAGGGGATTCTTCCAACTCAAACTCGTCTTGGCATTTCATTTCAATGTCGTACACTGTGTTGTTACGATATGGTTTGTCGCGAGGCTTGTGGACCTTCTTCAATTTCTTGAGAAAGTCACCTTTGCTAATGGCTCTCTTGTTGTTATTGTCACACCATTGGCAGTACTCCTTGAAGACTTGCTTACCGATGAGACCTTTACTGGGCATTGGGTTCTTCTTTGGTCTCCACAAGTTGAGAAACTCGTCGGTTGTATCGATCTCGGCTACGTACTTCTTCTTCTCGGTCTCAATAAACTTGGATGGAGTAAGCTTGCGACGCTTGTTGAGGTCATGAGCCTGGTTCATCAACAGGGTAAAGAGCTCGTCTTTGTACGAAGTATTCAAGAACAGGTCTTCCAACTCTGGTTGAATCAGTCTCTCGTTGGGTTTAACTGGGTTCTTGACGAACTTGAACTTAAAAGGGAAAAACTCAACACGCTTAAACATGGCTGGCTCGTTCCTCCAATTCGGTTTATCATTACCTGACAAGATCAACTTCATGAACAGTTTCACCTTGTAAGCGTCTCTGTACTTGGGGTTTATCGTAATCGTGTCATCTCCCGTGATCTGCTTGATGACGGTTTCGTTCAACATGTCTGTGGTCGTCTCGGAGTACGCTCCAATGAACTTACCTACACATTGGTGTAATTCCGGTGTTGTAGACGCCTTAACTTTACATTCTTTGAACACGTTCTCACCAATGGAGGTGTAAAGGGGACCCAGCATGTTTTCCAACACCTTGAGCACCAATGATTTACCATTGTCACCACCACCGTGGAAGATAAAGAACTTCTTCAGCCAGTTGAATGCCGTGCACGAATATGAAAGGATGTCTAGAAAGTAGTTGTACGTCTCATCATCGTTCTTGGGACAAAATGATCTCAAAAATTCTTCAGCGTGAACGGTTGTAGAGCTCAAGTCAACATCAAGTTGAAATGTGAAGTAGTCATCTCTGGCACGCGGTCGTGTCTTCATTGTCTTAACATCCAGTACACCTGACTTGATGGGATATAGTCCTTCCTTGAGCTTGCTGTTGAACAACAATGGGTCAACAGTACAGTCACCACATGCTGAAATGACATTTTTCAATTTCACTGCTGATGAAAGTTTGACCATGTTCTTTTTCATGCCTTGCAACTTTTTCAGAACGTCTTTCATTGACTTATCCACGCAACTTTGATATCGCTTGAACTTGTCCTCTACAATGGGTTGTAGAATCTTGTGAGTATGACTAATGACCTGCCTCTGTGCATCCAAGTGCTTCCACAAAGATGTACTCGCATCCCACATGTAAGCATCCTCATTACCACAGAATTTGATCTTGTCACTGTGTGCAATCAATTCTGCACATCCAATATCAGTGAGTTCCAACTCGGTCTCTAGCTTTGCGAGTTGGGCATTTGCTTGTTGAATTAGGTTAATTTGATTGTTGGCTTCCATTTGCCTATTAGATACCAGGATAAATCACCATTCCTTTAAGTAGTTTCTACCGGTATTTTTAAGCGTACCAACAGTACAGAGACGCGTACTAGTACTCATAATCGTACTGGTATTATTCATTGGTACTTAGTACTACTCTGTTAAGTGACTTAAAGGAATGGTACTTATGTTGGGTATAGCACTCTGAGTATGAAGTTACCTGAGCCAACCAAAGATCAAAACAGCGTCGAATGACAATACATTTGACGAGTATAGATATGACATTAGCAACCGACACATTGATAAGAACCAACTCGATAACCTCGTCCGACAAGAGCTCAAGCAAATGTTGGAGGATGATGGTAGCATGTACGTATCAGTCTCGTACTGGTCCGATAAGATTTATGCCACCGACGTCGAGCAAGTGAACACCGTAGCCGATGTAGAAAAGATCGAGCTTAATTCTGTGAACATGAAGGACTACGACGAAGACCCATTGACGGATGAGTCCATTGAAATTACCTACGTCAGCATTTTCGTGGCCAAAGCCAGTGAACAAGTTGGTTGTGACGAAAACAACGACTGTTTGTATAATGCATTATGTCAAGCATTCATCAAACTACCAAAGGTACTGCAATGCCCAATTGGGTTCAAGAAATGGCTGGGAATCAAACCAACTGCGAAAGTTGACCTCAGCCATTTGCCGAAGATTGAAAAGGCACTCAAAATAAACATTGAAACAGTAGGGGAGTATACATATAAATCTGATGTCGTGTACCCTCGTGGTATCAAGTTACGCGTAAAACATCAGCACATTGAACGAGTCTACTCCTTTCCAGAGTACAAACAGTTCTTGAGTGGTTACCGAAAACGCAAGGAGCGACCATTCCCGATCTTCTTCAAGAAAAACCCTAAGGAAGGAACTGTAAAATTATGTCTGATACCAACCAAATACTCAAAAGCAGTTAGCAGTGGTCGCAAGAGCAACGTACCAAAGGTTATATTCACAGAACCCATTAGTTGGCTAGACAACTTCAATACCAATCCACGCCGACACAAGTACTTTTTACGTGAAGTACCCAATCGAAAGGACGAACCTGAAGATATCATTGAACAAGAAATACGATCAATGAGTCAGTTATCTAGTAGTTGCTTCGGTACCATTGGTAGTCGGGCCATTGGTCGTTTAAATCCTTTTTACACCAAGTTCAAATACCGACCAATGGCTTCCCATTACTTCTATTACACTGCCCCCAAGTGCATCACTCAATGTGACGCTTTTGCTGAAGACGAACAAGAATGGATCCATAAGGCAATGACCGGTGGTTTAATCTACTCAAAGCCCGGAACACGACTTGAACGCGCTCATGAATACGACATAAAGAGTATGTACCCATATCTTATGATGTACGTCAAGTTCATCACGCGACAAGGCTCTTTCAAAACCATTCAAGAGCTACCTCAACTCGCGTCAAAAGACAAGTATACCATATATAGATGTAAAATAGAAGGCTATGACGAGCGATTGTTCCAAAGAAACAAAAACGACTATTATACCGGATTCGATGTAGCTACAGCCCAGGAAGAAGGCTATAAAATTACATTGTATCAAGACGATAAACCCAACTGCCTGGTGTATGGTGAACATACTTACATACGAGGAAGTGAAGTATTTGCCACTTTCGTAGGGGATATGTTCAAACTGAAGGAAAAGACCAAAAAGGCAAAACCAATTCTTAATTGTTTGTGGGGATGGCTCGGTTCCAAGGACTACGAGTTTGTAAAAACCGATGACGGAGTACCTTACGTTGAGCATATCAGCATGATCAAGAAAATATACATCCGCGGTTACGACAAAGACAAGCAAGTGCAACACTACAAGTATGCCGTGTACAAGAAGAGCCCAAACAACAAACGTAAAGTATTCAAGTTTCCTTATGCTCGATTCACTTGTTTCCTGACAGCATTGGGACGCCGACACATGTACAACACTATCAAGGATGAGGTCGACATTATCCACCGTATCCACACCGATGGGTTTATTACTGATACTCCAATCGATTGGCTCGACTTTGGCACTAACATGGGTCAATGGACCGAAAAAGTGGGCGCGTGCACCATACAAAACGTTAACCGAATCGAATGGGATTAAATAAAGTACTAGTATCTGTATTATTTTATTTCTTCTTTCTTGCCTCAAACTCCTTCACCAACTTAGGTGCATCCTTCTTCAGTTGAGTTACCGGAACGTCTGTGTTCTTGAATCCATCAGTTTTCCATTGAACTTCATACCATCGCCTTCCCTTCTTATTCTTCTTGCGCACTATGCGTTTGATCTGCCACACTCTATTTGATTTATCAACACGTTTTTCATCTTTGTCTACCACTTGTAACTGTTCTCTTGTATACAATGCATCATCGATACCTGTAGTTTCGTATCCTTGATCCTTGGTACCACCGACCTTGTACATTGGAGGTTGACCAGGTTTCAACGTAACTTTTGTTATCTTACGCACAGCTTCTGACCATCGAATGTCCCCAGCCCTAAATTTTCCACCGAGTCGTTCGTCACTGGATATGTCTCGAGGGTGATCCAACTTCACTCTTACTTTCGTTCCTTTCTGCAACAGTTTACACGACATACCTCGACACTTCAACGTGGGTAACGACTTTTTCGAAGGTTTTTTCTTTTGTTTCATATGTTTGTTGTACTCTTCGATGATCAGAGGAAGATGTTTTCGCCAGTCCTTATTGGAAACTCCTGTTTGTAGCTCCTTTTTGTTTTGACTGGAAAATATGGATTTGCCTAAAACGTAGTTGACAAATTCAGCTAAAGATTGTTGTCTATGTCGATTGACACGACCTACCCGGTGCTTAATGTCAACCCTTGGTCTGTTCAACCATTGATGTACAGCTCCTTGGAATTCTGTACCCGGGTCAGTTGCAAGCACCTTCGGGGTCTTCAGATACTTACCGCGCCAAATTGACCTCAATGCCGTCAACACTGTTCCCGGGGTTTTCGATTTCATAGCCCTGGCGTCAGCAATTCTACTAGCAGTGTCTACTACGACCAGAATGTATTTGTACTCTTTGTCTTCCGGTACAAAGAGTGTGTCAGCTTGATGTGTGGTATTTGGTACAAAATTAATGACCCTTGGAACGACTTTCTCCTTTGGTGGTACTTTCATCAAGTTCACTGCCTCACTGTTCTCGTTCTCGGTTTTTGTTACACCTAATCGCTTATTGATTTTCTTGAATAAACTCATTTTACCAATGATAAACGTTTTACCTTTAACATAAGTAAATGACTTAGAGAATTTGTAATATGTACTTGTATAAATGGAAGAACCTACCCATAAGTATAAATGTGAGAAATGCAATTTCAAAACTAATCGCAAGTTCAACTACAATGTCCACTTGAAAAGCAAAAAGCACACAAGCGAGCAATCTGGGCCGAAAACGTATACCTGTGAATCATGCAGATACGAAACCAAGGATTGCTCTAATTACAGAAAACATCTAAGTTCCAAGAAGCACGCCAAAAATATCGTGAAGTATCCTCAAACTGCTGAAACGTCCACCTGAGCGTTTATGTCAATGTCACAATCGTTGCAGTTTTTGGTACAAATTGATGGCATACAACAACTATTGCTTCTCACCGCTTGAGCAATAATCTGGTCTTCAAAACTTTTTTGAATATTACTGTCTTTGTCCAAGACAATACTCTTCAACTTCTCAACAATGTCGTCTTTGGTCAATTCATCAATGTGAATGATAACGTCCATGAGCTCATGTCGTATCGTCATTGTATACATTTTAATGACGTCATCTTTATAAGTGAATTTGTACAGGTTCAGTTGCAAAACCAAAATGACCTTCCTTCGAGTAAATTTGAGTGTGACGCAAACCGAATTCGCTCACGGCCAAGAGTGGGCGTGAAACATTGAGTGTCCACTGTGGACGTGAGGCAACCAGAATTCGCTCACGGCCAAGAGTGGGCGTGAAACATTGAGTGTCAACTGTGGACGTGAGGCAAACAGAATTCGCTCACGGCCAAGAGTGAGAGTGAAACATTGAGTGTCAACTGTGGACGTGAGGCAGAATTCGCTTCCCCCGACTTTGACAATGTGAACGAACTCTGTGTGTGTGAGCGTGAAACGAATAGAAATCCCTCGAGTTTGCATACACTATGTGGGTGTGAGTGCGGATAGCTGGGACCGCCACCTTAAACACACTATGTGGGTGTGAGCGTGAACTGGTGTGTCAACAACACATCGTCGACGTTCGCGTCCGTCGTGTCGACGTTTGCTTCCAACTCGAGTGCTTGGTTGTGTAGTCGCGAACGACCCCCCCCCCCTCTCTCTACACGTCCACGTATCACTGTCAACCATCAAAACATAAGAAACAACACCCTCCTCCCTGTTGACAACAAACGAATGAAAACATATCCTCTGATACCATCGTTAAAGCAGTCACCATCGTCAAAAAAGTGTACATGACTAAATAATTCGCGTTGCTTTGTTTTGATAACCCCTTCACATCATTTGCTTTCATCCTTTGACTACTTTTTGGTCAACAACACTGCAGATTGTGAACGGGAAAACACGCACGCGGGTGAAAGAGAGAGAACGAAGCATGACCGAACAAGCAACCACCCAGCAAAAGGGCCTTAAACCCGAAGTGCCGGATGAAGTTTTTGAGTCAGATGCGTCAGTTGGAGATGACGAGTCTGTTGGAGACGACGAGTCATTTGGAGACGACGAGTCAGTGGGAGACGACGAGTCTGTTGGAGATGACGAGTCAGTGGGAGACGACGAGTCTGTTGGAGATGACGAGTCAGTTGGAGACGACGAGTCTGTTGGAGATGACGAGTCAGTTGGAGACGACGAGTCTGTTGGAGACGACGAGTCAGTTGGAGATGACGAGTCTGTTGGAGACGACGAGTCAGTGGGAGACGACGAGTCAGAGGGAGACGACGAGTCAGAGGGAGACGACGAGTCAGTTGGAGACGACGAGTCAGAGGGAGACGACGAGTCAGAGGGAGACGACGAGTCAGAGGGAGACGACGAGTCTGTTGGAGACGACGAGTCAGAGGGAGACGACGAGTCAGAGGGAGACGACGAGTCAGAGGGAGACGACGAGTCAGAGGGAGACGACGAAGGGTTGGGGTTGGGCCGATACTACATGGACGGTGGTGTCGATGCAATCTCTCCCGATAAAATGTCGCGTTGTGAAAAATGCACTACTGCGACTCACAAATGTTTGAAGCAAAAGCTTCGCTATGGGATCGGCTTTCGCAGACGTTTTTGTATCAAGTATTGTGAACTTGGTAGAGAAGCTGGTTGTCCGTGTAACCCTCTATGCGGTGAAATGCTATGGGCTGCACTGACAACCAGTTTCTATCTCTTTGGGACCATTTTCGTGTTGACCAAGTATTGTGAGCCAGCTTTGGCCAGCTTCGAAAACTTCGTGTGTGAATGGATGTCGATTGGTTCACACATATGTCTTTCCGTCAAAATTTGGGACGCCCAGCTGGTGCAGTACATCCATGAGCTGTGGTTGAAAACGTCAATGATCGGTATCATCATCTTCGGACGCGTGTTATCAAGTATGACCACTCGTCCTCGTCGTCAACTTGCCGACGACGAGGAGTAAATTGTTGTTATTTTCATTATCGCCTATGGTAATTTAATGCTGTATTTTTTTTATACTTGTCCACTGCATTTGTGGTCGGTTGTGTTTGTCAACACTATTCACCTGGTCTTTGGTGGACTGATTGAAGCACCGGCGGAGGTGTTGGGTTGAGCAAAAAAAACTTTTGTATATTATCATTTTTTTTCGTTTTTTTCAAATCTTTTTTTGATCAACCCACACTAACATTTTCACATTTTACTATAATTTATTTTTTTAGTAGTAATAATAGTATACAATATAATAAAAGAAGAAAGATGCACTAGACTGGGGAGTGTTGAAAGTGATGACTTGAAAATAGAAATGTGAAAAAGTTTTGTACTCGCAAATTAAGCATGACTCAAATTGACAGTACTTAAATACTAATATATATCACCTACTCTTTAAGCCTTAAAAAGAACTGACACTTCCAGTTGAGACTATTTTCAATTTCACAATAATTCCTAAAAATGAAGCGAAGCGAAATCTCTCTTAGAGACAGCTCTGCTGTGTCGACCGTAGAGAGAGTTGTAAGAGGCTAATTGAGAAGCGCGATCGACGAATTGACGACTTGACGTGATTAGAAGCGGAATCTCGGAATCTCGGGATCTCGGGATCTCGAAATCTCGGAATCTCGGAATCTCGGAATCTCGGAATCTGGAATCTCCATTCTTTGTTCTGTGTCGATTCGCGATTCTCGTTGGTTGTGGGCTGCTCCGTTGAGACGAACTGTTGTTGCTTTGTTTCTTCGTTTCTTCCATGCTTGTGCTTTGAGTGTTGATTGTTGAGTGAGTTTTGGTTTGTGTGTTTGTGTGTTCGTGTGTTGGGTGTGTTTGGCTTTCGTGTTTTGGTTTGTGTGCACTTTTGACTTTCGAGGTTTTGAGGTTTTTGAGTGAGCTGCGTTGCGTGCCCGGTTCCACGGTTCCACAGCCCAATCGGATCGTTTCATCGTTTCTATGGCGTAGACTAGACTCTGGCTACCCGGGTACGTTCATACTTTCAACTTTCAATCCTTCGTCAAATGAATGCACCGCACAATTCTCACACCACACTTTGATTACGGTATTTGTTTGTTGTGGCTCGGTTTTCTTCCTCACGATGACGCTTTCTGTGTCCTCGTTCGTTCGGTCACACTTGTCACGCACGAATCACTGTCAGATTCTTCCAAGCACCGCGATTTGACTGTATCTACATGTGTGATTACCGTGTTTTGTCAGTGAATATATCACCAAAATGAAACAGCGAAAGTATCGAATGTAGATACATCGAATAGAGAGACGAGTGTGGGATTGTAAGTGAGTGAGCGAGCGAGTGAGGGAGTGTGTGAGTGGTCAAGTCGACACTGTACGGCTATAGAGTGGTCAAATCGAGTGGTCAAGTGAAGAGCCAGTGGATAAAGACCTGTGATTGACCGACCGGTAGTGAGTGAGTGGTATCCATACAGTGAGTGAGTGAGTGGGTAAATTGAGTGGGTAAGCAAAGTGGGCCTGAGAGCGTGAAGTGAGTGGACAACACGACGACACACTGCAAACTGCAAACGCCAATGTTCAAAAATCTGATGTACAGTATAAACATCGCACAAAACCTCTAAGTGTCGCAACACCGCATAAAACCATGAAACACATAACTGCGCATTTGCATTTGTTTCCATCGACTCTGGGCATGGCGCTTTCACTGTGCACTTTCCACTGTCCACCGTCCAAACAATAGCCTGTATACAAAACAGGCTGAACAAGCAGTGTATGGTAATAATATGGTATGGTGGATACCGCAGGTACAGAAATGAAATACCGAGGTACGTGCACATCCACGTTTGATGAATGAAGTGCGACGACAACAACAGCCAGCAACAACAACAGCCAGCGAATTCGACAGAAGCAGAAGCGGAATCCAAAATCCGGTTCCCTGTGATGAACGAACGAATGAATGTGAGTTCGTTCGCGCCTTCGTTCGTTCGTTCGTTTGTTCGTTCGTTCGCGCCGTCGTGCGCTGTTGTTGTTGTCGTCGTCGTTGTTGTTGTTGTTGTCTGGTGGTCGGTGGTCGGTGGTCGGTGGTCGGCGGTCGGTGGTAGGTGGTAGGTGGTCGGCGGTCGGCGGTCGGTGGTCGGCGGTCGGTGGTAGGTGGTAGGTGGCAGGTGGAAGGTGG
>ENA-OWNT01001939-OWNT01001939.1-seawater-metagenome-genome-assembly--contig:-NODE-1939-length-23205-cov-8.728857_pt1 | contig 23205 bp, 23 predicted proteins | sample MGYA00238136_ERZ651165 | MGnify/ENA primary metagenome ERZ651165 (study PRJEB26861, sample SAMN08777766) | seawater metagenome | isolation source: coastal seawater | place: USA: Florida | collected...
CATGGAGCGCACTGACGGTCGATACAAAGGCCGCGCCGTAGGCAGCAACGTACCAGCCCGGATGCGCGCCAGGATCGGGCCAGAGGAAATAGGCGGCGCTTCCGAAAAGCGCCGCCGTGAAGCTCTTACCATGGAACTTCTTCACAAGCGGGATTGGATCAACCATGATCGCTCCCCCCGCGCGCAAGGTGCGCCTGCTCGCGGGCATCGATCGCAGCATCGATGGCAGCGCGGACTTTGCGCAATCGATCGATCCGGCCATAGACAACCGGATCGCCATCGCGCAGCGCAAGGCTGTGAAGCTTCATCACGCCAAACTGCGCCCCGATGATCGGCAAAGCGATCGCAAGGCCGATCAGCACGGCGATCTCGGCGGTGTAGAGATAACGGCCGAATGCAAAGACAGCCCCAAAGCTAGCGAGAGCAATCGGCAGGCTCATGATAAGGTAGGGCGCGCGCAGGGATACATATTCGATCTTGGACATGGTGAAAGTCTGCTTGGGCGTACGCAGCCTGCTCGGCGTCACCGTGTAGAGATTGTCCTCGTAGAGCGGTTCCATCACACACCCTCCCGCGACAAGCATGCCGCACCATGGCGGCGCATCTCATCACCATAGGAGTTCACCGATTCAGGCGAGATAATGCCAAGGCTGCCGGTGAAAACCGCCCACTCGGTGCGAGTGGCCTCATAGGCGCTTCGTGCCATGCATCCACACATATCGGGCGCGGCATCGATCCGCGCTTGCGCATTGGCCCTCAGCTCGGCCTGCGCGCGCTCGTAGGATTGTTGCGCCGCCCGCCGTTGCCGGGCGATCTCTCCTTCAAGGTAGGTGAAGCTCCCGCCGGTAAGGATATCAAGCCCTTCGTAGACTTCATGACCGCGCAGCATCCCAAGAAACGCATTGGCTTCATTGGTGTTTGCTGCCCGCTCGCCAGGCGTCGAAAGGGCCGCTATTTCCGCCTGTGTGGCGCGACGGATTTCCTCTGCGATATTGGCCTGGCAGCCTGGCACATGGTCAGCCATGGCAACGCGGCTGGCCATCGTTTCGCCGGAGACGAAATAGGAAAACGCCGCATAGGCGATGAGAGAAAACGCGACCTCCTTGGGCACGAAATCCGTGAATGCATTGAACATGATCAGACCCTCCTAGGACTGTTGCGGTGTGGTTGCGGTATTGGGAAAGGCGCAGGATCGCTGTGCTGCCGCTTCGAGCGACGACGCCGAAACGCGACGACCGATGAGCATGCTCGCCGGAATTTGCCGCAGGTCGTAGTACTCAGGCGCGCCATCCTCGATCTGGGCGGCAAGGTTCACATGCGTTGAGGCGTGCGCCTCACGGGTGCCGATCGTCGTATAGCACCACGCGCGGCTCGGCCGCGCATCCGTGACCGCTTGGACGTTTTCGTAGCGGGCCCCGGTGACGATGATCAGACCGGTCGGCGCGTCCAACCTGTCAGAAAACAGGTTGATGCCGGTCACGTTGACCATACCGCCCAGAGTATCCTGGGCGCTCTCAGGGCCAGGATCACCGGACAGATGCGCGAAGATGACATAGGCGCTCATGGCGGCAATGGCTGCGGCGAAACCGAGGGATGCGCCCTGAAAGGCTAGGCCAGTGATCCTGGGCGGCACGGTGATGCGAGGCAGAGCAATCATTGCGCCCGCTCCCGCATAGTCACGACACGGCTCGTCTCTGATCCCGCGTCTCGACCGTCATGCGGCTCTTCAGACAACTCCAAGAGAGGCAGGTTTTCTTCGAGCTGCCGAATATGGCGAAGGGTACGCTGCTGACTTTCGATGTCATGCAACGCCTCTGTGAGACGGCGAACATCGGCAAGGGTGATCACGGCCTCTTCGTCATCGTTGCCGCGAACCGTGTCGCGGATCGTGGCGATCAACAGCGCCAGGATGATCAGCATCCAGTCTATCCCGATACCCAGACCGATCTGCGGAATAAGCTGATCCCAATAGCGCAGGATCGCTCCCGCCTTGGAAAGCGGCGTGCGCGTCGGCATCTCAATCGCGGAAAGTGCAGCTTGCACCTCGGCACTACCCGCCCGCATTTGTCGGGCGAAGTCGGTCAGATCGGCTTCGATCTGCGCGATGGCCTCGTTCTGGCGGGCGCGAAGACCGGGATTGGCCGCAGTCCCCTCGATGCCAAGACCGGCTTCCAACCGCGATGCCGCCGCATCGATCTGACCAAAAGGGATCGATGCGCGCATGGTCGCGATCGCCGCCCGAATGCGGGCCTGGTCATTATCCTCGATCGCTGCATTCAGCTCCGGGACGACATCGGCAGCGGCGCTGCGCGCGGCCGCAATGAGCCCGGCCGTCGCCTCAAGAACATCGGACGCACTGCGCAGCGCGTCAGTCAGAGAGCCTTCACCTGGGGCGCCGGTCAGGGCACCACCTGAAGCTTCCGCTTCAGCCAGGTCGTCAAGCTCCGCGCCCTTGCTATCAAGCGGCGCTGCGAGCTGGCCAACGGCAAGAGATACGCCCTGAACCTGGGCAGCGACATCTTCGAGCGCGACGGTCTCGTAACTATTGTGGATGCGCAGCGCCTCGCTGCCTGCTGTGGTAAGGACGTTGGCATAAGTGGATACCGACGCGATCATCACCGCGAACACGGGCAGGAAGGGCAAAATCCGGCGGCGCTCTTGGCGATCGACACCGACGAGCCCCTTGAACAGAGAGACATTGGTGAAATGCAGCAAGGTGCAGCATGCGATCCCGGCCACGCCTGCCGTGAAATCTGCCAGGAACGGGCTCAGCTCTGAGCCGTCCATCATGTCGCGATAAGCCAGGAAGGACACCCAACCGGACGCGGACGACACGATCAAGGAAAAAGCCGATACGCCGCTTTTCAGCGAGTGAACGAGTGAGAGCCGATCCCTGCGCATGGCTGATCCTCCCTGCTGCGCACGCCGACTCATGGCCGACGCTTACAGCATCAGAGAGATCAGGTCATTTTGTCAATAGTTCTAATTTATGTTTTCGGGCCGTGCTGCGCTGCCCACTCCCGTTTCTGCCGCCGTATCCGATCGACGGCTTCCTCTGGGTCCTTGTAGGGTTGGCGCTTCCTCTTGGCGTCAGGATCAAAGTCATCTTCAGGGTGACGGCGTATCCATTGCGCAAAAGCATTATACAGCGGCTCATCGAGCGTCTTGATGTGCGCTCGGGTCAGCCCGTTTTCGATCCACGCCCCATAGTGCAAACGGATGAAATCAGACGGCGAGACTTCCCGCCCTGACGTACGCTCAGCCCAAAGCGCCGGGGCTTCTGTGGGAAGGGATGCGTTTTCCGGAGAAACGCGTGAAGCGAGCCCAAACTCATTAGCGAGAGACGATCCTGCCAAAACACCTTTCAGCTCTTCGAGCTTCTCTCCTGAAAGGCCCTGAACGCAGGCAACCAAGTATTTTCTTAAATCCTCTTCTGACAAACCAGAATTAGGCGAAGGGGTTGTCTCGACCTTCCCTTTTTCTCCTTTTGAATCATACGCTTCTTTCTTACCCGATTGCAAATTTTTCGCGTTCACCAGGCGAGAAGGCAAGTCACGCAAACGCGCCACCCGTGGCGCCAGAGCGTCTTGCCCCTTGGCCTCGTTGTCGTTCACGTCCGCAGTCATGATGCTTCCCTCATGTCCGTTACGTTGTCGCCACCTCGACGAACCCGCGCAGCGGCCAAGCACATCCCTGCCGCGCCCGTTAGCGCTAATGATGTAGGCAGCCCGTCTAGCTCTGCAAAGGGCAAGCGTTGAGGGGCCGAAATGAAGCTATGCGTGTCATCAAGCTCTGCATAATCGAGAAGCGGTGCCCCTCTCCCTTCCCGGTTATCCATAAAGTATCCGAAAAAGCGTCGGGTATCGGGCACAAGACGATTGTGCGGGTCGATATCAGCGGCCACGACGATATGATGCGGCGCCAAGATCGCGGTGCAGGAAAAACAAACCTGCGAAATATAGTAAGCCCGCATTTCCCACATTTTAGGATCGGAAATATTAGGGAAATCTACATGGCCATATTCATGGATGCATCTTTTCCTTAGAGCCTCATTGTCAGCCAGGTCGGCAATACTGTGAGAAAAAAGGTGCGAGCTCTTCTCTGGCTTGAGCTTGTCGTCTTTGTCGTATCGAGGATGAAGCAAGCCCATTTCTGGATGAAGAGCCGACTCGAACGATGAACGGCCCGTAACAATACCACCGCCGACCCCTTCAGTCACCAACACGGACACCATGACATGATCAGCGGGGATATCGCGAGCCATTGCCTCACCGATGGCGAACGCATTGGCATCCGTGTGCACGGTGATCAGCGGAAGGCGGGATAAACCAACTTCAGATAACTCTTCCGCAAACAAATGATACAACCGCACGTCCTTGAAGGGCTCATGCCCAAACAATGGGTGAACACGCCCAAAGTGCCCGCGATCCGTACGTTTCAAGCTGACAAACGGGCCAAACCCCGCAAGCGCAATGCTACGCACCTCTGGCATTTTGTCCGCCACGTCGCGAGCAAGAAGCCGGAGTTCCGACAATGCCTGGTCCCGGTTTTTCGGAGACCACTTACGTTCATCATAAGCGGTGAAGGTCAACTGCGGGCCAACCGGAGAAAACGCATCTTTGGGGTCGTAGGTCGCGCCAAGCATCGTGGCTCGGTGACGTTCGATGTAAATGCCTGCCACTGTGGACTTTTGCACGGTTCCAGCCTCAAAATATCAATTAGATCAAGCCTATCGTGTGCCGCGACCTGAGCTCAAGAAAAAACCCTGTATCTGTCTTACACCCCTGAAAGGGGTCGAAGCGGCCGTTCAACCAACGCGCTGCATGCTTGCATGCAAAGCGCCTTGCGTCGAAGCTTGGCCGAAGAGAGAAAAAGGTGCGGCTCATGCCGCACCGTCCTCGTGTGCGAGGAGCCAGGTTGCGGCCTGGGATGCTTTGGCGGCGGCCGTGAAGATCGCCTTCTTGTCGTTCTTCAACACGGCCAGCCAGTTCTTGATGTAGCGGGCGTGATCTTCTCGCGGTTCGGGCGTGATCCCAAGATCAGCGCAGAGGAACGCCGCACCAAGCTCGGCCACAAGCTCTTCGATCGCGTAGGATTCATCGCCAAAGCGGCCGGAGAGATCGCGATCGAGCCGCTTTTCTGCGCCCGACCAGTGCACCAGCTCGTGCGCGAGGGTCGAATAGAAGCCTTCTGCTGCGGTGGTGGTTTCCGTCCCAGTGAAGCGACGACGATCCGGCATGCGGATCATGTCCCGAGACGGGATGAAACAAGCCTTGTCACCGCCCTCTTCAATCTGTGCGCCGGTGGCGACGGCGAAAGTCTCGGCGCGCTCGATCGGATCAAAGGCGGGCTCTTCGGGAAGTTCCTCGGCCACGATCTCGAAACCCTCCACCTGGGCGGCGTTGAAGACGCGGCTTGCGCGGGCAATCATGCGCTCACCAGCCTCGACCTCACCGGTCTGCTCATTCACGTCTTCGACTTCGAAGGTCTTGTAGAAGACGACGAGTGAGGATTTTTCGCCCTTGCGCACCTGGCAGCCTTTCTCCTGCCATTGGCGATACGTGCCCCAGACGTTGGAGGGATAATCAGCGACCAATGCAGACACCCACAAGCTCACAACATTGACGCCGTTATAGGGGTTCTTCGAGGCGACGTTGACAGGACGCGCGAAGCTGCCGCCCGTGTTCTTGATCCAAGGGAGCCGGAAGTCTCCGGCGGTTTCGATCGCATCGACGATGCGGGTGGTGATCTCCTGATGGACATCGAACTTCTGTGTGTTGCGGGCCATGAGCTTTCTCCTTTCGCCGTTTGAAACCGCGACCGTCGCGGCCTGATGGCGACCGGAGAGGCAGGGCCAAACAGCCCTTGCACCCCGAAGGGGCGGGCGAAGCGAAAAGACGGCGCATGCCGTTGCCAGGGATGGGGGGCTCTGCCAGGGATGCCAGTAAAGAAGGCCGTGATGGGCGCGCTCAAAGTCCCGGCGCAAAAAGGAAAAGCGTGCCCCTGCGTGACACGCTCGATCTGTTATCCGATTTCAGGGGATCAGCTTTGCAGCGTCACTTGATGCGAGAAACCGTGGAACGGGATACCCCGAGAAGACGGGCAATCTCGGCATTGTCCTGTCCCTCACGGCGCATCTTGAGAACCGCTTCGCGCTGATGCTGTGTGAGTTTCGGGGGTCTGCCTAGCCGCCGTCCCGCCCGTCTGGCACGATCGCGGCCCTCTGCTGTGCGCTCGGCAATTAGGGATCGCTCGAATTCTGCAAGACCGCCCAAGACGGTAAGAATGAGCTTGCCGGTTGGCGTGGTGGTGTCTGCCCATGAATCCGAAAGCGCCTTCAACTTCGCGCCTTGGGTTTCGATCGTGTGGACGATATCCAGAAGATCGCGTGTTGACCGTGCCAGCCGATCGAGCCGCGTCACGACCAGCACATCCCCTTCCGAGAGGGTGGCCAAGGCTTTCTTCAACTCTGGTCGGTCGTTCCGCGATCCGCTCATCGTCTCCCTGAACACGGGATCGCACCCCGCCGCGCCAAGCTGTTCGAGCTGAGCATCGAGGGTCTGGCCGGAAGTGGAAACGCGTGCGTAGCCGATCATTTTCATACGGCCATTATGCACGCGATTTATGCACGCTCCAAGCGATTGATATCACTGAGGTGAAAAAGGCGTGCATAAGTCTTGAATTATGCACGCACCTGATTGGCGATCGCCCAGTATACCAGTTAGCCTTCGCGAGAAATCCAAGCCTCTAGCTGCTCTGGAGAAATTTGGCAGTTCTTCACGTCACCACCGCACTTGAGAAGTCTGGCTCCACCGATAACAGACCGCGCGTCCCCGAGTGTCACAGGCGACTCGTCGTGATCGCACCAGGGGATTTCAGAGCGCGAAGTCCGCCGTTGTCGGTCAGACGAAATGGTCCGGCTCTCGATATGATCGATGTGAATTTTGTAGAATGGGCAATCTGACAAGGCTTGTCCTTACGATCAAAGGTTTCATGGGGTGACTGACATCAAGAAATGGCCAATAAATCGAAGAAGTCGATTTGCTTGGCGCTGATTTCTCCAAGAATGCGCTCCTTGGTTCTCGGGCTGCGGAACATCTGGTAGTGAGCCACTGCTTTTTGCTGGCTACATGCTGCGGCAACCCTGCGGATTGCCTCTTCAACCAAGGCACGCGCATCGTCCCCGGTCGGAAGTTGCTGTTCCTGCGACTTCACATGCAGCAATTTGCAGGCGAACAGCACAAACCAGTGGCCATAAACAAGATATTGGTGCTCATGACCACTTTCTGGCGAGGATGCAAACTCGGCCTGATAGCCATCACGCATTTGCTCGATGATCTCATAGAGCTGATAAAGTCGGATCAGTTCATCAATGCTCTGTCGATTGTCAAAGATTTGATGGAAGCGCGAGTCGAATATCGAATCCGATTCGGTTTTAGCCTTATCTGGTTCCCTCAGCTCATAAGAAAGAATGATCTGGCCAAGTTTCAGAGCATCAATCCGATTCTCTTCTGGCTTATCAGAATGCATGTTCTTCTTCCGCTCGAAGAAGTAGCCGCGCTCTTTGAAAGCCAGCTCCAACTTTTTCAGCGTCTCATGGTTGGACATCAAGTCGCGACTTTGAATTCTGGCTTGGCTATTGGTGGCAACTGCCACCCTTTCCGCGATATCCGCTCTATCGGTCGCGTACATTCGAACCATAACAACAACATCGGCTAGCGCCTCTGGGTTCGTTCGCGCTGCCTCGACAAGGGAATGTGATGTTTGTGCCCCGTTGACGATCTGAAAGTCTTTGAAAACAAGCTTTGGGTTCGTGTGACCCTTGTTGTAGGAAAAGCTCTTGCAGGTGATCGTGACGCCGTTGTTCAGATACCAGAAAAGATAGCTGTCGCCGGATGTTGCGGTCGAAATAATCGCTTGGTTGTAACCACCCTTCGCCCCCAGGAAGACGCGCAAATTATCATCGAACAGATGGCGCTTGATCGTCTCGCCGTCCTCTGCGGTGATGAGATCGACAAAAGACTGAGCATCGACGGATGCAATAGCCCCGCGAACATCACCATCGGATCGTTCCAGGATTTCTTTGCCTATCACCTGAAGCTGACCATCTTCAGCGTCCCGCCCTTCGATGGCCATGGCTTGCACGACATCATGCCCACTGTAGAACTCAAAAGATACCGACGAGTGCGATGCCTTTACGCTGTCGATGATCCCCTGAGCCGATGTGGCGAAGCCTCCACCATTCGAGCAAAATATCACCTTATAGCGGCAAATTTTCCCTTTGTCGTGAAGCTCCCAAATCCGCCGAACGGCCTCCTGTAGTCGAAAATTTCCGCTGTCCGCAAGAGCATCCGCCTTGTCAAAAAGCTCATTCAAAAACAATGAAACCTTCAGGACTTCAGCGTCGTTTATTGTCTTGTGACAGGTGGCCTGGCTTTCTCTGTACTTGGACTGAAAGAGAAAAACCTCGGCGCTGTTTTCCCCTTCGACGATGTGTATGGCGTCCACGCCTCGATCGTCTGGGCCATCTGTGATGATCTCTTGCAACTGGTCTTCATGGCCAGGGAAGATCTGATCAATGACGATCGCCAGGAATCCAACTGTCTTTTTCTGGAATTGATGCCGATCGCATGCCTTCGCGACACGAGCGTCGATGATGTCCCAGTCCATCTTGGAAATTGGCTTCATAGCTTGATCTCCGCGTCAGGGTTTCCGGCGGCGAGCGCGTTCATGTAGGCAAGGCACAGCTCACAAGAGCGGTACTTGCCGCCATAGGCGGCCTTCTCTTCGCGCTCGACGATCGGGAAGGTCGAGTAGATGTAGCGGATGTCGTCGCGGTCGGTGATGCCGTAAAGGTGGAAGAAAACAGCATCGAGCTTGGCGCGCAGGACAAGGCGGCGCTCTTTGTCCCAGGTGAAGGGGGGCTTCACGGTGCCGGTCTCGTCAACATGCCCCATGTCCCGTGCAAACGGTGCCATATCATGGGCCGTGTAAGTAAGTTCCAGCACTGCTTCGCGTATCACTTCAGCGGCCGATTTAGCGCCAAAACGGCACTCTTTGAACCGCTCTCGCGGTATGACGGGAAGCTGCTCCAGAATATACTTGTTCAGGTTTCGACTTTGGATTTTCTGTCGGGCGGCAAAATCACATGCAATAGAACAAAAGTTCGCCAGAATTAGAGAAAGCTCGTCTGCTTTCAGATCATCAACGGGCTGCAAGATCGGAAGTTTATTCCCATACCCTGCCCTTGGCACGATCGCGCTTATTAAGCTACGTTGATTGTTGGTGTTGCAAATATCATTGAACGCAAGACTGTAATCACGTGAGATACCAAGACCGTCTTCTAAAACCCAATACCTTGGAATGGGTGTGAATTCTGGATTTTCGAGCTGTTCGTCTGTTGTATGAACCGCAACACCCTGACCGCTCACGTTGTTTTCGTTCGCCCTGACGCCAGCGTAGCGATGGTTGTAGGTTGAAATCATCTTGCCTTCATACAGAGGATACCAATCACCCTTTGCGCTACCAAATTTTTCGCCGCCGATTGGATAAGCACCTTCCGACTCTTTGAGCTCATCATGGGTGCGAAAAAAACCTGAATCATTGGTCATGTGAAAAACTGTGCGATACTTGACCGGCCACGCCTTAGCTTCACCTCCGCCAGAACGATCGACAAGAACAGTCCCGTGCCTATACATTTCAGTCAGCAACGCACCAGCCGCCGCTTCACGGTAAATTGGCACTGTTCCGGTATTGGGATTTAGCCGTCTGCAATCCTCGCTCGTGAGCATCACAACGGACGAAGCATCATCACTAGGCAGTTGATGCAGTTTCACACCATACCTGAAAGATTCGTATCGCCGCTCTTTGCCGCCAACTACTAGAATTGTTGGCTGGTCTTCATGGTGGACATCCTTGAAGAGCCATCCGCCCTTATTTTCGAACGCAAGGAAAACCTTAATCTGTTTAGCCTCACTGACGGTCGAGAAAAACTTGGCCGCTGTTTTGTCTGCACCGATACCGATCGGGGTTAGCAAACCAACCATGCCACTGGTGGAAATAAGCCCAAGGGATCGCTCAACAAAAAGCGAGTAGATGTTTACATCTCCACCCGAAAGCAGCGGGAATTCTCCACTCTTTCGCGCTCTCTCAACAGACGCTTCAGCTCGCTCAGATGCCTTTTTGTAGTCTTGAATAAGTGGATCGTCTGCAACGGCCAGCTCCTGGATCATCTTCTTCCTGTCGGAAGCCCTCTGAGCTAACGCAATCTCGCTTCGACGAGCTGCAAACCACTCCACCTCCTGTAGCTTCATGCGATCCCATGGTGGATTCCCGATCATCGCATCAAAACCACCTGTCAGCTCGTCTTCTTCCCAATTTGACCAAATGCCTGGAAAGGTCACTTGCCAGTTGAGGAAGTTTTCCTCTGCGATCAGCATGCGCGCCTGATCAAGAATCTCGGCAAAGCGCTGCCCCTCTTCGCGCTTAGTCTTGGGCTCTTTCTTGCCCATGGCAATGTCGAGCGGGTCGCCAAACTGACCATCGAAGAAGATTTTCAGTGCGTCCTTGCCCGCCTTACCTTTGATATTGAGCCAGTCGATCGCGTGGATCAGCTTTAGAAGCGCATCGAGCGGCGCGGTCATATTCTCGACCTCGGCAAACACGTCTGCCGATCGGTGCGCCTCGGCAATCTCCGCGTCGGTCAGCCCCTCGACGATCTGCATCTTGGACGCTGCCCGCAGGGCGCGCTTCATGGGCTCATGCAGCAAGAGCGGCGTGCCGTAGGTTGCGGCCTTGTCGATGCCCTTCTTCACCCAGGAACCGAAGAGGCTATCGCCACAGCGAAGATGGTGATCGAGGAAGGAAAGCGGCGCGCCCACGGTGAAGGTGTGCAGCCACAGAGCCACCTTGGCGAGTTCCACAGCCATCGGGTTCTTGTCCACGCCATAGATACAGCGCTTGAGCACCATGCGACGGATGATATGCCGGTCGTCGAGCTGTTCCTCGTCGATCGTCCAATCCCGTTCGTCGGCATTAGCAAGGATGGTGTTGCGGATCGTGTCGATCCGCTCGCCAAGCGGCGAAATGTAGTCCCCCCATTCCTCGGGCGCGTCGAGCTCAGCCTCGGCCATGGCAGTGATCACCTGGTCGGCCATGAAATCGACAAGGCTCACAAGGAAGTGGCCAGAGCCCATGGCGGGGTCGCAGATTTTTAGATCAAGAAGCGCTGTCGCAGGGTCATGCAAGCGAAGTTGTCCAATCTTGCGATCATCAGCGCGGGTGCTGCCTTCCAGTTCCGTGATCTTGTCCCTGAAGGCACGCTTGCGCTCTTCAACAAGTGGCTCAAGGGTCTCGGTCAGGATGAGCTGCACTAAATCGTCGGGCGTGTAATAGCTGCCCGATCCTTTGCGCGCGAAAATGTTGGGCTGAACGGTGATGTCATCGCCGTCGCGCGTCACCTCGTATTCGAGAAGTCGCTCGTAGATCGAACCAAGCTGCTGCACCGAAAGGTTACGGTAGTTGATATATTTCCGCCCGTCTGGCGTCACTTCGAATGACAGGGCGTCGATCACGCGCGCCATGACCGCATCGGGGATGCGGATTTTGGTCAGGATCGCATGGCGCTCCTGGTCGAAGAGACCGCCATTGTAGGGCGGCAAGCCGATCGAGGCGTCCCCCTGGTCGATCGCAATGAAAAGATCGGCCATCGCGCCCCAATAGCGCGCGGCCGTCTCCGAGAAGACATCATTCTTGTCTTTGCGCTCTTTGACGTCGAGCCGCACCTTATTGCGCAGCCCGTAGTCGTCATAGCGCGTGTCCTTGACCGGCAAGAGATCACGATCTTCGGCGTAGAGAATGAACAAGAGACGGTAGAGCAAGATCAGCGCGGCTTCGCGCACGGCCTGTAGATCGGCCTCGGGCGCGGCCTTGACGATCGCGCGCACAAGATCAGGAAACACTTCCCCGAAAACCTTGTTGGAGAGGTCTTCGGCAACGCGCTCTTCGTAGAATTTGCCTTCTTCGAGGGCTTTTTCGTGGAAGGTGCGCGGATCAGCGCCCGCAGGCACGAATGCCTCACGCCGGAAGATTAGCAAGAAGACCTTCAGCCAGTGTCGGCGATCGTCCTCGTTGAGTGCGAAAAGCCCGTCATTGTGGCCCGGCAGATCAAGGATCGCAGCGATGTCGAGCTCGAAGAATTGCTCAGACACAGACCGCGCGCCCGAGAAGTAGAGCCGCCATTTTGAGCCGTTGGTCAGAATGCCCCAACGGAGTGTGCCGCCCGTGATGTCGTCGATGCGGCGCAAGTAGCGGAGCATCTGGGTCGAGGGGGCGGTTTCCTCTCCGCGTCGACCAGAGCGCCGATCGAGGGGGCGCGCCCATCTTTTCGATTCGACCACGGCACGGCCGAACTCGTAGCGCTTCCACTCTTCGGGGAAGCCGTTTGCCTTGGCCTTCGTCTCGGCGCTCTCGAAAAGCAAACCATCGGGCACGTCTTCGCGGCCGCGTGGCGATAGGTTTTGCTGGCGCAAAGAATCTGTCCAGCCAAGTGCTTCAAGAATTGGCCAGATCAGATCGTCCTCTGTCTGGCTTTCATTGGGTGTCTGGGAAATTGGGAAGCGGTCGAAATGACCGCGAATGCTCTCGCTGAACTGGTCAAGATCAGCATCGCCAAGCGTGTTCCATTCCGAAACCTCCTGAATGGACTCGGTTAGAAAGTCGGAAGTAAATAGGCTGCCCTGGTTTGCGATCTCACTGCTCAAATCGAGATTTCCTTATAATTTTTGGCATCCTAACAGCCGCTTATTAGCGATGCACCCGCAAAACACGCTATGCGCGAGCTATCCACACACAAGAAAACATGCTTGCATGCAAGGCGCGTTGAATGCATATCTAGGCGTGAAGCCCGTTATTCGGTGTCAGTGAAAAAGACACGCCCTCGCGCTGTTTCAAGCGGGCAACCATGGCCAGCAGATTATCGGCGCGCGGGTTTCCTTTAGCACTGAGCATTCGCATCAAACTCTTAGGGTCTTTTTGCATGTCCTCGGCCAGGGTTTCGAAGCCCACGGTGGCGTTCACGTAGTCACGCAGCAGCACCTTACCAGTTTCCAGATCGTCGCTGAGCATCGCCTCGATCGCTTCACGGAACAGGCCGACACGAAACTCAGGATCGCGCTCGGCGCGTGCCTTGATGGTCTCTTTGAAATCTTTGGTCAGTGGCATGTCAGTCTCCTTTCTGTTTTCGGTTTTTGTAGTCGTCCCAAAATGCCTTGGCCTGCTCGATGTCCTTGGACTGGCGTTTTTTCGTGCCGCCGCAAAGCAAGATCACAAGCTTGTCGCCGTCTTGGCCAAAATAGACGCGATAGCCTGGGCCAAAGGTGATGCGCCGTTCGGACACGCCCTGCCCTACGGGCTTCACATCACCCATATTGCCGGTCTCGATCCGCGCTAGCGCGGTTCTGACCTTCAGGGCTGCGGCCGTATCGAGCTTGTGAAACCAATCATCGAACGGCGCTTTTCCCTCTTCAGTGACATAGACAACGAGCTCAACCATAAGAAGTAATGGTGACACATACGTTACCAATTGTCAAATTTTTCTTTCTAAGCAAAGAAGTTATCCCCCTGTATTTGCCTTACACCCCGTGGGGGTCGAAGCGCCGTCCTGTCGGTTTGGTGCGTTGCCCTATCCGTCAAGAACCTCGGCGAAAAGTGAAAGTTGATCTGCTTTCGGAGCCGTCCCTTGCTTGAGCCCGAAAAAAGAACAGCACGGTTCACGCTGCAAGGGCGCGAAGCGGGAGCGGAGCCACGCGCAGGATGCGAAGCATCTGAGCATGGCGAGCACCTACCCCTTGTAGCGGGGTTCGTGATGGTCTTAGGGCTTCATCAAAGCAAGGACGCCTCTCCGATTTGCGCATCTGCTTTTGGTGAGTCCTGAAGCCTCTTTTGTGGTGGGGGGCGCGGGTTCGCCCCATAGGGGCGAAGGGGCGCATTTAGGTTATCGGCCGACTAGGCCGATGCCTTTTCGAAGCAGCTCGAAGAGCTGTGAGAGAGTTATATAGAGTTAATATAGAGTTACAGGATTCCGTGCGGTCGATAACCGTTTGAAAAAACATGTTGAATCGGGCTGATTTTCCGAGATCGGTGTGTGAAGTGACGAAAGATGGTGTGTGAAGTGACGAATTTTGGTGTGTGAAATGACGAAGAGCTTGCAAAGTTATCCACAGGCTGAGACGGTGTGTGAAGTGACGAATCTTGACGCCCGGTGTGTGAAATGACGATAGTAACGCAAGGTGTGTGAAGTGACGAACCTCTAACAAAATTCTGGTGTGTGAAATGACGAATGAAAGCGCTGTGCTCCCTGCCCGCTCGCCGCTCCTGCCGGATCGGCATCCGCAACGCGATCTGTTCGTCTGTGACATCGTGGACGCGGTGCCAAAGGCTGACATGGCCTCGATGGAACACCCTGTATTCTCGCTATCGACCAAGCCAGACATGCGCACGCGCCGCTATGAGCGCGGTGAGAATTGGATTCAGATCGCTCCGTCGCGCCAGGGGCTCGCAACCGTCCATGATCGAGACATTCTGATCTACTGCATCAGCCAGTGCATCGGCGCGCTCAATGAAGGCCGAAAGGTAAGCCGCCATGTGCGCTTCAAAGCGCATGATTTGCTGGTCGCAACCAACCGTCAAACCTCGGGGCGCGGCTATGAGCTCCTACGCGATGCCCTGCGCCGCCTGAAAGGCACGGAGATCGAGACGAGCATCCGCCAAGGGGGTAAGGAGCACTTGAGCGCCTTCGGGCTTATCAGCGCCTTTGAAATCGTCCGAGAGACACGCGACGGGCGCATGCTCGATGTCGAGATCACGCTTGCCGATTGGGTGTTCGATGCGATCGAGAACAACAATGTTCTGACCCTCAACAGGCAGTATTTCTTCCTGCGCAAACCCCTTGAGCGCCGCCTTTATGAGATCGCGCGCAAGCATTGCGGGGCGCAACCCGTGTGGAAGATCGGCCTTGAGCTCTTGCGCGATAAATGCGGTTCCAGCTCGACGGTGAAGGAATTTCGCCGCCTGCTCGGCAAGATCATCGACGATGATGGCCAGCATGATCACATGCCCGACTACACCTTCTCGATCGAAGATGATGTTGTGATGGTTCGGCCGAAGAAGGAAACGCACCAGAGCGCCCTACCCTTGCCGCTCTCGTCCTTACGCCTTGCGCCCGACACGCACGACGATGCGCGCCGCCTCGCCCCTGGGTGGGACATGCACCACCTTGAAAACGAATGGCGCTCCTGGGTGCTCGAAAAGGCGATCTCCGTCAAAGACCCTGACAAGCATTTCCTCGCCTTCTGCAAGAAGCGCGGGGCGCATAAGCGCTAAGCATGCTTGCATGCTATGCGCCTTTGTGGAAAAGCCGCAAACATGCTTGGCGCGATTCACGTAAGCGTGCTAGCATAAACAAAATAACGATTTGGCAGATCGGAGCAGCACATATGACCTACATTATCGGGATGGTGTCCCAAAAAGGCGGCGTGGGAAAATCCACCCTCGCCCGCATGATGGCGCGAGAATTCGTCGCCGGTGGCCTTACCACCAAGATCGCAGACCTCGACACACAGCAACAGACTTGCACCCATTGGGCAGGACGTCGCGCCGAAGGTGGCGTCACGCCCGAACTGCAGGTGCAAAGCTTCGCCACGGTAAGAACCGCGCTTGCCGAAGCCCCGCGCTTCGATGCGCTGATCCTTGACGGCAAGCCGAACGCTTCGGATCAAACCGCTGAGATCGCACAAGCGGCCGATCTCGTCGTGATCCCAACAGGGCAAACCGTTGACGATCTGCATCCGGGCGTCGTGCTGGCGCATGCTCTGCGCAAGAAGGGCGTCTCGCCTGAGAAGATCGCCTTTGCCATGTTCAAGACCACGGGTAGCGAACGCGAGAATGCCGCCGCAAGGCAGTATCTCACCGAAGCGGGCTATCTGGTGCTTGATGGCGAAGTCGGCGTCTCAACGGCCTATGGATCAGCCTCGGACGCAGGAAAAGCCATTACCGAAACTTCGTTCCGCACCTTGAACGAGCGCGCGTCCAAGCTGGCGCAAAGCGTGATCGACAAGATGGCAGAACTTCAAGAAAGGCAGGTCGCGTAATGGCCACAAATATTGCAAAGCTCAAAAGCAGCAAGGGCGCGCCGCCTGCGGCCGATACCGCGCCCGATGTAATCACCGAAGACACACGCAGCGAGAAGGAGCCTCTGAAGCCGATTCAAGTCCGCGTTCCTGTCACCGTGTTCGAAGAATTCAGCGAACAAGCGGGCAGGGAGTATGGCTTCAGCCATGGCGCAAAGAAGAAACTCTTCCTGAAAATATGGGAAGCCTACAAAGCGCAAAACATGAAACCATGATTGCATGCAATCATGTCTATAATCACGCTTTGCTCTCCGGCTGATATCTACGATGCGTTACAGCGCATCGAACAAAGCGCCACGCGGGCACAAAAGGCGCTCTCAGCCTTGCCGCGTGCACCTCTCGAAGCTATAGCAGCTCTCAAGTTCGAGCCCATCGGGTCGCATCCTTTGGAAGAGCGGCCATTGAACATCATCGAGCAAGTGAACCAGACGTTCACCTACCTCGTTGCGGTGAAGGCCGCTGATCTGTTGATGCAATGGCATCCAGAAGCCGAAGGATTTAGACTCGCGCCCGGCGCGCATGCGCCACGAGGGACGCTCGATGTGGAGAGCCTAGCGCCCGGTGTTGTCGGTGCAGAGACGTTCGCAGCCGTGCGCCCTGAGAACAACCGTAAGCTCGCGAATGATCTAGCGAAGCTGGCTGGTCGCTCGGAACGCCATCGCTACGCATTTTTCATGTCTCCCACGTTTCCTAGAACAGAACGTTTGCCGGGAAAAGAGCGAGACGGTGTGAAGGTTTACTCGATAGAGCTGAATGCATGATTGCATGAAACGCGCGAAAGCGCCAAGAATTGCTATCGTTTCCGCGTATGATCCCGACCCTTGGGCTTTGGCCTCCGCGCGCGCAGCTTATCGGCGTAAGTCGTGCCATCACGGGGGTCGTCGCCAACCGCGCGGCTCTTCTCGAAGTCACTTCCGGCCTTGGATTTCTGCGCCCGCTTGTATGTCTCGATCTGGGCCTGAAGCTCACGCGCGGCCTGTTCGCGCTGCGCAACGAGTTGCTGCAAGTGCCGATCTTCTTCGATCATCTGGGCCTTATGCCGATCGGCAAGTGCCTGTAGGCGCTGTTTGCGGCGCTGAAGCGCATCTCGAAGCTCGGGGGTGTATCGGGCCTGGACGGCGTTTTCCTGCGCTGCACGGGCCTCTCTGAGACGTTGTGCCAGGGTGGCCCGCTCTTCCCTGTGCCGGGCGATCAGCGCTTGCCGCTCTTCCTCCCGACGCTTCCTGGTCCGGCCGGTGAAATCCAGAAAGGCGAGGGTGCGCCCCAAGAGGGCGCGATGCGCGGTGCCTTGACGCTCTCGTTCTTCGCTCTGGCGCTGTTTCAAAGCGGCGGAATCCGGTGCATGGCGCTGACGCAGCCATTGCGTGACCATGCGGCGCTCCGCTTCGCGGCGCCTGCGAATATCATCGGTACGCTTCTTGGCCTGGGCTTTCACGCGGCGTTCTTCCAGGGTGCGACGCCGGGCAGCGGCGATGCGCGTCGCCTCGATCGGCCGCTCGATCGCGCGTTGATCACGCTCGAACTGCGCCCAGACACGGGTGGCGAAGTCGCGGGATCGCAAGGCACGCTCAAGATTGAGGTCAACGATCTCGGCGTGTCGCTCCTTGCGAGTGCGGCCCGCATCGATCAGCGGGTAGTCGATCTCTCGGCCTGTCGCGGTGGTGCGGACCTGGCTCTCGGGACGCTGCACGAATTCCTCGATGTGCTGCGCACGCGGGCCGATATGAATGGTGGGCTCGCGGTCGATGCCCTGGGCTTCAAGCGTGCGCCGATCAATCCGCGCGTCATGACCAGCTCGCTCAAGGGCACGATTGGCGTGCTCTTCCCATTTCAGGCGCACCCATTCGACGGCCTTGGGTTCCAAACCTGCGGCCTGACGCTCGCGGGCGCTGTCGGAAAGCTTGAGCACGCGCTTGCCGGTCTCGATGTCCCGGTCGCGAATGACAAGATGGCAGTGCGGGTTCTGTGCATCCTTGCCCGAGGCGTGGATCGCGGCGTACCAGGGGACGCGATTGTGCGTCAGGTCACGCGCGAAGTCCTGCACGAGCTGCAGGCGCTGCGCTTCCGTCAGCTCGCGGGGCAGGGCGATCCGTACCTTGTCGATCATGCGGGCATTCTTGCGGTCGGCGCGTTCGGCCTGGTCCATCCATGTCCGCGCCTCGGTCGGATCGACTGGCATGTGCCCGGCCACGAGCTCGGGCTCGGCCTCTGGGCGGCCGATATAACGCAAGTGTGCCCCCGCCGTTCCTGCGGCGTGGGTCGATCGGCCGACACTGGCAAGGTTGAGCGAGTAAATCGCCATAACCCGTGACCTCCTGCGATACGGTTGCGAACATCTGTTCACAGCCGCCGCGTGCCATGGTCACGGTAAGCGATTGCGATGCCGGGAAGGGGAACACCGTCGCGCATATCGGGCCGGTAGCTACTCCGGCCACCCAAGCGCGCCCGCCTTCCAAGGCGTTGCCGCCGATCGCTCTGCCGCGCCCGTGGCGACTGGCAGAAGACGATTGGCGTCATCGATGGGGATCAGTATCCCCACGGACGGCGCCAGCCGTCGCTTCGTGCGCATCCAAGGCCGCATGAGCCTTGGCCCTGGGTACGGGAGAGGGGTCTCCCGCGCGAAACCCCGTTTCGCTCGCAAAGCCCGGCCGGGCGTTTGACGGCCTGGCCTCAGCGGCCAGGGAGCGCCGCAGTCGTCCAGGTTCAATGCCTGGGACGGCTGCCGGGGGACGCCGAGCGATCCGCATGGATCGAAGCGGCGGGGGTTCACCCCCAGGAGCGGCAGGGCGCAGGGTTTTGGGACAAAACCCAAAAGTGCGCCCTACATATTCTTCAGCTTACCACATCCCGCCAACAATTTCCATAATGCATACACCCAACCACTTGTTGACATGCATCCAAGGATCATCACAGGCGCAAAATTCGCCCCGTAGAGGACGGCATTTACCACAGGGCAGGGAGAACGACTGCCAACAACAAACCGGCCTGTGTGACGCTCTAGCGGAAAAACAGCTGGCATATTCCCCTGGGTGGGGTCCGGGGTTTGATTTGCCGAACCGGGTGCATCGGTCGGCGGATCAAAGGGCGAGAGGATGCTCCATGCGGGCCACATACCTGCTTGCGACTGATCCTAGACCAAGGAAAGCCGGATGCACCGGCCTTCCCATGCGATAGGTCTGGTCGTGACCCTCACCATTCCTCTGCGAGCATCACCGTCAGCACGCGGCGGGTTTTGGCGAAGTCGCAGGGGTCTTTGCTGCCTTGCGTGAAGGACGGATCGTAATAGTCGATCTTCCAGATGACCTTGCCCGCCTGTGGGTGGTCGAAAGCCCCGTAGTCATGTTCACCGTTGGGATCGTTCGCCTCCGTGAAGGCGTCATAGTCGCGAACACGAAACCAGATATCGATCTGGACCTCGGGGGCGAGAGCTTCGATACCGCGTGTAAACACGAAGCGGCCGAGAAGGTCAGTGCCGAACACCGGCACGCCTAACCGGGACCGAAAGCGGTCGTTCTGCTCTGCGAGCGAAAGGTGGGGGCTCATAGTGAGCCTCCCTGATCTCGCCCGTCCACGGGGACGAGGAAGATCACGCCCTGGCGCTGCGTGAGCTCGATCGGGATGATGTCGAGCTGGATGATGCCGCCACTCTTGCCACCCTTGCGCTGCCAGACAGCGCCGATCTCCTTGGGCCGGGCCAGTTGGTCGCGGCCCTGGTTGTCCTGGCCCGTGATCCGCGAAAACGTCACGCGGTAGAGCGGGCGGTCATGTTGTGTTTGGTTTGTCATGGGAAATCTCCTTTCCGGTTGTCGGGCTGGATCATTCCAGCCTGTGCGGCCCCAAAGATCGGATCGCTCAAGTCGTGCGGGTCATGGCCAACACGGCGGCGCAGCCGGTGGGGCGGGCAGGCCATTGACGCGAGCGCGCGCAGCGCGCGGCACGCGGCGCATCCGATAGGACGCATCAGGAAGGCTGGATGGTCTTGTGCCCGGCCGGGGGGAATAAGGCCCTGACGGACCAAAGAAGGACGCTCGCCGCTTGGGCAGCCCCGTTTGATGCGATCAAACAGGGCAGGGCGGGAGGCTGAGACTTCCGCCCGATCCCCTCAAGCGCTGTCCTCGTCGCGTTGCGGGCGCTCCTGCGGGATCGCTTGACCGTCTCGGTCAGAAGGGGATGGTATCGAGACGGCCGGTATCCGGGCTGCGATACAAGCGGATGACATTGCTCGGAGGCTCTGGGTCTTGCGCTCGGAAGAATGCCGCCAGCCGGTCACAATCGGGGCAGACATCTACGTCCTGCCTTCGCTCGTCCCAATAGAGCATACTGCCCTCGCAGATGGGGCAGGGTATCCCGAGTTGAAGGGCACCGATGAGCTGAAGCAGGGTCGGTCTCATCGGGCGATTACCGGGTGCGGCTGCGTACAGGCGCATTGTTGCGCCGCACGCGGGCAATCTCGCGCCGGGTGGCGCCCTCGATCTTGCGCATGCGCTTGAGATAGCGATTGAGGACGTTCTTCTCGGCCTGCTGCATCATCCGATGGCCGCTCCTTGCCCAATCCGGTTTCAACTCGGGGCGGGGCGCCCAGGACTTGAGCTGAAGCTTGCGATACTCGGCAAGAACCCATTTCAGATTCCGGCGCTTGTAGAGATCGGTCGCCTTCTTCTGAAGGTTTGTACCGCGATCATGGATGCGGCGGGCCTGCTCGGCGGCGGCTGCGGAATTGGCGTAACCGACGCCCTTGGCGACCACTTTCTTCGTGAATTTGGCGCGCAGCTTTCCGCGCAGATCATCGCGGTATCCGGTATCAGGCATGGGATATCCTCCAAAATTTGCGTTGCGATTCAGGCTTTTGCTATGCTGCTCGGATGTTGAAACAAGAGATTACGACCGCGCTGACGGTTGAAGACTTCTTCAAACAGCGCAAACCGGACCAACAGCACGCATTCCTTCTTGAGATGGTCGATCAATGGCGGGCGCGTGGATACGAGGATGGTTTCATCCTCGAACTCCTGCACGGCCATGATGACACCCTCTCGGGCCATCTGGACGCCGTACCGCGCCATTAGTCCGCGACCGTCCGCGCCAGCACCACCCAGGGGCATTGCCCGCCTGTGGCGTGGCGCTCGTGCACGCCATAAGGCGAGAGGTAGCGACAGGCTGTCTTGTAGCGGGGCTGCCCGTATCCACCGCCTCGGTAGTCATAGGCATAATGAACGGCGGGCATGCCGTAGCTCTGACTGAGGGCATAGCCGCCTCCGAGAACAGCCGCAGCGGCAATGACGCCCTTCAAGGCGAAAACCCCAGACAGCAGAACGCGCACGGGTGCGCGCCAGGCACGACGCGCGCCGCTCCGGCGCGGGCGCTTGGCGAAGGTGATCTCCTGGTGATCGGTCATGCGGCGTCCTCCGTCTTGATCGTGCGCAACGGGTAGCTCAAGAACACCTTCGGATCGGGTCTGAGCTTGCCTCCTTCGACCGTGTTTTCATCGACGATGTGACAGACCGGGTCATATCGAGCGTAGCTGAGCTTGCGCGCCAGGATCGGCCGCAAGCCGTTGGCCAAGATGATCTGCATGTCCTTGGGCATTGAGAGGATTTCGTCGCGCGTCATGAGCGGGCGGCCGGTCTTGTCGGCGCGCATGCCGATATCCTCGCTCTTCGTCGAAAAGCTCAGCTCGTCCATGTCGATCACGCCGGTCGAAAGCGCATCCGACAGAGTTTTTGCCTCCTGAGGCGAGTTGGTCCCCATGATCTGAGACAGATCGGTGACGGCCTCCAAAGTCTGCGCACGCTCTCGACCCCAGGTCGCAACAATCTGACTCTCGGCCTGCGCGACAAGGTGCACGCGTCCACGAAGGCCACGGATAGTGGTCAGATCGTCGATTAGATTGCTGAGCGCGGCCTTGGCATTGCATGCCTCATCGAGGATAAATTCGACCGGCTGGCCCTCTGCGAATTCCTTCAGGCTGAGCATGAAGGATTGCAGATGGAGCCTGTGCAAGAGCGCCATCTCGTCAGCATAGGCCAGAGGCGCCATCATGAAGACGACCACCGGGCGCTTGCGGATATCGGCATGGCTGCGCGTGGATTTTCCACCCACATGGGCCAGCATGCCGGGCCGCTCGAAGGATTCGAGCTTCTGCGCGGCTGAGCTGCGAAAATCCGCGAAATGCTGCGGTTCTTCGGCAAAGGTCTCCAAAAGCGACCGGGCCAAAAGGACGCCAGGCTCGTCATCAGGATCGAGCGCTGCGAGCTCTTCGAGCCCGCGCAGGAATTCGACTGGATCGGCCAGCAAGGCCCAGAGGTTCGAAGGGGTCAGCGTGCGCTTGGAAAGTAGGAGAAATTTTCCGGCCGTGAGACAGTCCCTTGCACCACCACGCCAGAACCGGTTTTTCTCGTCGCCGTCCTTGGGCTCGGGATACTCAGTCATCGACAAGGCGCGCACGAGCACGCCGACGCGCGTGCGGCGCGCGGGGTCCGTGCTTTCATACGCTTCGATCAAAAGTGCATAAGGATTGAGATCATCCCCTGGCAGACCAAGGTGGCCGGTTTCGTTCAAAATCCAGACCTCAAAGCCAAGCCTGCGCAGGGCTTTGGCGCACATGGCGGCCAGTTCCCCTTTGACATCCGGGATGATCAAGCTCGGGGGCTGGCCGTCTTTACCGCGCAAGCTATGGGCCAGGTGAATGATCGCATTGATGATCGCACAGGTGGTCTTCCCGGCACCAGGGGGCGCGACTATCTTGGAATGAACGGACGCGGCCGGTTCAAAGATCGGAATGCCCGAAAGCGTTTCGCCAAGAGGGCGACCGTTCGGCTCGAACATCCCTGCGTCTTTGAGCTCTTCGTCACTGGCCCACCGGGCAGGATTATGAAGCCGCGCCGCTTTTTTCGATCGCTTGCGATAGCTGCGGTGCAGGATCAGCTTCGAGCCCGCACCGGCGGCATGGAGCGCACTGACGGTCGATACAAAGGCCGCGCCGTAGGCAGCAACGTACCAGCCCGGATGCGCGCCAGGATCG
>ENA-OWNT01001940-OWNT01001940.1-seawater-metagenome-genome-assembly--contig:-NODE-1940-length-23196-cov-4.905922_pt1 | contig 23196 bp, 18 predicted proteins | sample MGYA00238136_ERZ651165 | MGnify/ENA primary metagenome ERZ651165 (study PRJEB26861, sample SAMN08777766) | seawater metagenome | isolation source: coastal seawater | place: USA: Florida | collected...
CCACCACAACCAGCACTACGACATCGCCCATCGCCTGCGGCGCGCCGACGGCTCGGTGGCCCTGGCGGACTTCGGTATCGCCATGCTGCGGTCCGCTCGGGAGGCCTCTGCCTCCGATACGAGCTGGGGCAGTCCGCCCTACATGGCTCCCGAGCGGTTCGACGCTCGGGCCGAGCGCCTCCTGCCCGCCACGGACCTGTACGCGGTCGGCTGCGTGGCCTTCGAGCTACTGCATCACGCGGCGCCCTACAGCGCCCGCACGTGGCACGAAGCCGCCGAAGCCCATCGCAGCGCGCCGGTCCCCGTGCTGAAGCCGCGCATGCCGGTCCCGCCGGGCATCGGCGAGTGGGTGAGCACGCTGCTCCAGAAGCGGCCAGGCGACCGATTCCAGCAGGCCGCCGACGCCCTGCATGCCCTCGAGGGCCTGGGGGAGCCGGTGACCGGCCTGGCCCGAGACTTCGGCTCGGCCATGGTCGTGGGGCCCACCTTGACGGCCACGGCCGCCGGGTCGCCGGTGGACGTAGGCGAGCTGATCACGGAGGAACCCCCACCGCCCACGGCACCGCTGGCTCCCCGCTGGGCGGAGCCACGCCGAACACCCCCACGACACGCCAGCGGTGGCCTGCTGGGCCTGCTGGGCGTACCCTTCGTGGGGCGGGCCGCGGTGTTGAGTGCCCTGTGGGAAGGGCTCGCGGCGGGTGCCTCGCTGCGGCTCACGGGGCCGTGGGGGGGAGGGCGGTCCCGCCTCGGTGCTCACCTGATGAGTCATGCCGCCGCTGCCGGGGTGGGCGTGGTGGCGGTTCGACCGGGCACGGCCCCGCTGGTCGAGAGCCTCGTGCAGCGCATGGCCCTCCCCGCAGACCTGCCGGCGGACCGCGTCCGGGAGGCGGTGGCACTGCGCCTCGGGCGCTCCCTGGATGACCCGCTCTGCGTCCGGGTGCGCACGGCCTTGGCGGGGGGGGACCCGGCCGACGGGCTGCTGGCTTGGGCCGCAGCCCAGCGGCGCCCCACGTGGCTCTGGGTCGACGACGTCCTAAACCACGACGTGCTCCGCCTCATGACGGCGTGGCCGGATGCGGTCCTCGCGTCGGCTTCGGACGGGGCTCTGGCCGCCGACCCGCCGCGGGCGCAGCGTTGGTCCACCGAGACCCCGGTCGCCCTGGCGCCCCTCACCGAGGCCGAGCAGCGCGAGGTGTTGGCGGGCTGGGTGGGGCTGTCATCGGCCGTGGTGACGGAGGTGGCCTGGCGCTGCGAGGGGGACCTCGCTCTGGGCATTCGGCTGGTCGTCGACGGCGTGGATCAGGGTCGGCTGGTGGGTGGCGCCGACGGGTGGCAGCGTGCGGACGAAGAGCCGTGGAGCCTGCCGGACGATCTCGTGGCTCGCTGGCGCACACGGGCGGCGGCGCTGCCACGGAGCGACACGCTGCAGCGGGCGGCCTGTGTGTGGGGTCATGTGCCGCTCGCCTGGCTCGGCGAGGACGGTCCGAGCCTGCGCGAGCTGCTGGTGGGGGCCGGGCTGGCCAGCCCGACCGAGGATGGCTTTCGGTGGCCCTCCGCGGCACTGCGGGCGGCCGTTCGACGCGACGACGAGGCGCCCGTTCATCACCGGGCCATCGCAGCACGGCTCGGTGACGACTTCGATGATTGCTGGCTCCGAGGGCAGCACCGGCTGCTGGCCGGCGACCTTCGGCCGGCAGCCGACGACCTCACGGCGGCGGCCACGCACATCATCGCTCGTGGGCGCATGGTGGAAGCGGAGCACTGGCTCCGGCGGCTCCGCGTGGCCATGGCCGGCGTGGTGCCCGACGACGACCTTCGGTGGGCACAGCTGGCCTACTGCTGCGCGGTCCTCGGGCCCACTCACCAGGGCTACGAGCGCTCCATGGCCTACGCGCAGGAGGCGGTGGAGCGCTCTGAGGCTCACACGGACGACCCCGACTGGGCGGCCGTTCGGCGGTCGGCGCTGGGGATGCTCGCCTGGCAAGCCACCGTGCAGCTCTTGCCCAAGGTGACGGGTCCGGCGCTGGAGGCCTGGTCCCGGCTCGGGCCCCCCGGCGACGCCGTCATGGCCACCCACCACGACCGGATGGGCTGGCACCTCCTCACGGTGGGGGACCCCGCGGGCTCCATGGCCGCCTTCACCCGCGCCCGGGACCTCTCCGGTCGCATCGGCCGGCGGACCCAGTACGTGGCCGACACCTCCCTCGGGGTGGCGATGCGGCATGCGGGTCACCCCGATGCGGTGCAGCACCTGACCTCCGCCGGCGCCGCCATGTTGGAGGCCGGCTTCGCCTCGGCGCGCGCCGACCTGGCCTACGCCCTGGGGGACGCCGAGCGCCATCGGGGGCGCCCAGAGGTGGCCCTCTCTCACTACGACGAGGCCCTCCGTGCCAGCGCCGAGGGCGACGCCCGGGCCGACATCGGGTTCCTGGTGGGGCGTGCCCTGTGCCTGGATGCGCTGGGGCGCACGGACGAGGCGGTCGCGGCGCTGCGTGGCTGTGTGGCCCAACTCGACGACGACGGGCCCACCTGGGAGGCAGTGATTCACCTGCACCTGGCTGCCCTCGGGCCCCTGCCGGCGGACGACGTGGTGCAGCGGTGGGCGGCGCAGCTGGTCGACACGGGCTTCATCGACCCCGACGTCGCCCTGTCCCTCACCCGCCTGGAGGCTCGGCTGACGGCGGCAGGTCGCGGTCTGGACGCTCTCACCGAGCTGGCCGCGAGGCAGCGAGCCCCCTACACCTGGCTGTCCCATGGCTGACTTCTCGGACCCGTTCTGGTCGGGCTTCGCCCCCCCCAGTGGCTGGGTGGAGGTGCCTTCTGCCGACGCCGCCATCCGGGCCTGGGGGCCGGCCCCGGAGACCGAGGACGACGAGGCGCCGCAGACCTTCCACTGCCCGCAGTGCGGTGCCCACACGGCCTACGACCCCACCAAGGGGAAGCTGAGCTGCTCCCACTGTGGCTACGAGGAGGCGCGCTCGGCCTCGCAGGCGAGGGTGCGGCGTGGAGAGTTCACCGCGGAGGCGCTGGCGGCCGGGGAGCGGGGCTGGGGCGTCGAGCGCCAGGCGCTGCATTGCGGCTCCTGCGGCGCCGACATCGCCGTCGCCGAGGGCCAGCTGTCGGCGAGCTGCCCCTTCTGCGCGTCGAACCAGGTCGACCTACGCGCGGTGGCGGGGGAAGCTCTGCGGCCCCAGCACGTGATCCCCTTCGCCCTGACCACGGAGGAAGCGGGCGCCAAGGCCGCTGCCTGGCTCGGCGGCCGCTGGCTCCATCCGGCCAACCTCAAGGAGGTGGCCAACGTCGACCGCTTCCGGGGCGTGTACCTGCCGTGGTGGCTCTTCGACGCGCGGATGGAGGTGGACTGGGAGTGCGAGGTCGGGACGGTCACGACGCGGACCTACACCGACAGCTCGGGCCGCCGGCAGACCCGCACCACGGTGAAGTGGCGCTGGAAGAAGGGACAGCTGGAGGCGGCCTACGACAAGTGTCCGGTGCCGGGCACCACCAAGGTGCGCGGCCTCGGGCGGGTCGGCACCTTTCCCATGAACCAGCTCCAGGCCTACGACCCGGCCCTGCTCGCGGGCTTCGGCGCCCATGCGTACGACGTGTCGCTTCCGGAGGCCTGGGACGAGGGCCGCCACCTCATGCGCACCCTCACGGCGAAGCGGTGCAAGGCAGCTGCCGGCGGCGACCGCCAGCGGAACCTGTCGCTGTCCGCCGACATGGAGGACGAGGCCTGGACCTACGCGCTCATGCCGGTCTACGTGTCGGCCTTCACCTTCCGAGGCCGCAGCTGGGTAGTGCTGGTGAACGGTGCGACCGGGCACGTGGGGGGGCAGCGCCCCGTCGCCTGGTGGAAGGTCTACTCGGTGATGGCCGCCGCGGTGCTGCCCGGCGTGTTCGTGGGCGTGTGCATCGGGCTGCCCGGGCTGCTCGTCGCGGGGCTCGGGGTGGCGGTGCTCATCATCGCCATGGTGATGCTCATCTTCGGGCTGGTGGTCGCGGGTCTGACCTACACCTCCGCGGTGGCCGAGGAGGCGCTGTGAGCGCACGCCTCACCGTGGACATGGAGGTTCAGGGCCGCAAGCCCCTGGCGTGCGACGCCTGCGGTGCCACCTTCCTCGGCGGAGGGGGGGAGGTCTGCTCGGCCTGTGGAGCCGGCATGCTGGAGGCTGCCGAAGTCCACGCCCTCGGCGAGCCGGAGCGGCACGTGCCGGACGGCCTCGGACGCACGGGCGTGGAGAAGGCCCTGGTCTCCTCGGTGTCGGCGGTCCGCTACCGGACGGCTCAGCTGGCGGTACCCACCTTGATGGAGCGGGCGCAGCTGTCCTGGTGGCCGCTGTGGATGGTCGACGGGGAGCTGCTGGGAACCTGGCGTGGCCGCGCCGGCACCGACTACGAAGTGCAGTCCAGCCGGGAGGTCCTCCAGGGCGGGGTGTGGGTCACCAAGCCCCACATCGACACCCGCATCGACTGGGTGGACCGCGTCGGTCAGGTACGGACCTCCTACGACAACGTGATCGTCACGGCCCTGCGCGCCCACGACCGATGGGCCGAGCGCCTCGGCGGGCTCGATGGAGCGCGAGCGGTGGAGGGAGAGGTCGGGCAGGGGGTGATCCGGCTCCCAGACCGCCACCCGCGGGAAGCACGGCCAGGGGCCGAGGCAGCCTTCCACCGGCTCGCTGCGCGGCAAGCCCACGAAGCGCTGGGCTCCGACCACCTGGCCGACGTGGTGATCGATGGCTCCCTGCGGCAGGAAGAGTGGACGTGGCTCCTCGTGCCGGTGTGGACCACCTGGTACGACGACGACGCGGGTGAGCGGCGGGCGCTCTGGGTCAGCGGCGTCACGGGCAGGGTGTGGGGGCCGCGCATGGCCAGCCAGCGAAAGGGGCTGTACTGGGCCGCCCTGTGGGTCGTGCTCGGGCTTGGCTGCTTGGCCGGCTCGGTAGTGGTCGGCTTGGTGGGGATCGTGCTGTGGCCACTGCTGCTGTTGGCGGCGGTCGGCGGCTTGCTGGGCCTGCTCCTGATGGTGCTCGCGTTGGTCCCGGTGCTCACGCCGTGGCGCCACAACCGAACCCAGGCGGCGATGACGCCCTGAGGGCGCAGCGCTTGGTGGCAGCACCTAAAGCATCACTTGAGGTATATTGTTGGCATTGCCAATACCTGCCCCGTGCAGGCGAGGAGGAGCGATGCCGATCGGACGTGAGCAGCTGAACGACGTGCTGGGGGCTGCGGCCCGAGCCGCAGGAGCCGATGCCGTGGTCGTGGCCGACCAGGAGGGCCTGCTCATCGCAGACTCGGGCGCCAGCGAGGCGGAGGCGGTGGCGGCGGTGGCGGCTCTCCGGGCCACGGGCTCCGCGGCCCGCTCCGACGTGGTCGACGGCCGCGTGAAGGCCCACGAGGTGCAGGTCGGCGACGACACGGTGGTGCTCGGCACGGTGGGCGACACCGCCATCGCCTCGGCGGTGTTCGACCGGGTGGAGTGGGCCGTCCAGCAGGGGCTGTCCTCCCACTAGGTGCCGCAGGCGCTACCGCGGGCTGAGCTGGGGCAGGGGCTTGGGCTTCGGCCTTGGCTTCGGCGCCGTGGGCTGGGGCTCTGGCTCGGGCTGCGGCTCTGGCTCCGGCTCTGGCTCCGGTTCGGGCTCCGGTTCGGGCTGCGGCTGCGGCTCCGGTTCGGGCTCGGGCTCGGGCTCCGGCTCGGGCTCCGGCGTGGGCGTGGGCGTTGGCACGGGCTCGGGCTGCACGGCGGGCTGGGGTTCTGGCGCGACCGGCTCTGGCTGACTGGCCCAGATCCCGACCGCGATGCCCGCGACCATCAGGGTGACGCCCGCGATGGCCAGGAGCAGGGTGACCAGACCCCCGACCAGCGCCGCCCGCCACTTGGCGGGGGGCTCCACCGGGGTCGTGAGGCCGGCCCGCATGGTGGACGCGCTGGGGTCACGTGGATCGACCTGCATGGCGGGGTAGGCGTGCGCCTGGAGCAGGGTCAGCTCGGTGATGAGGGCGTCCATGGTCTGGAAGCGATCCTGGGGTCGCTTCTGCAGACACCGATGCACCACCTCTTCGAAGCCCGCCGGCAGGGTCACGTCGGGGTTCATCGCCCGCATCGACGGGATGGGCTCGTTGAGGTGCGCGATCATGGTGGCCGTCGCGGCGGACCCGTGGAACGGGTAGGCCCCGACGACGGCCCGGAAGAGCAAGACCCCGATGGCGTAGATGTCGGCCTGCACGTCGATGTCGCCACCCTGGATCTGCTCGGGGGCCATGCAGTGAGGGGAGCCGAGGATGAGGCCGGCGCGGGTGATGTCCTGGTCGTCCTTGAGGAGCTTCACCAGGCCGAAGTCGACCACCTTGACCTGCTCTGCGCCGTCGTCGGACGACTTGATGAGCAGGTTGCCGGGCTTCAGGTCGCGGTGGACCACGCCCTTCCGGTGGGCGTAGCGCAGCGCGACACACACCTGCAGGAGCAGGTGGATGGCTCGCTCGGGGGCCAGCGGCCCCTGCTTGAGGAGGTCGGAGAAGCGAGGGCCGTGGATGTACTCCATGGCCAGGTAGAAGCGGTCGCCGGGGAGGTCGCCGAAGTCGTACAGGGTGACGATGTTCGGATGGTCGAGGGAGGCGAGGGTCTCGGCCTCGAGGTGGAACCGGCTGACGAAGTCGGCCGCCATGTCTTCGTCCGCGTGGGGGCTGAAGACCTTCAGCGCGACCGGCCGGTTCAGCTTCACCTGGGTGGCCAGGTACACCGTGGCCATGCCGCCCTTCGCGATCTTGCGATCGACCGTGTACCGGTCGGCGATGATGTGGTCGGTGGGCTGTGTCTCGGCCACGGTCGACCCTCGGGGAGCGCTGCGCAAGAGTTCGGGTCAGTGTACACGCTCGGGACGTCGACGGATCGGTCGGCGTGCCGCAGAAGGGACCGGGATACGTCGCCCGCCGTCTGAGGAGGTCCTCGTGGGAAAGCCCGAGGTGTTCGTGGTCGTGCCCCCGGGGCTCGAAGAGCTGGCCGAAGAGGAACTCGCCGAGCTGGGGATTCCCACGGAGGTGTGCCCCGGCGGGCTGGAGGTGGGCGGTGGCCTGGAAGCGGTCTACCGCACCTGCCTGCACAGCCGACTGGCCTCGCGCGTCCTGGTGCGGGTGGGGCGTGCCCGCGCCACCACGCTGGCCACCCTGGCCACCGGTGTGCGCAACCTGGGCTGGCGGCGGTGGGTGCATCCCAAGCAGCCCCTGCAGGTGCACGTCACGCTGAAGAACAGCAAGCTCCGGCGCCGCGACATCGTCGCGCGAAAGGTCGAGCTGGCCATCGGTGACTCCTTGAAGCGGGTGCGCGGGGCGAGTCGCGGGCCCTCCACCCCGGCCGGGATCTGGGTACGGATCGACGGCGAAAAGGCGGAGCTGTCGGTCGACGCGGCGGGGGAGCACCTCCATCGCCGCGGCTGGGCCCTCGACCGCACCGAGGCTCCCCTGCGAGAGAACCTGGCGGCGGCCGTGCTCCGCGGCTGCGGCTGGGCGCCGGGCCAGGCCCTGGTCGACCCGATGTGCGGGTCCGGCACCTTCCTGCTGGAGGCGGCCACGGTGCTGTCGGGGCGAGCACCTGGAGCACAGCGGTCCTTCGCCTTCCAGGCCTTCCCCGAGCACGACGCCGAGCGCTGGGCCGAGCTGCAGTCTCAGCTCGGTCCCCTCGATGTGGACTGCCTGCTCCTCGGCTCCGACATCGACCCGGAGGCCGTGCGGGCAGCCCGCGCCAACACCCGGCGGGCCGGCGTGGCGGACCGTGTCTCTCTTGAGGTGGCCGACGTGGCCGACCTCGAGCCCCCCGATGCCCTCGGCTGGGTGGTCACCAACCCGCCGTACGGTCAGCGGCTGTCCAAGGGGAAGGCCAAGCGGGTCGTCGGCACGCTGGGGCGGGTGCTCCGGGAGCGCTTCCCGGGCTGGGGCGTGGCGCTGGTGCTGCCGCCGGGCCTCGTGGGCGCGGCGCGTCTGCCGCTCCAGACCGTGCTGACGTTCAAGAACGGCGGCTCGCCGGTGGTCGTCGCGGCCGGGGTCGTGCCTGACTAGCTCTCAGGTGCCCTGCGGCTCCGGGGCTCGCCAGGGTCAGCCGCCCTGCCAGAGCAGTCGGCCCGCGTTCTCGGTGGGGTCGTAGGGGTCGATGAAGACGTAGGCCATGCCACCGCGGGTGATGTCGAAGGTGACGACGTCGGTGGTGATCTGCATGACCATCCGCATCGGGGCCTTCCCCGCCGGGCTCTGGGGGGTGTCGTCGTGGTGGAGCCACACGGCCCCGCCGCCGAGCTTGTCGTGCTTGAGGCTCTGGAGGGCATCGCGCATGGGCGTGCCGTTCTCCTTCACATCGCGCATGACGGCGGCTTCGTCGATGGCTGCATCGGCCGTGAGGCGCACCCGCCGGTACACCCGCACGGTGGGGGGGCCGTCGTAGAGGTTGTCGTCGCGCTGGCGCTGGAGCACCACGGCGTTGGCGCCCTTGTCGGGGTCCCAGTCTTCGCAGCGACCACCGGTGGCGTGACAGATGAAGAGGCTCATCCGAGCCCAGCCGCCGAGGTCGATCCACGGCCCGCTGTCGATCTGCGCCATGTGGCACATCGGCGCACCGCACACCTTGCAGCGGGGCCAAAGATGGGAACGAATCCCGCGCGGGTGGCCGCCGAAGGCCCCCACGATGGTCTCGGCGTCGGGCTTGGCTTTCCGCAGGCGGTAGGAGAGCCACGGGCTGGGCTTGTTGTTGGACATCGCGGCCATTGTGCCACCGGTGGTGCGGCAACCCAAGTCCCGGACGCGCCGCTGCCGAGAAGCCCGGGTATGCTGGGCCACGGTGCCCGTCGGGGCCTCGATGGGAGACGACCCGTGATCGCGATCCTTGCCTGCCAAGCCCTCGCCGCCGAGCCGTTGCTGGCCTCGGAGCCCCAGCCGGCTCCCGTGCACGACGAGGCACGGGTCTTCGACCAGGTCCAGTTCGACACGGGCTGGTGGCCCAACAAGGGCGACGTGGTGTCGGTGCGCTTCCACATCACCCCCACCGGCGGCATCTCCACCGACATCGACGCCGACTCCCAGCTGCAGTGGCCCTACACCGCCATGGAGCACCGGCTGCGGGCCATGCCCCAGGGGGGCTTGTTCCGGGCCGACGCGGCCATCGAGGTGGCGGCCGAGCTCAAGGTCGACATCTTCGGCCTGTACAGCGGTGTGGTCGACCTTTGGACCGAAGAGGTCTCCTTCGACGAGAACGTTCGCTTCGAGAGCCTGCTCTTGGCGGGGGCGCCGTACCGTGAGGTCGATCTCGAGGTGCGCGACCGTGGGGTCGTGCCGGTCGACTACACCTTCGGCATCATTCCCGGGCTGAACGTGGTCTCCAGCATTCGGATGTACCCGGAGCTCGAGGCCACCATGCGCGGGCTGCAGGTCACCACCGACCTCGGCCACACCCAGATCGACCAGACCACGGAGCTCGACTGGAACCCCTACGCGATCCCGGCCACGCCGCTGCCCGAGCAGGCGGCGGCCATCACCTGGGAGGGTGAGCTCACGTCGCTGCTCAACCTGGTCATCGAGCCCGTGGTCGAGCTCGACACCATCCTCGGAGACTTCGAGCTGGTGAGCATCCCCCTCGATGTCACCATCGTCGACCAGTTCCAGCGGCGCCAGGCCGAGACCATGGAGGTGGTGCATCCGCTCCCCGCCCTCGACGAGACCCTCGATGCCTACGCCTTCGGCGAGGTGGAGGTCGGTCAGGAGCGCTCCCTGGAGCTCCCCCTGGCCAACCTGGGCGCCATGCTCCTCGAGGGTGAGCTGTTCATCGACGGCGGCGACGGGCAGCTCACGGTCTACCCAGACACCCTCGTCGCTCGCCCGGAGGACGAAGACGGCGTCGTCGTGACCTTCTCCCCGACGGACGAAGGCCTGGTGGAGGCCGACCTGGTCATCTGGACCAACGCCCCCCACGCACCGGAGGTGCGGATCCCGCTCACGGGCATGGGGTGGGTGGAGCCCGACCCCACCCTGCCCACCGGCTCCACCACCGACCCGACCACCCATACGACGGACCCCACGGGCACGGGGTCGACGAGCAGCACCACCGACGAAACCCTCGACGCCGCGGGCTCGATCAACGGGGAAGACGTGAAGTCCGGGGGCTGCGGCTGCCAGGCTTCGGCAGGCATCCCGGCAGGGGCCGGCGCCCTGCTGCTGGTGCTACTGCCGCTGCTCAGGCGCCAGCGACGACGGCGCTGAGGCGCGCGACCAGCTCCTGCACGGGCCGGGTGCCGTCGAGCACGAGGTGGGCGTGCTGGCGGCTGGGGGCGACGAACTGCTCGTGCATGGGTCGCACGGTGGCCATGTACTGGGCGAGGATGTCGTCGACCCCACGGCCGCGCTCCGCCACGTCGCGGCGGATGCGCCGCACCAGGCGCACGTCGTCGGGGGTCTGGACGAACACCCGGTGGTGCATGCGCGTGCGGAGCCCCTCGTCGGCGAGGACGAGGATGCCCTCCACCACGATGATCGGGCGCGGCTCGATGCGGGTCCACTCGGAGGTGGGCTCCCGCTGGTGGCGATCGAAGGCGTAGGTGGGGATGGCGACCTCGCGCCCCGCCACGAGCTCGTCGATGTGGGTGGCGAGGAGGTTGGTCTCGAGGGCGTCGGGGTGGTCGAAGTTCCACATCGCCGGGTTTCGCCCTTCGGGCAGGGAGCGGTAGTAGCGATCGTGGGTGAGCAAGACCGCGCGGTCGCCGAGAGCTGCGAGGAGCCCTCGTGCTGCGGTCGTCTTCCCCGAGGCAGTGCCTCCCGCCAGCCCAATCACGCGTGGTGTCATGGCGGGCGGCTAACGCGCTGGGGGGGCGAGGGGCACAGCGAGGGGCACAGGGGGCGGCGCGGGCCCACGGGCGGCCGCCCGATGGGGTATGCCGTAGGCATGTGGTGGTGCTGGACGTTGCTGGCCTGCTCGGGGGGGCCTTCCCCTGACCCGGGCCCCGATGGCGGGAGCGGGAGCGACACGGCGACGGACGCCTCCCCCGAGGAGATCCCGGTCGCCTGGTCGGTGGCGGAGGCGCCTCATGCCGGGAATGTGTTTCAGCTCGACTGGACGCCGTCGGACCGTCTCGACCAGCTGACCGTCCGCATCGACGACGAGGTCTTCGTGTGGGACGACCCGGTCCCGCCCCTGTCGCTGATGGGCCTTCCGCCTGGCCGTGCCGCCCTCGCCGAGCTCACGGGGCCCGGTGGGGCCACCTCCGACGCCCTGGCCTTTCCCACCGCCGAGGTGCCCGCCCCGCTGCGCAGCCTCGTGCTGGAGGAGGCGAGTGCCGACAGCGAGGCCGGTCAGGGCTGGGTCCTCACCAATGTGTACGAGCGCGACCCGGCCTCGGGCTACGCCCTCATCCTCGACGGGCAGGGCCGCCCGGTGTGGTGGAAGGAGGCGCCGGATGCCCTCAAGTCGGTGCGGGCCCGGCTCTCCCACGATGGCACCGCCGTGGTGTGGGCGGTCACCGACTGGGAGCTCGATGACGACATCGCCCTCATCGGGCGCACCTCCCTCGACGGTCGCACCGAGGCGCTCCGTGCCGCCCCCGGGCTCCACCACGACGTCCTGGAGGACGGCGACCGCTACCACTACCTGGCCTTCCAGGTCGACGAGAGCCTGCCCTTCGGCTTCAACGATGCCTTTCCGGCCGTCGCCGACGTGGTGCGCTCGGTGCCGGTGGCCGCAGACACGCCGGTCGAGGAGGGCTTCGCCTTTTTCGACGACTACCCCTTTCCACCCTACGAAGCCTGCTCTCACGCCGACTTCCCGTCCTTCCACCCCACCGGTGTGGAGTGGACCCACAGCAACTCGCTGGTCACGGCCCCGCAGGGGGGGCTGTACGTCATGGCGCGCTACCTGGATGCCCTCGTCCATGTCGACGCGGAGGGGGCGTTCGCCTGGCAGATCGGCGGCCGCGACGCCACCCTTCATCCGGTGGACCCCGCCCACGAGGCCTTCCACGGTCACTTCACCCATGCCTGGGACGACCGCGTCCTGGTCTTCGACAACCACTCCCATGTCGACGGCCCGTCGCGGGTGATGGAGTGGCGGATCGACGCCGCCGCCGGCACCTACGAGGCCGTGTGGACCCACGAGGAGCCGGGGGGAGGCAAGATCACCTTCCTGGGCGACGCGCGCCGCATGCCCGGCGGGCACACCCTCATCGCCTGGAGCCCTCGCGGCGAGCTGGAGGAGGTCCGCCCCGACGGCACGACGGCCTGGCGGGTGGACTCTCCGGTGTTGGTGACGGGCCGGGTGGCCTTCGAGCCGGGGCTTCCGTTCGCCCGGCCGGCGGCAGCGCCCACCCCGTAGCGCCATCGAGGTGCGCTAGTCAACGGCCTGCTAGGGAAGCGAGCCCTTGAGCTTGTTCTCCTTGGCCTTCGGGGTCCACGGCTTGGCCGTGGACGCCGCCTTCACCTCGTGGCCGGGCGGCACGTCGATCATCAGGGCCAGCTCGGGGCACCCGCAGGCCTGACAGACCATCATGACCTCGTGGGCCATCACCTCGACGCCGACCTCCTTCAGGGCCTCGACCACGCCCTCGGCGGTGGTGGGGGCATCGGCGACCGGGTCCTGGCACTTGCGGCCGACCGAGATCTTGACCTTGGCGGCGGGCCGGGGATCGACCGAGGGGAACAGGGCCTTCACCTCGTCGGGCTGGCTGGTCTTCACCTCGAAGGCCAGGCGCGGACAGCCACCGCAGGCCTCACACACCGGCATGGCTTCGATGCCCTGCACGTCGAGGCTGGCCTCCTTCAACATCGCCTCGAAGGCCGCCTGGTCGGCGGGCTCGCCCTCCTTGGGCTCCTCGCACTGGGCACCGATCAGGATCTTCACCGCCTCCGCCGCGGGAGCGGGAGCCGGGGCTTCCGTGGGCTCGGGCTCGGGAGCGGGCTCGGTGGACTGGGCAGGGGTGCCGCAGGCCAGCAACGCAGGAAGCCACCACATGTCGTTCTCCTCGGGCAGGCGGCCCCATCCTACACGGGATGGACCGCGGGGCCGGCCTTGGACGTCGGCCGCGCGAGAAGCTTCAGTCGTCGTCGAGGAGATCCTTGAGCCACTCGGCGGACTCGGCGTCGAGCCCGAGGTCGTCGGCCAGCTCGTCCACCAGCTCGTCGGCCTCCGGAACGTGGTCGACCACCCCGAGCTCCCCGGCGGCGGGCCGCGGCACCATGGGCTCGTCGATCCACGGGAGCAGGGCCGAGAAGATGGCCCGTTCTTCGGGGAGGAGGACCTCCAGGAAGCGCCCCTCCCGGTGGGACACGACCCGCTCCAGCCCGCGGACGTGGGCCTCGAAGGCGGTGCCGGGGTCGGTGGGGATGGTGACCTGCACCTGCTCGCAGTCTCGCCAGGCGGTGCCCACCACGTGGCTGCCCTGGGGGATGCTCTCCGTGAGCGCCCGGAGCTCCACCGTCGAGCGGATGCGGCTGGCCACGGCGCCGGCGATGGGCAACAGCATTCGGGCGCCGATGGACTCCCCCGCGGGGCTCTTGAGCTGGAGGGCCACGCCGTCGACATGGGCGGCGCCCTCGGGGTCGTCGTGCGGCACCAACAGCACCGACACGATGACGCGGTCCGGGGCACGCTCCTCGAGTCGAAGGTCTACGTCGAGCCGAAGCATGTCGCACTCCTCCTTCCGCCACCGACGGCGGTGAGGCCTCATGTAGACACCGTGTGGCGAGCGTCGAGGGTCGGCAATACTTGGCGGCGATGCGGTGGATGGGCTGGTTCGGGTGTGCGTGGGTGCTCGTGGGTTGCCAGGCGGGGTCAGAGCCCCTCCTCGAGGCCCACCGCACCGGCGCGGGGTACTGGCCCGAGAACTCGTCCTACGGCCTGAAACAGGCGATGAACGAAGGCTACGACGGCATCGAGGTCGACGTGGTGCTCACCCGCGACCTGGTCCCCGTGCTCCACCACGACCCCGCCGTGAGCACCGAGCACTGCCGCACGGCCAGCGGCGGCGCGGTCCCGAAGGACACCCTCATCCGCGACCTCACCTACGAGGAGCTCCGCGAAGGCTTCCTGTGTGGGGGCGTGCCCCTCGAGGAGTTCGACTCCGCCGTCGTCGTGGCCGAGCCCATCGCGTCCTTCGACGAGATGCTGGGCTTGCTCCGCGACGTGGCCCCCGCCGGGCAGCTGATCCACCTCGACATCAAGCAGGAGCCCTCGCTCACGCTGCCGCCCGCGGTGTTCGCCGAGGCCGTCCTCTCTCGCTGGTACGACGCCGAGGTCCCGCAGCCGATGCACGTCTCGTCCAACCTGCCCGATGTGCTGCAGGCCTTCCGGGAGGAAGGAGCGGTCCGAGGCCAGTCCGTCGAGACCACCCTGATCTGGCCACGCTTCCCCGTGGGGGCCTCCACCAGCGCCGTGGCACTGCAGCGGGAGGGGGCCATCCTCTCGGGGAAGGAAGACTACGTCGACCTGGTCACCCAGGCAGGGGCCGACAACATCGCCATCAACTGGGAGCTGGCGAGCAAGCACCTCCTCACGATGGCCCATCGGGAGGGTGTCGGCATCATGCTGTGGACCCCCAACGACCCCGCGGTGATGCGGCGGCTGGCTCGCTCCTGGCCGGTCGACGTGATCATCACGGACTACCCCGGGGAGGCGCTGTGATCGGGGCCCTCGCTGCTGGGGGGCTCCTGGCGAGTGTGGCCTGGGCCGCCCCCGTCGGCCTCGACCGGGTCGACGTTCTCTCGGAAGACCCCGGCACCTTCCTCGACGAGCACGTGGCGCGCTGGGGCCCGAGCCCCACGGTCACGTCGATCCGCTTCGCCGAGCAGCTGAAGGTGGTGATCCGAACCCCGGTGCGGCACCTCCACCTGGGTCTTTCGGCGGCGTCCCAGTCCCTGGTGTGGGAGCCGCCGCTGCGCTGGGGCCTCGGCCTCACGGCGGGCGTCCAGACCCGATGGGCCTTGCCTCGGGGGGGCGTCCTGGGCGTGCACTACCGCCGCGGCCCGCTCCGGTTCGGGCTGTCCGCCAACCTCCTCTCCGGTGCCACCTGGACCCGCGGCGACTGGTCGCAGTGGCGGGTGCTGCCGGGGGTGGGCGTCGGCTTCGGGCCCGCCCGCAAGGAGCCCGCCCCGCCCCACGTGTGGGGCGACCCCCTGCGTCGATAGCTCAGCGCTCGGCGCGGGGCAGGCAGAGGCGCACCTCGGTGCCGATCCCGGGGGTCGAGTCGATGACCACGGCCCCGCCGCACGCGTCGACCGTGCCGCGCACCATGGCCAGCCCGAGGCCGGTGCCCTCCCCGGGAGGCTTGGTGGTGAAGAAGGGCTCCAGGGCTCGGCGGGCGACCTCGGGGGGCATGCCGTCGCCGTCGTCGGCCACCACGAGGAGGGCGTGCGCTGCCTCCGTCTCCAGTCGCACCCGCACCGTGCCGCCCTGCGGCATGGCGTCGCGGGCGTTCACCACCAGGTTCAGCACGGCCTGCTCCAGCAGGTGGGCGTCGCCCAGGACCACGACCCCGTCGTCGGGGAGCTCGAGCTGGACCTCTGCGGAGGGTCGGGCGGCCTGGGTGAGCAGGGCCTCGCTGCCCTCGAGGAGCGCTCGGAGCTCGATGGGCGCCCGGGGGGTGTCGGCCACATGGGCGAAGGTGAGGAGGCGGCGGACCAGCTCGGCGGCGCTCGAGGCGGCCGTGGCGATGCTCTCGAGCTCCACCGAGGTGCCGTCGACCTTCTCGCGAAGGGTCTGGGCGCTGAGCAAGAGCACGGTCAGCACGTTGTTCAGGTCGTGCCCGATGCCCATGACCTCCTCGGCGCGGGCCAGGGCGTGGGCGGTGCGGGCCATCGTTGCTTCCCGCTGGCGTCGCTCGGTCATGTCGAGGATGGTGCCCACGACACGGACGGGGTGCCCGGTGGGGCCGAGGGTGACCGTGCCTTCCATGCGGACGTACCGGACCTCGCCGTCGGGTCGGACGATCCGGCATTCGGTTGGGTCGAAGTGACCCTTCGTCAATCCCAGCTGAGAGCCGGCCCGAATGCGGGAGCGATCGTCGGGATGGAGGGTGTCGAAGAAGAGGGTGGGGGTAGGGTGCACGACCGTCGGGTCCAGGCCGCAGATGGCGAACAGCTGGTCGGACCAGGTGACCTCGCCGGTGGCCGGGAGCCACACCCAGCTGCCCAGCTGGGCGATGCGCTCGGCTTCGGCGAGGAGCACCAGTCGCTCGTCGCTGCGGGAGGGGTACGGGGGGGCGTCGTGGGTGGTCATCGGCCTCGATTCGCTGGGTCCGCCCATCGTACCGTCCGGGGTACTCGGTCGCGGATGTCCCCTCGCTGCAACGCCCCGCCCGGTGGATGCGTGTATGGTCCGCGTCCGACCATCGGAGGCCTTCTTGTCCGACATCCAGATCCTGCTGAACCAGCTCGCCGAATCCCGCGTCACGCCCGCCGTGCTCGGGGCGCTCGACTACGTCGTCCCCGGCGAGTGGGCGAACCACACCTCCCTCGAGGCCATCATCGAGGCCAACCTCGGCGTCACCGATGCCGACGAGGTGGGTCGCATCAAGGAGCGGGCCGAGGCGCTCTACGCGAGCCAGCCGCACTATGCCCGCGCGGTGCGCATCTTCTCTGCCGCCGACACGGTCGACAAGGTCGCCGCGGCCGCCGTGATGGCGAACCAGGTGGGGGAGAGCTTCGAGCTGCTCAACGTCCTGAACCGGTTCACGCCCAAGCCCGAGACCACCCAGGCCATCGACGCCGCGCTGAAGCTGTCTGCGGAGGTCGTGTCCTTCGCCTTGCTGCGTGGCATCCCGGTGACCGACCTGGCTGAGGCCAAGGCCTTCCCGGCCACCCTCGCCACCTACGCCCGCGCCGACATGATGCGGCTCGCCGCCTGGATGACCCTCGACGGCCTGCTCCCGCTCGGTCCCGAGTTCGTGGGCAAGATCAAGGAGGTGGTGAGCGAGGTCGACCTGTCGGCCCTCACCGACAACGCGCTGTTCGCGCAGCTCAAGGGCCTGATGCCCGGCAGCACCGCGGATGAGCAGAAGGGCTTCATCCTGAGCACCCTCGAGGCTGGCTCCAGCTACGTGACCGAGTTCGTCTCGGCCCGTGGGCTCACCCAGGAGGGCCTGGCCGACAGTGTCGGTGGCGTGATGGACGTGGGCGGCAAGGGCCTCGACCTGCTCGCTGCCACCATCGATGGCTCCACCAGCTACTTCGAGCACACCGGCATCCAGTCGGTCGCTCGGGTGCTCGTGCACGATGCCCAGGAAGCCCTGGCGGCGGAAGAGCCCGCCCCCGAGGTGGCCGAGGTGCCCGTGGAGGTCGACGCCGAGTCCGCAGAGGGTGGCGGCTGGTTCAAGAAGGCGGCGGCGGTGGCCGTGGGCACTGCGGGCGGCATCGCCGTGGGCGCGATGCTGCTCAAGGGCAAGGGCGAGGCCGAGAGCCCCGAAGAGGGGGGCGCGGAGCCCGACCTCGAGGACGACCTGGCCTTCGACGACGAAGAAGACGAGGCGTGGGAGGAGGAAGAGGACGCCGAGCTCGACGACCTCGACGACAACACCCTCGAGGCCCGCGAGGCCGCGCTGCGGATGAAGGCGCGTCGTCTCCGTCGCAAGCAGCAGCGCCTCGACGACAAGGAGCGCCAGATGGTGAAGCGGGTGCGTCGGGCCCGGCGTCGGCGTCGGCGTCGTGGTGGCCGCCGCGGCGGGCGTCGCTGAACCGGGCGCTGAGCCCGACGTCCACGGGATCGTAGGCGGGCCGAAACAGCGGGTGACCGCGGATCGGTCGTGGGTTACCCGTCCCTGTTCCCCCGCCACACCCGAGGGCCCATGGATCCGGTAGCGAAGCAGGTGATCCCGATCCGCATCGAAGATGAGATGCGGAACTCCTACATGGACTACTCCATGTCCGTCATCATCGGGCGCGCGCTGCCCGATGTTCGCGATGGTCTCAAGCCGGTCCACCGGCGGATCCTCTACGCGATGGACCGCGAGGGCCTGCACGCCGGCAAGAAGTACAGCAAGTGCGCCGGTGTCGTGGGTGAGGTGCTCAAGAAGTACCACCCCCACGGCGACTCCGCGGTCTACGACGCCCTGGTGCGCATGGCCCAGCCATGGAACCTCCGCTACCCGCTGGTCGACGGCCAGGGGAACTTCGGCAGCGTCGACGGCGACCCCGCCGCCGCCTACCGGTACACCGAGTGCCGGATGACCAAGCTCGCCGAGGAGCTGCTGGTCGACATCGACAAGGAGACCGTCTCCTTCTCGCCGAACTTCGACGGCGCCACCGAAGAGCCCGATGTGCTCCCGGCCGCCTTCCCCAACCTGCTGGTCAACGGCGCCGACGGCATCGCGGTGGGCATGGCCACCAAGATCCCGCCCCACAACCTCGGCGAGATCATCGATGCCTGCACGGCGCTCATCGCCGACCCGTCGCTGTCGCTCGAAGAGCTGATGCAGATCGTGCCCGGCCCCGACTTCCCCACGGGCGCCACCATCTACGGCCGCACCGGCATCCGCGAGGCCTACAGCACGGGCCGCGGCCGCATCATCGTCCGTGGCGAAGCCGAGATCGAAGAGCTGTCCAACGGCCGCAACGCCATCGTCATCACCGAAGGCATGGTGATCGGCATGGCGCGTGGCAAAAGCGCGGAAGACGCGGCGGCCGAGACGGAATCCTCGACGTCCATTCCCTTGCTGGGGGCAACCGTTATCGGGATCATGGCGTTTTCCGGTATCGGGCTGTCGCCCGATGCGACGGGCGAGTTCCTGTTTTCGCTTTTCGCCGTGATCGCCATTTCGCTGCTATCAAGCTGGGTTCTGGCAGTCACGGTCACGCCGTATCTTGGCAAGCTGCTGCTCAAGGCCCCCAAGAACACCTCGGACGATCCCTACAAGGGCCCGTTCTACGGGATTTACCGCGGGGTTCTGTGGACGGCGCTGCGCGCCCGCATCCCGGTCGTTCTGACGATCATCGGGATCACCGTCTGGTCGGTCATGGCTTTCGCCCAGGTCAAGCAGGCCTTCTTCCCCGCCTCGAACACGCCTATTTTCTACGTCGAGTTCCAGATGCCGCAGGGAACCGATATCAACACGACCGACGAAGAGATGCTGCGGCTTGAGCGGATACTTCTGGATGAGGATGCTGTGACCGGGGTAACGGCCCTCGTAGGGCGGGGGGCAAGCCGCTTCATGCTGACATACAATCCGGAACAGGCGGATGCCAGCTATGGCCAGCTCATCGTCCGGGTTGCGGACGCCGCAACGATCCCGGCGATCGCGAGCAGGCTCAACCGGGATTTGCCAGCCGAATTCCCCCACGCTCTGATCCGTGTCGAAGAAATCGTGTTCGGACCGCCGGCCGGTGCCGATGTTGCAGTTCGTTTCTCGGGCCCCGATCCGGTCGTCCTGCGCCAGCTCGCGGATGATGCGATCAGGATATACGAGGAGGCAGGAACCATCACCAATCCGCGCACCAATTGGCGGCAGCGTGAAATCCTTGTCGAACCCGTCGTCGACGAGGCACGAATGCGGCTGGCCGGCGCGACGCGCGGAGCGATCGCGGATACCATCCGCTATGGAACGTCCGGACTGCGCGTTGGCGACCTGCGCGAGGACGACGTGTTGATCCCGATCCAACTCCGGCTTCCCGAGAACGAACGCGACGGGGTCGACCGCCTTCGTGACCTGTCGGTATGGTCCGACGGGGCAGGGGCCTATGTCCCCATGGCCAACCTTGTCGAAAGGTTCGATCCCCGTCTTGTCGAGGCACTCATTCACAGGCGCGACCGAGAGCGGACAATCGCCGCCCTCGGCGGTGCCCGCAGCGATCTCACCGCGGATGAGGCATTCCGAAGCGTCCGCACCGAGATCGAATCCATCCCGCTTCCCGACGGTTATGCAATGGAATGGGGCGGCGAATTCGAAAGTGCGCAGATGGCTCAGGAGTCGCTTGGCAAGCAGCTTCCCCTGGGCTTCCTGGTCATGTTGACGATTTCGATTTTGATGTTCAACAAAGTCCGCCAACCGCTGATCCTGTGGCTCGTGGTGCCAATGTCCGTGACGGGCATGGTCCTGGGGTTGCTGTTCACCGGTCTGCCCTTCACATTTACGGCCCTGCTCGGCTTCCTGTCGCTTTCGGGAATGTTGATGAAGAACGCAATCGTTCTCATCGAAGAGATCGACTTTCTACGTGCACAGGGTGTGCCCGATTACAAGGCGGTGATCGACGGCTCAGTCAGCCGTCTTCGCCCTGTGGTGCTCGCCGCCGGCACGACGATCTTTGGCATGATTCCGCTTCTGCCCGATGCGTTTTTCGCCTCGATGGCGGTGACAATCATGGGAGGTCTCGCTTTTGCCTCGGTCTTGACGCTCGTCGCGGTTCCGGTGCTCTATGCGCTCCTTTTCAGGATACGGCCATCAGGAGCGAAGTCACAAGAGGTTGCTCCGATCCAGGCCTAACCAGCTGATTCGTGGTTTGGAATTAAACGCCGAGTGCGGACGATTCCAAATGCACGACTGCACGCCAGAACACCCATGTTATCGACCGGCGCGAGCTTCATCAGCCCTACACCACCCTTACTTAGAGCCGCATAACCCCACGGTGTTGAACGGTCCAGAGTTTGGCCGCCCCTGCGATAGGGAAAATGACATCTTCAATACGGCCATCCGGATGATCCAACGCGGCCATGGCGATCTCGACAAGCAAACGTTCCTTGCCGTGAACCGCGCCAATATCGGCCGCTATACCTTGAATGACCTTGCGGCATGATCTTGTTCCCAAACGGTGAACCACCTCTAAAAGCAGGTCGATCAGGCCGTCGATCAGCTGAGAGCGGCGATGCATCAGGTAGACCACAAGAAGCCCGAAGCGCTGCTCAGGCGCATGGCGACGCATTTCTGAGGCAGTTTCGCCTTCTACCTGACGTGCAATACGCATCACCCAACCGCGTTCGACATCACCAAGAATATCCAATGGAAGATCGAGCGCCTCGACAAAGGACACCTTTTGCGCCGCCAGTAGTACGCTGTCCAGCGTTGCAGCGCCAACATCGTCTTTCAGCCGCTGAAACCCCGTTATCGCAAGGGGGTCAGACAGCGCCCATTCGAACTGCTTAACCGTCTCGGCCGACAATCGCGATGCAACCCTCGCCAGATATCCTTCGCGGAAACCCCGACGCGCAGCACGTGCAAGCCTCTCCATGATCTTCTCAGAGGGAATAAACACGCTCATCTGACGGGCTTGTACATAGCCACGTTCAACCCAATCCGCCAAGCTCAGGTCACGTCCGCCCAGCTGATCAATCATCCATGCCTGAAGATTGGACCGATCACGATCAGATGCGCAACGAAACCCAAGTGTCGCGTAGCCCTTAATTATGAGATGGGAAATCCAACGAAATCAACGGCTGAGCTTTGCCCTTAAATATGAGATTTTGCCTTTAATTCTGATATTTTTGCCCTTAAACCTGAGACAGGGTTCACAGACATTTGCGGCAAATATCGATGAATGATGATGGCGAAGACTGCGTTGCTGTTGGTGCTGAAGAGGCGCGCAGGGCCGCGGTGCTGCGCCCTCTTGTTCAGGCATATCTCAATGGGACTGGCAGCCTGGAACGTGGCATCAATGACGCCGTTTGGGAGCTTGGTGTCAGCAGGGCGACGGTCTGGCGTTGGATAAAACGGTTGGCGGAAGAGGGTGGGCGCACCAGCGCTCTGGCTCCGCGGAAACGGGGCCGCCCGACCGGGACGATGTTAATATCCAGCAAAGTCGAAGCGGTAATCGAGGAGCACCTTCGCCGCTATTTCTTGCGCCGGGAGCGTTCGAGCTTGTCGCGCGTCGTGACAGAAATCCGCAGCGCTTGCTGGCAGGAGGGCTTGCAACCGCCGACACGGCGAACGGTTCAGCGTCGTCTGGATGCGATGGATGCCCGCGAAGTTGCGAAGGCACGAGAGGGCGCAAAGGCGGCCCGCCAGAAATTTGCGCCGGTCACAGGTGAGAACAAGGCCAGTATGCCACTGGAGATCGTCCAAATTGATCATACACCGGCGGACATCATTCTTGTCGACGGCTTTGAACGCAAACCAATTGGGCGGCCTTGGGTCACGCTGGCGATCGACGTCGCAACGCGGATGGTGACCGGATATTACACCTCTCTCGAGGCACCTTCGCGTCTGTCAGTGGCGCTTTGCCTGACACAGGCGGTGACCCTCAAGGAGGAACTTCTTGCGGAATTGGCGTGCGATGTTCCTTGGCCGGCACAGGGCAAACCGCACAGCATCCACGTCGATAACGGTCGCGATTTCCGGTCGCGCGCCTTTCGGTCGGCCTGTGCGGATTGGGGGATCGATCTGGTCTATCGACCGCCAGCAAGTCCTCACTTCGGTGGTCACATCGAACGGTTGATCGGCACCATGATGGGGGCCGTTCACCTGTTGCCGGGAACAACGCAATCCTCGATCGCGGCAAAGGGCGACTATGACGCCGAAAGCAAGGCCACGATGACGTTGAGCGAATTCGATCGCTGGTTTGCTCTGGAAATCTGCCGTTACAACAACAGCATTCATTCAAGTCTTGGCTGCACGCCCGTTGCCAAATGGGAGGCGCTCTCAGAGCAAATGACAGGCGACATCCCCTTCGAGATGGAAGCCTTTCAGGTGAGCTTCCTGCCGAGTGAACTGCGCAAGATCAGGCGTGACGGCATCCATCTGTTCCAGATAAGGTACTGGTCCGATGCCCTTGCAGGCCACATTGGGCGCGGGGATGGAAAGGTGGTCGTTCGCTACGATCCTCGCGATATCTCAATGATCTGGGTCGAACTGGACGATGGCCGGTATGTTGAGGCGCGGTACAGAAACCTGGAAATTCCGCCCGTCTCGCTCTGGGAATATCGCGAAGCGATGAGGAAGGCCCGTGCCCTTGGCAAGTCCGGGTCTAATGAGCTGGTGCTGGCTGAGCTGATCCGACAGCAACGCCAGATCGAAGCTGAAAGCCGGGGCCTGACGAAGGCCGAACGCAGAACCCGTGAAAGAAAAGGGACATTGAAGGGCACGAACTCGGCCGTCTCGACAACCGAAGGGCTGCGCCCGATCGATACGGGTGATACATCGCGCCCATTGTTCAAGGTGGAGAGATGGTGAATTGAGGTGTTGTCACGTTAACTCGCCGAATTTGCAAGTGGCAAGCTGTTCGTTGATCAAGCGGCCTGTGCCGCGGATTTCC
>ENA-OWNT01001942-OWNT01001942.1-seawater-metagenome-genome-assembly--contig:-NODE-1942-length-23184-cov-6.276150_pt1 | contig 23184 bp, 16 predicted proteins | sample MGYA00238136_ERZ651165 | MGnify/ENA primary metagenome ERZ651165 (study PRJEB26861, sample SAMN08777766) | seawater metagenome | isolation source: coastal seawater | place: USA: Florida | collected...
CAAAAAACGCGTTCCCAAACCAGCAACCGGAAAAATCGCCTTCGTTACTTTTCTGCGCATCAACCTCTTCCTCAAAACTCTGGCATCTCATGATAAACAAAAATGTCGGCTTCACCCTATCGCATCCCGATGACGACAACGGCAAATCGCAAGTTGAAGTCAACAGGCATATTGCCGCGTCGCGGCATTATGCTCCTCACGGACCATGCAAATTTCGATGACGCCTTGGCCGGCGCTGATATTTCGAGCATCTGCTGTAAGCAAAGATGAATCGGCAAGATAAGTACAAGAACCCGGTTGAAACGGTACAAGGCGCGAGGTTAAGTAACGATGCCCCTCCGTTTTGGTGAAGGGAGTCGGAGATTTTCTGGAAATTTGTTTATGCAGTGTATTTTTTTGAGACGTCCTCCAGAGCTCTCCATTATGCTTGTTGAATGAGGTTCAAATGATCCAAGTTGTTCTAACCGAAGGGCGCCGCCTTTTCATCCCGCTTGAGCGGGTCGTTTTCATTGCTGAGAACGCTGAAGAAGAGCTCGCCATTACCTACATAAATCCCGAAGGCAAGCAAAGCTATGCCAAGATCTCGGAGTTTTCCATCTTGTCGAGCGGCGACACGATCAGCTGAGTCGATAACGCATAGCCCATAGCGGGGGGCGCATGCCCCCCATTTGCAAGAACTGCGATGATGGTGACCTGTTCTCTCCATCGCAGACATTATGGGATCGCTTCGGTGACGATCAAAATTGTTCATATTGCGCATTCCGCCGATGGTGGCGCAGGCCGGGCTGCGAAGCGCGCCAGTGAGGCGTGCAGAACTGTCGGTTTCGAATCCGTCTTCGCCTTTGTGAACGGCGGCGACCCGGCCCCGGGAGAGATCAAGCTTCAGACAACCGCCCTGGACCCCGACAGCACCGCTCAGGCGCTGCGCGGCCGGCTGCAGTGGGGGCTGATCCCCGAGGTGCGCAGCGACGGCGGCTATTCACTGTTCTCCATCGCCTATCCCGGAGTCGATATCACACGTCACCCGGCGATTGAGGCCGCCGACATCGTCCATCTACACTGGCCCACATGGACGGTGACACCCTCCGCGATCCGGCGTCTGACCGAGGCCGGAAAAACCGTCTTTTTAACCCTGCATGACATGTGGATGTTCACCGGCGGCTGTCACTATGCCTCGGGCTGTACCCAATTCGAAACCGCCTGCATGAAATGCCCGCAGGTGCTGGACCGGCTGGGGCTGGCCAGCGCCAATTTCGAGGACAAGCTCAACGCCTATGGCGCCGGCCTGCCAGGCGTACATGTGATTGCCCTGTGCAACTGGATGAAAGACCTGTCAACCAGCAGCCGAATTCTGGGTGACGCGCCGACACATCTGATTCCCAACCCGATCGAAACCGATATTTTCGTGCCCGATTACCGGCAAAGCACGCGCGACGGCCTCGGTATCCGACCGCAGGATGCGGTGCTGCTGTTCGGAAACTTCGACAACAGTGAGACGCGCAAAGGATCAGACATCCTGCGCGACGGGCTTACACGGCTGGCGCAATCGCCGATCGTGGAGCAGTTCGAGGGACAGATCTATCTGGCCTGTTTTGGCCGCAATGCCGATTTCGAAGTGCCCGAGCCGCTCAGAGGGCTGAACTTCGGTTCAATCAGCAATGACGACGTGTTGGCCGGGATCTATGGGATGGCGGATCTGCTGTGCTTCCCTTCGGTCGAAGACAATTACCCAAACAGCATTGTCGAGGCCGCGGCCTGTGGCACGCCCTCGGTCGGGTTTCGCACCGGCGGCATGGCCGACATGATCCAACATGGCAAGACCGGCTATGTCGTCGATCAGGTCGGCGATGCCGATGCCTTCGCCGACGGGCTGATTGCGGCGCTTGAACTGCTGCACGGGGACCAGACGGTACGTGCTGCCTGCCGCGATGCTGTTATGAACACCAATACGATGGAAACCGTGGGCCGTCAGCTGGCCAAGGCCTATGCCAAGGGGCTGCGCCGCCGGACGCTGCCGGTCAAGATCACCCCGGTCACCCGTCCCGTCAAGGGCACCCCCGAACCCCGAACCCCGGAACGGCTGGCCGAGCTGGTGCAATCGCATACCCTGCTGGAACATGACGATCTGATGGGTAGCGAATTCGCCAAGTTTCCGGTCACCCAGTTCCTGCGGGACAACGGCGCTCCGGAGTTCGAAAAAGATGTGGTGCATCTACCGCGCCACAGTGCAAAAGGCCGCCGAATCCGGGTGATGGCCGTGCGCACCTTTCACGAACACCATTCGGCGTTTTCCGGACCCTATCAGTTTCTGCGCCACCTGCCGCCCGAACAATTCGAGATCTCGAATGTCATGGTCCCGCTGGGCAACGACCTGCTCCCGTCCGACCATCTGCGCCAATTGGCCCAATCGGTCAGCAAGGTAATGGGGATCGCGCCCTTTGGCGCCCAGTCCAATGCCTGGGTGGCGGAATGGGAAATCGCCCGGAGGCTACGCAAAGAAGACTTTGACGTTGTGCATTTCATCGACGGAGAGCTGAACGGCTGGCTGGTGTCGCGCATGCCCGACAGCTTTTTCGACGGCGCCCGCCCCGCGATGGCAACCATGTTGCACCAGCCCGTGCACCTTTTGCCACAATGGGCCAACGCCGCCTCTCTCGCCCGTTTCGATCAACTGGGAGCCGTCGCCACGCAACTGGCCAACTGGCTGGAGGGGTTCGTGCCGGGCGTGCCCGCGGTCCCGGTCCCGCATGGCATCGACATTGATTACTTCTGCCCGGGGCCGCAATCCATTGATCCCGATGAGATCCCCGGGGTCGACCGGCCGTTCCGGCTTCTGGCGGTTGGACACTGGCTGCGCGATTATGATCTGGCATTTGAAACGCTGGACCGGCTGGTCGCCCGCGGGTTCGACATCGAATACCGGCTGATCTGCCATTCGCTGGACCGCCCAATGCTGCCGCCCTATGTGACTCATCTCAAGGGGCTGTCGGACGCAGAGCTTCTGCAGGAATATCGCGATTGCGACATGGTTTTCCTGCCCCTGGAAGCCGCCACCGCGAACAACGCCCTGCTCGAAGGCATGGCCTGTGGCCGGCCGGTCGTATCGACTGCCGTTGGCGGGGTACCGGAATACATCACCGATGCCGCCGGCCGTCTCTGCCCGTCCGATCCCGACATCTGCGCCGACACGCTGGCCGCGCTGCTAAGCGACCTCGACACGCTGAAACAGATGGGGCTGAATGCCCGCGCCCTGGCCGAAACCTTTGACTGGCGGAATATCGCCAAACAATTTGCCACCGTATACAGGGACCTGGCACAGAAGGACGCCCCCCGGTCCGGAACCCGGAGACAGTCTGCCTGATGCTGAAACATGCCCCCATTCTCGAGGTTCCGGATCAGGGCAGCGCCCTGCTCGAACTGCCCTCGGGCGACAGTGGGCCATCGCTGGAAATCCGGGCCCCGGCCATGGCCCGATACGTTGACCTACGCGGCTTTGGCGCAGCCCCGGTGACCGCCGCCGACCTGCGGATCGAAGGCTGTGATGAATACGACATCCTGCCGCTGCCCGGCGGGGTATGGATTCGTCTCCGGCTGCCGGAGGCCGCCGAGCGGAACATCCTTACCCTGACGCTCCCCCAAACGCCGCGGATCGACCGGCTGCTGGCGCGTCTGGGTCAGCCGGCAATGACGCCACCCTCCTTTGCCTGCATCGGCACGCCGCCGTTCCAGCCCCCCGCAGCGGTGCCTGCAGATCTGAAAGCCGGCCTGCGCGCGCTGCCGCTGCCCGACAAGACCGACCTGGAGATGCGCCTGGCCGTGCTGAACCGTTTGCCGCGACAAACCCGCCGTGACCTGATCGACGAGCTGATCGCCGGGCTGGCCGATTGCCCGTCCGGAGACAGCAGCCCCCTACTTCCATTTTTATCTCTGCTTTCACGGACGTAATTATCAATGCGCCTAGTTGTTCTGGACCCGAACCTTGACCACACACATGGGCATCATGCTCTCTACGACCGGCTGCTGGCGCGCGAAGCCACACGCCGCGGCTGTGAGGCTGTCATCATCGGCAATCGCAAGCTGGGGCAGGACCATCTGGACGAGATTCCGGTGCTGCCCGTGCTGGAAACCACCTGCTACCAGTGGTATTCACAAGACCCGGTGTTCGGCGCCTATGACGACGTCGAACAGGGCAACAACGCGGTCTTCAACGAGCTCTCGGCGCTACCGTCGGATTTCTTCCGGTCCTCGGATCTGGTGGTTGTGCATACGGTCAGCCAGATCACCCTGACCGGGCTGATTTCCTGGATCGCCACGCTGCCGGTGTCCGCCGCCCCGCAATTTTGTATCTTTCTGATGCTGCCATCCGGGATCGGGCTGGATGAGCAGGGTCAGATCGACCTGGTTAACCCGGCTTGGGCGCTGGCGTACCGTGAAGCGTTCCGTCGCGCCAAAGCGCTTCCACACGACATCATGTTCTTTGGCTCCGGCCACCAGCACGCCAGGGAATTTGCCGCGCTGAGCGGTATCGACATCACCTCGCATGCAATTCTGACCAGCTTTGATGAAACCCCGATAAGCGGTGAAATCGAAGAAGACAAAGTGCTGCTGTTCGCGGGCGACGCCAAGATGAACAAGGGTTTGGGTCAACTGCCCGATCTGATCGAAACGGTCTGTCCCGCCTCTCCCGACCTGCGGTTTGTGGTGCATGCCAATCCCGGCGCAGCCTGGGGAGAGGCCGTCGCGGTGGTCGACCGGCTGCGCGAGATCGCCCCGGCCCACCCGAACCTGGATCTGCGCCTGTCGGCGCTCAGTTCGGAAGACTACGTCACACTGCTGACCAGTTCGGCGATCTCGACGCTGTGTTACGATCCTGACGAATACCGCCGCAAATCGTCCGGCGTGGTCTGGGAATCGATTGCCTCGAAAAGCCAGCTCGTGGTGCCCAAGGATACATGGCTGGAGCGGGAATGCCTGTTTTGGAAGGCTCCGCATGTGGCCTATGCAAAATCGACCCCGGCGAGTATCGCCCGTGCACTGACACAGGTCATCCGCAGCTACGCCAAGAACCGAGGCAAGGCTGCCGCCGCCGCCGAACGATTCGCTGCGGCCAATGGGGTCAAAGCCATGTTCGACCAGATCGCGGATTTCTGGGTCGCCCGGTCCGACAGTTTTCTGTCGCAGAGCGCACAGTCGATTACTCTCTCCGCCAGCGACTTTGGCGACGACGGCTGGTATGGCGTGGAAGAGGTCGATGGCAAGAAGCTACGCTGGGGCAGCGACGCCTGCGTGCTGCAGCTGCCGGGATTGGGCCTGGGAACCTGGACACTGACGCTCAGCGGCCCGTTCTGCTTCGACAAGGAGCAGCTGGAAAAGGCGACAATCGACATCGACGGGCAACCTTGCCCGATCACCTACACGCTCAACGACAGCAATGCCTGGACATTGTCCGTCAGTTTTGAAGAAACCCGCATCGACATGCCCAGACGCTCCATGAGCATCCGACCGAAATGGACCAACAGCAGCGCCGAGGATCCCCGCTCGCTCGGCTTGCTGGCCGAAGCCATCACCATCAAGGAAAGCAGCGCAGGGCCGCGCGCCGCATCCGGCCAGTTTCTGCCCGCCTCCGACATGGAAACGCCCGATGCCGATGGCTGGACTGCGGCGCTGTCCCACGGCCGCTGGGTGGCCGATATGAAACAGAGCCTGCAGGATTGCGTCATCGCTTTTTGTGTCGAAGGATCGGTATCTCCCGATGACATTCAAGCCGCCATACTGCTGCTGAACGGACAACCAGCAGTACCGCGCCTGGCGCGCGACGAAGACTGGAAGATGCAGATCTTCCTGCCCGGCACCGCCTCCGTGGATGGGAAAATGGAGCTGGACATCGTCATGCCGGTTCCCGCCCGCATCCAGGAACCAAGGCTGATCTGGACGCTGGCGGACCAGGCACCGCAACACGATCAGGCCCTGCCCAAACCCAAAGCGGTCGGTGGTTCGGACGAACCCAGCGCCCCGCGACAACTGTTCGTGTTCTTCCCGCCGCGCAAGATGGTGCGCCAGAACACCCGGGGCGAAAACTGGGTCGATACGATCATCGCGCTGGCCGAGCGCGAAGGTTTGGAAATCATCGTCTGCTCGCCGAACTCGACCCTGCCCGAACATGCCACGACAAAACTAACCTCTTTCCCGCACAAGCAGTTCCTCGAGTTTTCTGATATCAACATGCCAACGGTATTCGAGCTTGCCTCAATCGAAGACGCATCGAATTTGCATCCAGGCGCCTCTTACAAAATCAAGTTCGAGCCGTGATCGACCCAGCGGGTGCTATCGGGCGATACCGCAGTGGCGAGATAGAGAGGCTCTAGCAACATGAGGCTGATGCGAAGCATCCACCACTTTGCCTGCACGGGCGGCACATTGATCAGCCGCTGCGTCGGCGCCGACCCTGCCGTGCAATTGCTGAGTGAAGTCGATCCACTCAGCGACATGGGGACCAAGCTGCGCTTTGCCCCGACCGACGTCGTCAAGTTGGCCCAATACAGCTCGCATCCCCCGGATCGAGACACGATCCTGGATGTGTTTTTTGCCGGTCTCGACACGCTACAACACAGGGCCGATCAAACCGGCGCGCAGGTGGTGATCCGGGCCCACGATCACAGCAAATACTGCAATGGCCCCGCCGTGGCCGACCGTCCCAGCGTGCGCGACATCCTCGCCCGGCACTATGCCCTGAAATCCCTGGTCACCGTGCGCCACCCGATCGATAGCTACCTCAGCCTGCAGAAAAACGGCTGGCTGCACTTCGAGCCCACCAGTTTCGAAGAGTATTGCAGGCGGTATTTGCAATTCCTGCAGGATCACGACGACCTGATCATCATCCGCTATGAGGATTTCATCCGGGATCCGGACCAATGCATGCAGCAGATCTGTGCCGAACTTGATCTGCCGTTCAACCCCGGCTACCGGGACGGAATGAAGGCAATCACCCTATCCGGCGACAGCGGCCGCAAGGGCGACACCATCGCCCCCCGCGATCGGCTCTGGGTCCCCAAGCTGCTGCAGCGGGAGTTCGACCAAAGCCTATCCTTGCAGCAAATCTGCCTGAAGTTAAAGTATTGAAACGAAATAGGATATCCACCCTAGAGTTCAGCACCGTGAGCGTATAAAATTGGAACCCGAGAGAACGGACACAGCTGAACTGCCGGTGCCGGGGTCAGGTTTTTCACATCCGGCGCAGCGCTGCCAGCGGATTCCATATGGCAGAGGGGCACCGGCCCGGCTGCAGCACAAGAAAAGCAAAGGTTTTCAGGTGACCAAATATTTTGTTGTAATTGCCCATGCTCGATCCGGATCGACGCTTTTGTGTCGCAAGCTGGAACAATTTGCGCAGGCTGCGGTTTATCTAGAAATATTTCATCCGCGCCTGGAGGTAATCAAACGGCACCTCGGTGAGCACGCGGAAACAATCTGTGATCGGACACCAGGTACAACAGATGTAGAAAAGCGTGCATTTCTAGCGACACATCCTGGCGAATTTATTGAAACTCTGGCCGCTGAAAGCCCGACGCCAACCTTGGTATTCAAGATTTTTCCCGGCCACCTCAAGCCGCCTCACCTGCGTCAAGTCATCATGAACAGCGCAGGCGTCATTATGTTGCACCGCAATCTCCTACACTCTCATATTTCCAACAAGATTGCCAAAGAAAAGAAAAAATGGGGGGGCAAGATACAAGCGGCGAATTTGTGACATTCAAACGCGAAGAGTTCAAGAAAGAACTCGGGGTAATCCTGTCATTCTACGATGGAATCGAGGCACTCCTTGCCGAGAAAACCGCGCCGCCCAAGGTAGATGTTTTTTATGAGAACATAAGCGATCCAGAAAAAATAAGCAAAGAGATCAAAGGCTTGATTGAAGCGGCAGGCATCCCGCTAAACACAGGACTACTCACCGAAAAGAACGTGCGCCGCCAGGATAAACGCCAGATGGCGTCGGAGAAGATCAGCAATCCCGACGAGATGTTATCGGTACTCGAACAACTTGAACTGAGGCAGGCCAATGATGGGACATGTGTGGTCACCAAAACCGAGTTTTCCAAAGCTCTCGGGCGAATGACACAAGCAATCACACCTTGACCTGAGCATGACCTCATGGGAGAAATTTCAGCCGGTTGTGCAAGAGCAGGATCAGCTGACATGTTCTTTCTGTCGCCATCCAGGCGCCTGAGACCGCACACGAAGAAACAGTCAGAGCACCGAGATATATGACAAATACGCACACGATTACGTCCCAAGACGGGCAGAAGTTCGAGATTGACTTCCCGGAACCTCGTGGAGGGCAAGCAACCTTTGTTGTTGCAGGGCACAAGACCGGTAGCGTCCTGTTGAACAATATCATTGCCGATATTCAGACAGTGACGGGTTTACCGGCGGTTCCGGTGGAAACATCGCTGTGGAAGCAGGGGTTGAATATCAAGGACTGGCCGCAAGAACTCTATGATCTCCTGGAACAGGACGGTCTAGTCTACATGTCGTTCCGCGACCTGCAGAAACTGCCGCAACTTGCATCATTCCAGCACGGGAAACGCATTTTCATGATCCGCGATCCGCGTGATGTGGCGGTATCCTACTTTTTTTCCATGTCACAAAGCCACACACTGCCCAAAGAGGGGGATGCCCGCGAAGGTCTGATAAAAATGCGCGAAACTGCATCCGGTTTCGACATAGATCAGTTCATCCAGAAGGGTATGGCAAACGCGGTGCTGCGCAACATCGAAAGCTTTGCGCATTTCCTTAACACGGAGAACACCGTCTTCTACAAATACGAAGATATCATCTTTGACAAGGAAAGCTGGGTTGCTCAAATCGCGTCCGACCTTGAGGTTGAAATTCCGCAGAACGACATTGAGCGAATTGCCAAAAAGCACGACATCCGGCCCAGCAAAGAAGACCCCAGCGCGCATATACGGTCTGTCACCCCGGGCGGTTACACTGCTAAGATCAAGCCCGAAACGATTGCCTACATCCAACAAAACTTTCCCAAGTTTTTTTCCGAGTACGGCTATGAAAAAGATCCGGTCTGATCTGGCGGACCTGCGCCACGATTGAAGCAACGGCATCTGTTTCCACGCAGACCACCTGCATGGAAACAGATATGGTTCTTACTACCCCCGCGCGTACATGTCCTCGTAGCGGGTGATATCGTCTTCGCCCAGATAGCTGCCGGTCTGCACCTCGATCAGCACCATCTCGATCTTGCCGGGGTTTTCCAGCCGGTGCACCGAGCCCAGCGGAATATAGACCGACTGGTTCTCGGTCATCAGGCTGACCTCGTCGCCGACGGTGACCTTGGCGGTGCCCTCGACCACGATCCAGTGTTCCGACCGGTGGTGGTGGCTTTGCAGGCTCAGCGAGGCGCCGGGTTTGACCACGATGCGCTTGACCTGGAACCGCTCGCCCAGGATCAGGGTCTCGAAATGGCCCCAGGGGCGGTAATCGACCGGTAGCGCCTCGGCCTGTTTGGCCGATTTCGCCTTCAGCGCGGTGACCGCCTTTTTCACGTCCTGCGCCCGGCTCATGTCGGCGACCAGAACCGCGTCGGACATCGCCACCACGATCAGGTTCTCGACGCCCATGCCGACCAGCTCCTGATCCGGCGATTCCGAGCGCAGCAGCACGTTGCGGCAGTCGATCGCGGTGACCGGGCCGGACATGGCGACGCCATCGCCGTCGGGGCCGCTGAGCTCGTGCACCGCCGTCCAGCTGCCCAGGTCCGACCAGCCGTCGGAATAAGGCACCACGCTGAGGTTGTCGGCCCGTTCCATCACCGCATAGTCGATCGAGATGTCGTCGGCGCGGCCCCAGGCCTCGGGCTCGAGCCGCAAAAAGCCTAGGTCGGTCTCGGCCTGCTCCACCGCCTCCCTCACCGGCGCGATCAGCTCTGGGGCAAATTTTTCAAAGGCCGAAACGATGTCGCGCGCGGTGAACAGGAAAATCCCCGAATTCCACAGGTAGCTGCCATCGGCCAGCATCGCCTGGGCGGTTTCAAGGTCGGGTTTCTCGACAAAGCGGGTCAGCGGCACGGCCGAGCCGGACCCGTCGGGCCGTGCCGACAGCTGCAGATAGCCATAGCCGGTTTCCGGGTGATCGGGGGTGATGCCAAAGGTGACCAGATCGCCCCGGTCCTGCGCTGTTTTCACCGCTTCGGCCACCGCCGCGCGGAACGCCTCGGCGTTGGGCACCACGTGGTCCGAGGGCGCCACCAGCAGGATCGCGTCGGGATCCTGCGCGGCCAGATGCAGGGCGGCGGCCAGCACCGCGGGGGCGGTATTGCGGCCCTCGGGTTCGATCATCACCGGGCCGGGGTCGATGCCCACGTCCTGCAACTGTTCGGCGACGATGAACCGGAAGTCGGAATTGGTCAGGATCGCGGGCGCGGCGAATTCGAACCCCGCGCCGGCGCCGGTCATGCGTTCGGCGCAAGCCTGGAACAGGGTCTTGTCCTCGATCAGCGGCACGAACTGCTTGGGGTAGCTCTTGCGCGACAACGGCCAGAGCCGGGTGCCGACACCGCCACACAAAATCACCGGATAGACAACGGCCATATCAATATCACCTTCTTCAGGATCTTTTTAAAAACCAGATCTGCAATCGTTCCGGTCCTGCGCACAACCCGTGCCGCCCCGGAATTTCCGCTTCCTTACAGCATATTGTCGACAGCATGGGAATGGGGTGCCGCAAGAAATCCCGCCACCGCCGGCGTCGCTGCCCGTGTCGCTGCCCGTGTCGCTGCCCTGAAATGGGGCAGCCATGGGCGCACAGGGTGAAAAGACAGGACAGGGGCGTTACCTGGTCGCTTTTGCGGATAGGGCGGCGGCAAACCCGGGCAAAGGGCGCAAGGATGCGACATGATCGGTGTTTTCTGGACGGTGCCTGTGCCATTGGCTTTCGCGCAACGCCAAAACATGTTCAAAGACGCAGGTGAAATCCGCCACCGGATTCACCCCGAATGCCAGTGAAAGAGACCCGATGAAGCCCGACCACCCCACCGTTTCTCTGCCCCAGGGCGTTGCCCGGATCGTGATCGCAGATGGCCTTGTACAGGCGCAAATGGCTCCGGAGTTGGCAGAGCGGGGACCGGCGCTGGGGATTGGCGGCGCCCTGGTGCGGATGCAGCCCCTCGGCCCGGCCGAACCGCAGGCGCAGGGTGAATTTCGCCCCGAATTCACCGCGCCACTTCTGGCGCCGCGGCCCGAGGGGGCAGAACCGCTGCCCTGCGAGGTTTCGGTCAACGGCATCCCGCAATGGGGGCTGCCGGGGCGCAAGACCGTGCAGATGAAATTCCTCGATCCAGCCGCCCCCTGCCGGGTGGCGCTTGCCGCGCCGATCCCGCTGCCGGCACAGAGCCCACAGGATCCGCCGCTGAGTTTCCGCGCCTGGCTGGCCTCGCATCGTGCCGCCGGACGGCTCGAGATCCGGCGGCTGCGGACGACCGGTGCCAAGACAAAGGGCGACCGGCTGGCCGGCACCTATACGCTGCTGTTCGATGACACCCGCATCGGGGGCCAGGACGAGGCCGATTACCTGGCCGTGGAGCAGCAGCTGCCGCCGATGGAGGAGGTCACCGAGTTGCACATGACCGTGCAGTTCGACAGCTACAAGGGTGGCGACAGCCAGCTGTCGCCCTTTCTCTTTACCGCCGATCCGCATGTGGCGCGCCCGGCCCCCCGCAGCGATACCCTTGCCGACCGCGCCGACCGGACCAGCCCGTCGCCGGGCGAGGGGCTGCAGCTGAAGGGCGCGGAGCCCGGACCGGGAGCCGTCTGGCTGCAGGCGGAACTGCCGGCGATGACCGCGCCGGGACAGCCGCTGATGCTGTATCTGGGCGAAGATGAACACCTGCTGCTGGAAGGCGCCGACCTGTCGGTCACCATCACCGAGGACCACGGCCACAGCCTGCAGATGAAAGCCGCGCGGCCGGGCCTGTACCGGATCATGCTGGACGGCAAATTCGCGTTCAGCCAGCAACTGGGCCCGGACCCGGTCTGGGTGCGGATGCCGCGTGAAATGCAGACCGGCCATTATCACAATCTGGCGGTGCTGGACGAAAGCGGCACCCAGCGGCTGCTCAGCACCTATGTGCTGATGCCGCGCATGCTGACACCGCTGGACGTGCTGCAAAACGAAAGCCGGGCGCCGTTTCCGGGGCCGCTGATGCCGCAGGCCGCGCACCGCTATGCCGCCCTGCGCGCCCATATGGCCGCTGGCGCCAGCCCCGAGATGCAGGCCCAGGTCGCCCGCGCGCTGGAGGTGGTCGAGGGCGGCCACGACAACGTCCGGCTGGCGCCGCTGGCCTTTCCGCCGGCCGAGGCTCCCGATGTCTCGGTGGTGATCCCGGCCCACAACAAGGTGGAAGTCACCTATCTGGCGCTGGCCAGCCTGCTGTTGGCCCACAATCATGTCACCTTCGAGGTGATCCTGGTCGATGACGGCTCTACCGACGAGACCGCCCGGATCGAAGAGATCGTGTCGGGCATCACCGTGGTCCGCAATACCCAGGCGCAGCGGTTCATCCGTGCCTGCAACGCCGGCGCCGCCAAGGCGCGCGGCACCTATGTCGCCCTGCTGAACAATGACGTCGAGGTCACCAATGGCTGGCTGGATGCGCTGGTCGACGGCTTTGCGCGCTTTGACAAGGTCGGGTTGGTGGGGTCAAAACTGCTCTATCCCGACGGCCGGCTGCAGGATGCCGGCGGCATCATCTGGAGCACCGGCAACCCGTGGAACTACGGCCACGGCGAAAATCCCTGGGATCCGCGATTCTGCTATGCCCGGCAGACCGACTATCTCTGTGGCGCGGCGCTGATGACCACCCGCGCCATCTGGGAAGAGGTCGGCGGGCTGTCACAGTACCTGGAGCCGATGTATTTCGAGGATACCGACCTGGCCTTCAAGGTGCGCGAGGCCGGCTATACCACCTGGTTCATCCCCTCCTCGGTGGTCTACCACTACGAAGGCCTGACCAGCGGCACCGATACCGCCGCCGGCTTCAAGCGCTACCAGGAGATCAACCGGCCCAAGTTCAAGCGCCGCTGGGCCGCCGCCTATTCGCGATTCGGCACCGAAGGGGTGAAACCGGACCTGGAAAAGGACCGCGGCATCGTCGGACGGGTGCTGTTCATCGACTATGCCACGCCCCGGCCCGATCGCGATGCCGGCAGCCATGCCGCCGTGCAGGAGATCCGGCTGGTGCAAAGCCTGGGCTACAAGGTGACCTTCCTGGCCCGCAACCTGGCCCATATGGGCAGCTATACCGAGGCGCTGGAGAAAATGGGGGTCGAGGTGATCCACGCGCCGTTCTTCCTGTCGGTGGATGAATACCTGTCCCGTCATGTCAGCGATTTCGATGCCTTCTACATCACCCGGTTCTACGTCGCCCGCGACGTCATCGACCGGCTGCGCCAGCTGGCGCCAAGAACCCGGATCCTGTTCAACAACGCCGACCTGCATTTCCTGCGCGAACTGCGCGCCGGGATCGCCGCCAATGACGCGGCCAAGATCGCGGCGGCCCGCGAAACCCGCACGCTGGAGCTGGAGGTGATGCGCAAATCCGACGTCGTGCTCAGCTACAACGAGGTCGAGCATTCGGTGATCCAGTCGCACACCGACGGCCAGGTGCGAGTGGCCAAATGCCCCTGGGTGGTGGATATGCCCGATACCGCGCCCGGGTTGGAAAACCGCAGCGGGCTGTCGTTCTTGGGCAACTACCTGCATGCGCCCAACGCCGAGGGCGTGCTGTGGTTCGCCCGCCAGGTGATGCCGCTGCTGGAAACCTCGCAGCCGGACCTGCAGTTCTTTGTCTACGGGTCGGGCATGGGCGACGACATCCGCGCGCTCAAAAGCACCCGCATCCACCCGCGGGGCTACATCCGCGAGATTTCCGACGCCTATGACAAGCACCGGATCTTTGTCGCGCCGCTGCTGTCGGGGGCCGGGATCAAGGGCAAGGTGCTGGCGGCGCTGGCCCATGGGGTACCCTGCGTGCTGACGCCCACCGCCGCCGAAGGGGTCGGGCTGCGCCATGGGCACGACTGCATGATCGCCACCACGCCCGTCGAATGGCGCGATGCCATCACCCGCCTGCAGGACGACGATGCGCTGTGGCAGGCGATCTCGGACAACGCCCGCACCTATGTCCGGCAGAGCTTCTCCTTCGAGACCGGGCGCGAACTGATGCGGGCGGCCTTCGAAAGTATCGACCTGTATTCCCCGGTCAGCTGAGCCCGAGGCCGAGCCTCAGGGGGCAGCCCCCTAAAGGCATCGGGGCCCCTAAAGATATCGAAACAATGCGAAAAGGCAGGCCCCGTCAGGGACCTGCCTTTAATTTCACACCGGCCGCTTGCGGATCATCTCCGCGCAAGCGAGGTCAGCCTTTGGCCTTAGTTGCCGCCGCCCGTGGTGGTGGTGGTGGTGGTCGAGGTGTCGTCGCCACCGGTCAGGGCAACCACGATGACCAGGCCGGCCAGGGCGGCTGCACCGCCGGCACCCAGCGCGGTTCCGGCCAGAACCGCAGGCTGCGCGATCGCACCGCCAGCAGCGGCTGCTGCGGCACCCGATCCGGCCGGGCACAGAACGGCCAGACGGCCATCGGCCAGGTACTCGGCCTTTCTCGGCTCATAGCCTGCGCCACAGGCGCCTTTTTCCTTGGCCTCGGCCAGCGCTTCCGGGCTGGCACCCTCGAATGTCTGGGCGAAGGCGGTCCCGCTGAGGGCAAACAAGCCAGCAGCGGCGATAGCAAACATCTTTTTCATAATCCAAAACCCCTTTTGGCTGAACTTGGGTAGGTTCTAGCGCAGATCGGCGCTCTTTTCAACGTATGCTGCAGTTGCAAGACAAATGAACCAGCGCTTTTTTGCTGCGCTGAGGGCATTCGCCCAATTCCTCAGCCCCTGAGCGGTGCAACACAGGGGCAAACCACAATCGACACCGGCCCGGAACCGCTGTGCAAGACGCGATACGGGCCATTTTCGGGTGCTATCCGGTCGTCAGGCGGCGCAGGCGCATATAGCCGATGCCGGGGCCTGCCCATTGCCGCGACTGCCAGACGATTCCGCGCGCCGAATCAACCCAATAGTCGTTAACCACCGTGCCACCGGCCCCTTCGCAGCGCTGCTGCAGGTGCCGGGTGGGGTGTTTGCGTTCGACGATCACGATGGTTTCGGCCCCCATGTCGACCAGATCGCAGGCCAGGGGGATCGGGACCGCCTTGTTGTCCAGCGCCCGGACCATCTGCACATGATCGCCGCCGCGCGCCGGGCCGGGGCTGTCGCCGCTGACCTGGACGCTGCTGGATATGATGTCATTGCCCAGGCCCCGGGTGGCGATGACGATACCGTTGCGGGTGACCACGTTCAGATTGTCCTCGGACCGCCAGACGGTGATCTTGCCCGGTGAGGAATCGCGCCGCGTATCGTCAATCAGCAGGTAGGCCAGCACATCGTCACGTTCCAGCGTGACCTCCAGCGCCGAAACCTCGACGGTGTTCAGCGCCGCGCGGGTCAGCGCCGGGCGCGGCGGCGGTGCGCCGGCGGTGCGCTTGGCAATCGCCGCTTGCCCCGCCCTGATCACCTGCAGTTCCAGCGGCTCCACCTGGTTGCCGCCGCCACAGCCCGCCAGCAGCGCGCCAGCCAGCAGGGCCGCGCACATTCTGGTCCGATGCATCACCGGACGTGCCACCGCATCTTTCCGCGTCATTCCCAGACCCTCGCCCATTGATCGCTCAGCGCCTTGCTGTGCGCTTCGCGGACCTGGCCGTAAAGCCGGCCCGGCACATGCACCATCTGGCCGCCGTCACGCTGCACCGGGCGGATCGTGGTGCCGGTGGATTTGCGGCTGGGCTGGCCCAGGAACCAGGTCAGCGGCATCGAGAAGCGGATCCCCTTGTCGAACGACCCTTCGCCGAAATCCGCCGCCGACACGTTGGTCAGGGTAAAGAAGCCGCCCACCGACCAGCCGTTGTCGAAATAGCGGTCCAGGCTGAAGGTGGCGCCGACATCGCCGGCCAGGTAGCGACCCGCGTCGACCCGTGCGAGGAAACCGGCGCCGAAATCGTAATAGGCCGAGGCATGGCCGGTGAAGACACTGTAGCTCTGGAAGCCCAGGCGCTGGTCAAAGTCGCGCTGCACGACATAGTTGGCCTCAAGCCCCAGCGCCAGCGGGCTGCCCACCGGTTTCCACAGCACCTCGGTGGAAATCCCGCCGTACATGGCTTCGAGGTACCCGGCCGTTACCCGGGCATAGAGATCCTCGCGCGGCTTCCAGTAGTAGGCGCCAAACAGATTGTTCAGCGTCGTGTCATACTGGGCGTATTTCACCTGATCGGTGCGCACATGCGGCAGCACCGAATTCGACGACCGGCCGTCCTTGACATTGCCGGCGATCCGCTGGCGGATCTTGCCCGCGAACACCCAGCCCGGCGCCGGCCGCCAGGTGGCGCCGAGATCGACGCCGACATCCATGCGGATCGGCTGCGAGGGATCGAAATAGGCCGGATCGAAGTAGGGGGTCAGCGCCCAGGCAAAATCGGGGTAAAGCCCCGGCGCCACCACCGCCGTCTCAGACCGCGCGCCGGCATCGGCAAAGCCGGTCACCGCCAGCAGCGCCTGCGTGCTCTGGCCATCGAATTCCAGCGCCTCGAGGTCCGAGCGGCGGATGATCGTCGCCGACAGCGCCATGTTCGCCTCGACCGGGACCAGCCGGAAGGTTTCCACCGAGGCCGGCATCACCTGCGCCAGCGCCCGCGCCGCCCGGCCCACCGCATTGGCAAACGACCGGTACTGCAGGTTGCGGAACCGCAATTCGGCCGTATTGGCCGTGACGTCGAGCGATTCCAGGATCAGCCCGTCCTCTTCGAGAATCGGCGCCAGCCGGTCGGCCAGGCCCAGCACCCGGCTGCGCGAGGCGGCCCAGCTTTCGTCCCAGGCCGCCGGATTGCTGTTGCGCGACGGGCGCGCGGCCACGGCCTGCGGCGCCGGCGCCAGCGTCAGCGGGCGGGTCGGGTATTTCGGGTTCAGCTGGATCTGCGCCGAAATACCCAGTTCCGAACCATACATGTAGTAGGCCCCGATCCGGGTGCGCGGGGTCCACTGGTATTCGACACCGAAGTTGAACGGCGATTTCTTGACGAAGACGGATGTGGTCTGGGTCTCGGTCACGTAATCGTCCGAGGAATATTCCAGCTTTAGCGACAGCCGGTCGTTGGGCTGGTACTCCAGCCCGCCGAACAGCGCGAAATCGCCGCGAAACCACTGGTCATAGGCCGGCTCGCCGCCCGTGGCATTGGGGTTGTAGGGCGGCCGGAAACCGGTGGTGCCCAGCGGGTTGTAGCTGCCCAGCCGGCCCCAGCCGATACCGGCGGTCGCCTTCAGCCGCCCCGGCAGCGTGTTGCGTCCCACCGGGGGCAGCTGGAAATTCTTGGTCGCCACGAAATATTCCGCAGCATAGATCCCGGTGCCGACGAAATCCTGCAGGCCCAGGGTGATCTCGGGCCAGAGCCGGGTTTCCTTCTTCAGCCGGAACCGCAGGTCGAAACCCCGGTCGTAGTAGGTCGAGAACCCGCCCAGGTTCCAGTTGTCGATGCCGGTATAACGAAAGCTGGCCGACATCCACGGCGTCGGTTGAAAGGTCAGCGTGAACCGGGTCTGGCCGCCGAAATAGCTCAGCGTCGTGGTGTATTGCCCTTCGGGCAGCATCTCGGCCGACGGCATGTCGATCAGGCCGGGCGAGCCATAGGTGGTCAGGCTGGGCGTATAGGGCAGTTTGAAGGTCGGCTCATCGGGTGAAACCGGCAGGTTCCCGGCGTCATCCTGAACCGGCTCGTCAAGCGCGCTGCCGCTTTGTGTGCCGGTTTGCGCCCGGGCCGCCCCCGGCCCGAAGGACGCGGCGACAAGCGCGATGCACAGCAACGCAGCGGCCCACAGGCCCCCGCGCGCCGCCGAAGGATCGACTGAACGGCCCGCCGGCCGCTCTGCCGGCACACCACCGGACCCGGAGTAAAAGGGGATCGACACCAATATGCGCCTTCTGCCTGCCTGAATTGCCCTTGCCCGCCTTAGATCACAAAGCGGTGTCGTGGATCAACGACCGGATCAACGCCGGCGCGGGGTCGGCGATCAAAAGCGGCGATTAAGTGACAGGCTGCCCGGATTCTGGTCCGATTCCGGACCGCTTCCGACCGGAGGCCCAATACCCTGACAGCCCCGCACGTTGCCCGGTCCGGCGATCAGGACGTCCTGCGCCCCGCCACGGCCTCGGCATAGCCCTCGACCCAGCGGCGGATCACCTCGCGGGCGGCCTCTTCGTCGCTGGCAGCCAGCGCCTGGCGCAGGCTGCGCAGCAGCGCCGCGACCTCGATTTCGGATAGCTCGCCCTCGCGGGCGCAGAAGATCTTCTGATAGCGGGTGCCAATCAGATCATCGGTCAGCGTCAGCTCTTCCTCCAGCTTTTCGCCGGGCCGCAGGCCGATGATCTCGATCTCGATATCGCCATCCGGGGTGGCGGCGTCGCGCACGGTATATCCGGCGCTTTCGATCACCTGGCGGGCCAGCTGCATGATCGGCATCGGCTTGCCCATATCCAGCACGAAGACCTCGCCGCCCTTGGCCGCCGAACCGGCCTTGAGCACCAGCTGCACCGCCTCGCGGATGGTCATGAAGAAGCGTTTGACGCGCGGGTCGGTGACAGTGACCGGACCGCCGCGGCTGATCTGTTCCTGGAACAGCGGCACCACGGAACCGGACGAGCCCAGCACGTTGCCGAAGCGGACCATAGTGAAGATGGTCCCGGTGTGGCGGGTGGCCAGATCCTGCACCACCAGTTCGGCCAGCCGTTTGCTGGCGCCCATCACGTTGGTCGGGCGCACCGCCTTGTCCGAGCTGACCAGGATGAAGCGTTCGACGCCGACCTCGGCGGCCTCGCGCGCCAGCGTCTGGGTGCCGAAAACGTTGTTGGCCAGCCCCGGCAGCGGGTTGGCCTCGACCAGCGGCACGTGTTTGTAGGCGGCGGCATGCAGCACCACCTGCACCTTGTGGTCGGCCAGCACCTTGCGCACCTGGCGCGGATCGGTGACCGAGCCCAGCACCGGCACGATCTCGATGCCGGTGCCTTCGGTGAGCTGCTCCAGTTCCTGGTGCACGGTATAGAGCGCCAGTTCGCTGAGTTCATAGAGCACCACCCGCGCCGGCCGGCACGACAGCAGCTGGCGGCAGAGTTCCGAGCCGATCGAGCCGCCGGCGCCAGACACCAGCACGGTGCGGTCGGCATAGCTGCCGCAGGCGTCGCCGAGGCTGACGTCGGTGGATTTGCGGCCCAGAAAGCTCTGCGGCGCCACCGGGGTCAGCTTGTCGATCAGCGCCTCTTCGCCGATCAGCTGGGCAAACGATGGCAGCGCCTGCACCTCCAGCCGCATCTTCTGCAGCCGGCGGGCGATCTGCGCCTGTTTTGGCTGGGAAAGCGAGGGCATCGCCAGCAGCACCCGCGCGACGCGGCGGTTTTCCACCAGCTCGGCAATGCGGGCGGGCGGATAGACCGGCAGCCCGGCCAGCATCATCCCCTGCAGCGAGGTGTTGTCGTCGACAAAGGCCACCGGATCGATGCTGTCGTGGGCGCGCAGCGCCTGCGCCAGCTGGGTGCCGGTGGTGCCCGCGCCATAGATCAGCACCCGGCGCATCGGCTGGGCGCGGCGATAGATCGCAGTCACGACCTGGTAGAGCACCGCGCGGCTGGCCACCGAGAACAGGAAGTAGCTGATGCCGAACATCACATGGGTGCCCAGCGGCAGCGCCAGCCCGGCAAAACCTGCCAGCCCCGCCGAGGCACCGGCCAGGAGCAGCGAGAACACCGCCGTCAGCCCGACCGCGTTGCGTTCATAGGCATTCAGCTGGATATGCGGGATGCCCAGCCACATCGACAGCCCCGCCGCGATCAGCAGCAGATAGGGCAGAATCGGCAGGGTCAAGCTGAGTGTTTCCAGTGCGGTGGATGGCAGCGCCTGCACCGTGAAGGTGAACAGCAACGCCAAGGGAATAAGCGTCAGATCGACGGCCAGCAGGATATAGACCTTCTGAACCCGCGATAATGAGTTGATCAAATTCAACATCTTTTATTCGCCGCCCCCACGGCCGGTCCGCAACGGACCTTGCGCCGCCTTGATGCATTCACCCTCTTGAATGTACGGGTCAAATGAATATCTCTTTACAAAGCAACGCGGCAAAAACAGGCAGTTGACCAAAAGGCACGCATAAAGGCTTACCTCATATCGGGTTTTCCGCCAAACGGAAATCCGCCGCTGTGCAGCAATCCGCCAATGCCCGCCAAAGCGCCCCCTGCGGGTGCCGTTTTATCGGGCAGCCCGCGCCCATGACCGGAAAACACCAAACCTGACCCTGCGTCACCGGCGGCGAGGAAAATCCGGCGTCCGGTTCTCACCGTGCACCGGATCGGCTATACTCTCGGCGGCCCCTGGCCCGATCCGGCGACCCCCAGTCCAGACCGGAAAGGACCATGTCAGCAAACCGGCGGAGAACATGCCGGAAAATCGCTAAAAAACTGAAAAAATGCCGGAGAAATCGGGCAAATTGCGGCAGATTAGAGGCAGGCGCATTTTTGGACACAGCAGACATATCCACCGCACGGCCGCCTTTCGGGCGCGGCCTGCCATCTTGTTGGCGATCGCCATGACCGGCGCCCCGATTTCCGGCACCGCCGGTCAGACGCAGATGAGCCTGACCTGTACCGCCGCCGCCGGGGTGCCAGAGCGCCACAGCACCGGTGTCTGCGCCGCGCTGGCACGGGTTCTGACCGCGCAAGGATACCCGCCTGCGGTCGTGAATACGGCCCCCGAAACCGGGTCGGGCCCCGCTCTGAACCTGCACCTGCATTTCCCCAAAGGCAGCGAGACCGGGCTGACCGCCCGGCTGGGCTGGACCGGCCCCGACGGATCGGACCAGGGCCCGGTGCTGAACTTCGGGGTGACCGACACCACGCTGGACGCGCGCTTTTATGACAGGTTTGCGCTCCAGATTCTCCAATCCACGACCCCACCATTGCCATAATTCCACCAGATAAAACCGCGACCCTAACAAGAGACCCTTTATCCATGTGTATGATCTGTGCCGACCTCCGCCCTTACAGTGATACTTGCGATTACGAGCAGCTGGACGGCCTGACCGGCGCCGATGGGGCCATCCGCACCGAAACCGCCGACGCCCCCGCCAGTACCTTCACCGGCTATTCGATGAGCGTCGGCGACAGTTTCCGCGGCACCATCGGCAGCAGCGGCGACCAGGACTGGGTCCGTATCACCCTGACCGCCGGTCAGACCTATGACATCGACCTCAACGGCGCCCCCAGCGGCAGCGGCACCCTGTCGGACCCCTATCTGCGGCTCTACAACAGCTCGGGCAGCCTGGTCACCGAGAACGACGACAGCGGCGGCACGTTCGAATCGCATCTGACCTACACCCCGACCACCGGCGGCACCTATTATGTTTCGGCCGGCGCCTATTCGTTGACCCAAACCGGCACCTACACGATGACGGTAACGGAATCGGTGCCCGCCCCGGTGGCCACCCTGGACCAGCTGGCCGATTACCTGACCGACGGCTACTGGAACGACACCGGCCAGGCACCGCACCATTTCAACACCTCGGGCAGCAACGTGATCGATGTCCACCTGGGCAACCTGACCGCCTCGGGCCGGCAGCTGGCCCGCTGGGCGCTGGAAGCCTGGGAAGCGGTGGCCGATATCGAGTTCCGCGAAGTGTCCTCGTCTTTCCGGGCCGACATCACCTTTGACGACACCGACGCCAACAGCGCCTATGCCACCGCATCCTGGGACGGCTTTGGCAATACCACCTCGGCCCATGTCAACATCGGCACCGGCTGGCTGTCCACCTATGGCACCAACATCGGCAGCTACAGTTTCCAGACCTACATCCACGAGATCGGTCATGCGCTGGGTCTGGGCCACCAGGGGGGCTACAACGGTCTGGCCACCTATGGCTCGGATGAAACCTTTGCCAACGACAGCTGGCAGGTCTCGGTGATGTCCTATTTCAGCCAGACCGACAACACCACGGTGAACGCCACGCTGGCCGATGTCGTCTCGACGATGTCGGCCGACATCGTCGCGATCCAGTCGCTCTATGGCGCCGCCGGCAGCGGCACGCTGACCGCCGGCAACACCACCTACGGGCTGGGCCATACGCTGGGCAGCAGCTGGCTCGGGCAATTGTTCACCCAGATGTTCTCCGCCAGCCCCAACAGCGCCATCTATGACGGCGGTCCGGTGGCGGCGACGCTCTATGACGCGGGCGGCCGGGACATCATCGACTTCTCCAACGACACCAATGCGCAGACCGTGAACCTGGCCGGCGAGGGCATCTCGGATGTCTACGGCCAGACCGGCAACCTGATCATCGCCCGCGGCACGGTGATCGAGGAATACCGCGCCGGGTCGGGCAACGACACCGTGACCGGCAACGACACCTCGAACGTCCTGATCGGCAACGCGGGCAACGATACGCTGAGCGGCCTGCGCGGGTTCGACACCATCAACGGCGGTGCCGGCAACGACACCATCGAAGGCGGCGCCGGCAACGATACCATCAACGGCGGCGGCGGCATCGACATCATCAACGGCGGCATCGGCTGGGACACGCTGAACGGCGACGACGGCAATGACACCATCCGCGCGCTCGACGGCTACGACACCGTGAACGGCGGGGCTGGCGACGACATCCTGTTCGGCAACAACGGCAACGACATCATGAACGGTGGCGGCGGCAACGACACCATGAACGGCGGGCTCGGCTTTGACACGATGAACGGCGACGACGGCAACGACATCATCTCGGGGCTCAGCGGGTTCGACACCATCAACGGCGGCACCGGCAACGACACGCTGAACGGCAACGCCGGCAACGACACGATGGAGGGCGGATCGGGACGCGACACGCTGAACGGCGGCATCGGGCGCGATTTCCTGTCGGGCGGCAACGACGACGACATCCTGAACGGCAACAACGGCTTTGACACGCTGATCGGCGGGGCAGGCAATGACACGCTGAACGGTCATTTCGGCAACGACACGCTGAACGGCAGCGCCGGCAACGACACGATGACCGGCGG
>ENA-OWNT01001943-OWNT01001943.1-seawater-metagenome-genome-assembly--contig:-NODE-1943-length-23164-cov-4.356608_pt1 | contig 23164 bp, 13 predicted proteins | sample MGYA00238136_ERZ651165 | MGnify/ENA primary metagenome ERZ651165 (study PRJEB26861, sample SAMN08777766) | seawater metagenome | isolation source: coastal seawater | place: USA: Florida | collected...
TTGTCCTTTGTCCTTTGTCCTTTGTCCTTTGTCCTTTGTCCTTTGTCCTTTGTCCTTTGTCCTTTGTCCTTTGTCCTCTGTCCTCTGTCCTTTGTCCTCTGTCCTCTGTCCTCTGTCCTCTGTCCTCTGTCCTCTGTCCTCTGTCCTCTGTCCTAAGCCCGAAGCCATAAGCCCTCTGACCTAAGCCCTCAGACCTAAGTCCTGTGTCGTGTGGCTGTGACGATTGTGACGTTGTGACAGCGCGTTGCATCGATGTACGCGAACTTTCAACAGCGCGACAGCGACAAGGTTCGCCTCATGTGTACTGCTACGCGCACAGCCAGCGTCATGAGCGAACTGTTGGCGTTGGCTGGAACAATGAAGTAAGTAATTGCGATGCTTGTGAAATTATCAACACTTGTTGTTTGAAAACGAACCATTGTTCAACTGATTTTTTTTTTTCTTCGGGACTCAGTACATTCCTGACAGCAATGCGGGTATTTTTGCTCATGGGCGCAGCCGCGCTATGTGGCGGAGAAACCGTCTCTGAACAAGTCGTGGTGCCGTTTTGGACAGCTAGCAAACCCAACATTTCGAAGCCAAATGCAGGATTTGAAAAACTTGACGCGGAGTTCAATGCTGTGGCTTTTTATGGATCAGAGGCCGGAGGATTTTACAACCACGCAGCCATGTGGCATTACCACAACCAACAATTCACGCTCTCGTGGAAGAATGCTCCCGAAAGCGAAGATACCCCGGGTCAACGGGTCCTTTATTCGCAATCAGTTGACGGAGAACACTGGACAGACGCACAAGTTCTGTTCCCAAACATGTCGACAAATGCAAATCCGGCAGCGCAGTTCGCAGGACCTTATGCTGTATTGAACGGCCGCCTATATGCTACCTCTACGCCTGCAATTATCAGTGAGGGGGATGCGCAAGGAGCTCAATGGTGCTTGTGGCCTGATGGACTGGATCCACGCAACTGCGCCACGCCAGACGCTCCCGGTAGCCAACCAAACGGGACGCTCATGATGCGTAGGATCTTTCCAGGTGTTGGCACACCACCGGGTCCAATCTTTTGGGTGTCACCGGATGCACCTGCCGCTGAATTGCAAGAAGCTTCCACTTTGAACAATATCTCAAGCATAACAGACATGGATGCCACCACTCAATCAGACATTTCATTGCTCACCCCTCATATGGAGGAACTTCCTTGCGCAGATGATGCTGGGACTTTGAAATGTGAAGGTTGCAAAGAAGGGTGTCAGTTGTACGACACACTCCCTCACATTGGTATTGCAAATGAGAGAACCCATTGGGACTTGCCAGCTGCCACCAAGCAGCGTCTTGGTCACAACTTCACAGACGTGATCGTTTATAGAAGTCACGACAACGTGCTTTATTCAAGCGTACGTGACGGCACGACCGGGGAATGGTCTGAAATCGACATTACAACTATCCCGAACGACAACAGCAACATTAACGCTGGCGTGCTCCCTGACGGTCGCACGTTCCTCCTTGCAAACGCTGCCCCAAATACTGTACGGGATCCTCTCACGGTAGCGATCAGCGATGACGGGCTCAACTTTAGCTCTTGTTTCGCAATCCAAACGTGCCACGACCTCCCCAATAGGTGAGTGAACATATTTGTGGGTATTTTGTTTGTTGTCAGCTAATATGTATCTCTTTGTGTCCGATCCAGCACTTGCGTCGCTCGATACTCGCAGAACCATAATGTCGGTCCATCATATCCACAAGGCTTGGTTGTGGTTGACCCTGCACCTGAAGGGGTACAGGGTTTCTACGTTGTGTCGACAAACAACAAAGAGGATGTCGTCGTCACCAAAGTGAAGTTCTCCGCTTTGAATACAAATCAACACCCCGGTTCATCTGAATAGATGTTTGTAAATGAACCGCAAAACACAACGAATAACTTTTACGAAGCTCCCATTCATATAGAAAAATTGAAAGAGAACTGTTTTGAATCTACCTCGTCCTCAGTTGAAACTACGTGGGACCCAAACAAAGTTTTGGCTTTCGGTTCCTCGCTGTGCGGGCTGGCTTTTCGTTTGGAATCATTCGTCGAATTGCTAGAAGGTGATTGAACTGCCGCCGCGAATTGTTTTCCAGGGAATTGTTGTCGAAGTAATTTGTCAAAAACTTCGGGTACCTTCATATCAATGCCGCACACTTTACTATAAGCTTCAAAACAACTCTGCGCATGTAAAACCGACCTCGTCGAGAGACAGTGGTTGCCCAGCTTTTCCGAATCCATGTTGAGCACACTTCGTGAGAAGGTGGAACCCGGACACTTGAGGGGTTTTGTCTCTCAAAAAGCGCTGAACTTGAACTAAATTCTAGAGGAACACATTTGAATTCAGGTACGCGAGGATGCGGTAGGCCATACGATCCGCTACAGAGACTTCGTACTTGTGAGGACACAAAGTTCTGGGTGATGGCGATCGAATCTTCTAGATTGAGGACCATATGCCACCATCCTGACGGCACATACATGATCTGCAAAACAAACATCGAAAATATGACTTGTCACACATGAAGCGGCAATTTCACACGATGTCCGTACCTCTCCTGCACGGCAAACGCATTCGATGGGCCGAATCCTATCATTCTGTTTGAGTGGATCGGCACGGGTGAGTGTTGCTTGCAGCAGGCCGAGCGAAACAAGGAACAAGGTGCACTTACCTTCGTCGAAGCGTAAAAGTTCGTGAACCACTCGTGGAGGGAGAGTGGCACACTCACTTGCGAACCATCTGGACTTTGTCCAACCCCTGGTGGTATTATGTGGGGTGGATACATTATCCACTTCTTGGCGCCAGTTATTACTGCATTCCATGCCGACGTTGCGTTCGGATCCTTGTGGAAGAACGAACCCGACTTAGCAGGGCTGGTCACCAAAATCATCTTTCGAAGTCAGCATCGTTGCATGTGACAACAACTCTTAAATAAAACGTACCCCGCGATTAGCCATCTGTAGTCAGGACGGTATTTGCCAAATACTTTGAATAGATCTTCCGCGAAATGAGGGGGTACCTCAAAGTCCTCGGCAAGCTCCGGGCAGTTGGTGCAGAAGTGCTTGTCAAATAAATATAACGGTACCTCCTCCCGGGCTTGTTTGCAATATTGAGCATATCTACAACATGTCAAAGTTCTGAGTGCTTATCTAGGAACTAACGTCAATGATATCACTTTGTCCCTGCTCACCTTCGAAAATTAATCCGGATTCCATTCGCTTTGAAAACAACGTCGCCAAACTTTTCGGTAAGATAGTCATTGGACCATTTCCCATAAGCTTTCCACTTCGGAACGACGTCGGTCAAAATTACTGGTTTCTTTACATTTCCCGCAGCATATTCTCTGTTGAATTCTTCCACAGACAGCCCACTTCGGCGATCTATGTTGTCCACTTCGATCCATTGTTTTGGATACTCGCCGTAGGAGTGGTGCCAGTATTTGTACAGGAAGTCTGAATACAGTCCGTCAAAATGCAAGGGTCTGATGGGGGACGCCGTTAGACGAGTACCAAACTTGGCATGATACGTCATGTTGCGGTATGTTGTTTTCCACGAACTCAAGAAGTCAAATTCGCCTCCGAAGCGCTCCAAAACGAGGTCTTTCCACAATGGAGGATGGTTTGCAAATGCATAGAGCATTTGGCAGCAGCTTCCGAGCGCGCGCAGATCGCTGGCATCGAGGAGCTCTAGAATGGCCAAGAGAAACTCGTGTGACAATTTTGACAGCACTGATACGCGTAGGCCATCTGAAACAACGGGTTTCTGGTCGAAGAATGCATTTCCTGACGGTTTCACACCAAACCGATGATGGGGTTCTTCTCGAACCATGTTTGATGCAAATTATAATCGGGTATAGAAACCTGCGGTCATGATTGCGGAATGCAGTTCTCTGCAAGATTCATGGCTCGGAAAATTTAACCAAACCACCCGCAACGCGCATAGCCTCACATGTACATTACGAAACGCTGCAATACATACCTGCAATGTTCCACAACCTAACTCGTAGTCTCGACAACGGAGCCACCCACGAACCAAGTGCAATGAAACGACCTCACGAGCCGTCGCAAGTTGGTGTGCTATGTGTTGCCTTGGATGCCTTGATTAAACCGCGCTGTCGTTCGTGAACGGTCGACATCCGCCGTGAACTGACTATACGACACAGCACAAGACGTCACGTGTCTCTGCATGCGTTCATCGGCTCAGGGCCAAGACACGAATGACAAAGCCGCAGCCCAGCAAGCATGCATGTCCACGCATGCCTGCAATAAATAGGTCAGCGGCCACAACTAACGGTTCCACACGTCAAAACAACACGACCAGCAGCGACAAGGGAGTAAGAAACGAAGGGGAAAGTGCGCTGAAGAAACGAGAAAGCCGGCGATGGATGGTGTGGCGTGTGGCCACGAGTGAAGGCAGAGTCCAAAATCCAGGTTTATAATGAACTAAGTACTACATTGCGTACTTGTACATACTCGTGCGCAATTAATTGATGGACGGACGATCTTTTCTCGTTTCGCGTCCTGCACGTGACAAGTTGACAAGTTGTGTCAACGACAACACGACAACAACAACACAACGCAACCAACAACCGCTCACCAACCAACAACACAACACACGACAACAACACGGCACGACAACACGACACACGATACACGGCACACGGAACACGGAACACGGCACACGGCACGTACTTTTCTTTGTAATACTGATTATACTTGTTGCTCGTCTGATGACTATCGCAACCTGTGGTAAGGCAGGGGGGCAGGGGGCTGACAGTCTTCATGTCATTCCCGCCTGTGACGACCCTTTGTGAGCATCGAAACTCTGTTGTTTGCCAACTTGCGTGTGCATCATTTGCCAACGCCGCATGCACCCACCTAGTGATTGTGTCCATGTGCATGGTTTACGCATGTTGCCGGTCAGCTTCCAGGGCACTCTGTTATTTGATTGCGAAAGTGCAAACAGCATTGGCAAAATCCAATTTTCGATTGGATTGTTCGTGGATGTAGTTGGCGGAATTACAACCACGCGCTGCAGCTCACTTGCCAAACAAATTTTTGCCGCAACTGCATCGATTGTGGTTTTGTAGTTTTGTCGACAACACAGAAGTTTATCATAATGGACTTTTCGTTGTTGTCTCGGGGTATTCAGTGGGCTGTCGGCCCTGGTTTAGTCGTTTTGCAGTGTTACCTGCAGCTTGCTCCAAAGTTCGTTGTCAGCAATGCTTTGCTGGTGGACCACAAAGGGGACAGCGAGTTTGTGATGCGTGAGAGTTGGGACGAAGCCATTTTAATCGTGATGATCGCCGATATGCTGTGGACCGCCTTGCAGCCGCACGGAGTGTCTCATCGTGTTGCAGGAATGCTCCTTCTTTTGTCCACAGCCCTCGGCGGATTGAACACTTATTTGGTTTACGGCGCATCCGATTCAATTGAATACAGCCCTGAGATCGCAGTGTGGCTGCAAGTAGCCGCGGGCGTTCTCGCCATACCGGTACATCAGTGTACGGCTATTTGGCGACTCGGGCAGACTCGTTCCCCGGTTCGTTGGCGAGTTGTTGGATGGATTGTTTCCGTCTCGTTGGGTACCTTTGCCCTGCTGGAGCCGTGGACGGCCACATTATGGCCTACCATTATTCTGAGCACAGTGTTTCCAACGGGAATTGCTGTTGCTTTGTGTTTGCATGAGGATCACGCCAACAACCATAATAACGCTGCGAACAAAACTTCGAAGAAAAAGTCGGGATCATTGATGGTGAACTTGTGGCCAACTACCTTGCACTATATCATCCTGTCCATTGCGTGCGGCACGCACGCCGAGTCAATCAATGATATGGCGACTGGACTCTGTGTTCGTGCAGAACAAATCAAAGGAAAGTCTGGTCTTGCGCTCACCAATAATATTTCAGTCCTGCTAGCTCAGATTTTGGCACTGTTTTCTGAGACAAGCTTGTCAAAGTGGGCTTCATCAGACGAAAGAAAACGCTCTTTTGGCTTTCTCGGGATTTGGTCCGCTTCGCAGCTGCTCCGCGGATTTGGAATGCGTTTGTTGGAACAAGGTGGCACCACTGGCAGCACAGCCTTGGCTATTTTTGTTTTCCTTGATAAGTACACTGGGTACGTGCTTTGAACATATGGCTGTATGCATCGGCCATGCAAAGTTGTACCCGTGTCACAAATCTTTTTCTGTTTGATGACAGGCCACTTGGACAAGCTGCCCTCGACACAGCGGCAGTGTCCCTATTGCAAGCAAAAGCTATTTCAGTCGACTCGACACCCAAATCTGCTAATGACTCCACTTCAAAATCGAAACCTAGCACCTTCTCGTGTTTCTTGGTTCCGGCCGCATTTTTGCTGTCGTTGAGAGCGGGCATGGCAAAATTTGAGCGCCCGATGTGGGAAATGATGCTGCTTCATCAAGACAAATGGCCAATTCCAGTGGATTGGGTGCGTTTCGTGAGGAAACTGCTGCTTGGCTCGACTGTGTAACGCGTGTATTAACCGTTGTTGTGTCCTTGCCTCTGAAGGTTGTTTCTATCTTTATCGTGGTTGGGGGAGTCGCAAGCATTCATGCACTTTCCACATACTTGCCTGAATCCAAGGTAGAATTGTCTGTGCCCGAAGAACCGGTCGGAGTCGACCCAACCGAGGCAGACGCGTTGGACGATGCAACTGAAGCAACCCCTTTGCGGGACATGCAACGTTAGTTTGATAGACAAGATAACACTGTGCCCCAACAAAACTACCATTGGAAAGCCAATGGCTTTGCAGCAATGGGAGTGCATATTCACACCCTGTATGGTACTCGTGTACTATAGATTGTAAGTTTTAACCCAATTTGGCAACAACACTGTCATGGAAGCAACTTCACCCAGTTCTGAAATGTCGCAGTTGATGGTGATTTTAAAATATCTGGTGCACCGTCGCGAACGAGAACCTTTCCGGTGTGCCCTGAGTGATGAAAATAAAAAAAATCTGTTGTAAAGACATTCTGGATAGAACACACAACAACAAAATGGAAATCATACCATCAAGGACAACGAGTCCATACTTTCTCCCATAAAATTTACAGTGCGCTAGTAAAAGTCCCACTTGCTGCTTGTTTCGAAACGGAATACATGGCCTACACACAACATCCGCAACATTTTGTGTTAAAATCTGCGGCGACTCCGTATCATAGCTAGACACTGTAACACATACCAACTTTGTGCCTTGTACAAGGCATCGAAATCGTTTTGCGTTCGATCACCGGACGCGTAAATGATCTCCAGCTCCCCCGGATGCTCCTCCGCAACCAGTGTGTAGAATTTCTGCAATTCGGGTAAGAAATTTCTGCAATTTTCGTCCCAATTAGCACCGACAAAAACACAAACGATCTTTTTGCCCTGAATTATCGCTTGTGTGGGACTCATCGTCATAGCGTCACCGCCGAGCATTACTTCTTTGCCAATCGCGGAAAGAAACCAATGTTGCTGTCTCTTGGTGTCAATAATCCGGCGCTTTTCTGCAATTTTCTGCCGTAACATTCGATCCAACGCCTCTGCTCGCTTCAGATACGTGTCGGCCCGCTTTTTGTACGCGTATTGACGCTGGGGATCTGTAGAGGCACGACACACTCTAATCAACTCCTGCGCCGCAAACATGTATGATTGTTTCGCTTCCTTAAAACGCCCAGCATTATCCATTTGAACAGCATCTGTGGCCATCATGATCACCTTGCTTAGGGCAGGATCAGGTGGTGCCTTCGCTCTCGTGGGAACTGCCACTGCTGTGGCGGTGACTGGTGCCACACCGTTATTCGCAGGAAAGCCTGGTTGCTGCGGGGCACCGGGATCATTACCGCCCGGTTGTGGAGGTGGATACCCGCCACCCCCTTGCCCTCCATACCCTGACATATTTTCGAACCACTGACAGCGCTTGAGCCACAAATCAGCAAATTCGCCATAAATATTATCTGCCCAGCAACTTCGACGAAAGAAAGGTCTAGCATTAGGTTCGTGGTTCGATAGACTACTGCGTGTCGCGACAACCTGTCAACATTCAATTTTCTGATTTGCCGCGACATCTGTCCACGTCGGCGTCTTGCTGTGACTTCAAAAAAACTACTTCTAGCAACCTCAACCTCAACACTTCGATACTTATGTCACGAGCCATTGTGGAAGACCTGTCGTCCCGGGACAAATCACTCCTTTCAGAGAACAGCGAGGTCCCGGCGACGTCCGGACGACTGGTCACGACCTCACGACCTCCGACCAACGCTGTCCTGCATCATTGCGACGTCGAAGGGCGTTGCTGCTGGTGCGTCTCCAAACAAACAGCATCCAAGTATACAGATTATACAGGCTACTCTTGTGTACGCCGAGGAGTCATTGAACCGCGAACGAGATGAACAACAGTTCGGGATTTGGGGCCCTCTGTCACAGTGAGTGAGTGAGTGAGTGAGACGGTGGGAGTGGGAGTGTGAGTGAGACTGTGGGAGTGGGAGTGGGAGTGGGAGGAAAGGTAACGAAAGCTGACTCCCACTCCCACTCCCACAGTCTCCCTCACAGTCAGTCAGCAGGCGAATGACGAAGGCGCACGTTTCGCCGTCGCAAATCGAAGCGTTTCGTTGTTGTGTTGTGTGTGTTGTGTTCGTTGTTGTGTTGTCGTTGTCGTTGTCGTTGTCGTTGTTGTCGCTGCCGCCGCAACTTTGTTTTCGGCGTCCTTGAATGGATTTGTGATCGGTGTTTGGTGTTGGACTTGGTTGATTAGGCGGTCGCCGACGGACGGAGGTGGTGGTTACTTGAGACAGCAACCCAACAGAAAGAAAGTGGTTGACACAGCCATTGATGAAGCATCTTGAGAACGACAGAAGTGGAACACGGACGCAACGCTGTCAACGGTTTGTGACGGTTCAACTCAGTCTGTGTGACGGCAAATCCCATCCTCACTCACGCCGCATATCCGCATATCGTTCGAATTTCCATTACATCAAAAACAGAAAATTGACGCACTTAACAGTGAACAGCGATTGTGGTTGATTCCCCTGCGGGTGCACGCAGAGCGAATTGTCCCTTCCTACCGTTCGAGTGTTGTCCACGCGGTACTAACATGCGGCGCGTGTCACAAGGTTGAATGATCTGTGGTGGAACAATCTTTCGAACACAGCGACCATGTCGAACCAGCAGGGCGACAGGTTGATTGATCTTGAAGCACCTCACTTTGAAAGCACGTTTCCCGTGGAAAATGTTCCCGCGGCCACTAACGCGGCAAGCAATCAGTTTGTTCCAACTCCCTACCTTGATATCATGTCAGTTGGGAGCAAAATCCATGCGCACTCGAAGGAAGCATCAAGTTATCACCGACTGTTTGTGGAGCCACTTGCGATTCCAGACTTATCCCACACCGGCATTAAAACAAGTTTAGTCGATGACGGTACTGAAGTGCAAAGAATCACATACCCGAATGGCAAGAAGCGAATGAACCTGGAAGACCTTCTGCGAGTCGAGCTACGAGGGGCAGTTTACAACAGCACAGCCGAGTTCAGGCAGGAGGACCTCGAAGACAAACCTGGCACTGCAACAATGAGCGCAACTGGATTCACATCTCACAACCGAAAAGGTCGCCTTGGTCGAGGTCCCCAGTCGTTAGGCTCTCGCACTGCTCCGGCAGGACACATACGAGGCCTGAAGACGAGAAAGCTAGGGTCTCTGCGATCAACTGGCGCTGGACGCAGAACGGCAGGACCACGTACCTTGCAAAGGCTCACCATTCCAGAAACGTCACCCTTCTGGCGACAGGCCCCAAAACACGCCGAAGTGAAAAGAAGGGATCAACAAGTGCAAAATCTTTTGCGCAACTTAAGATCATTCGGACATGAACGAGATGTGCGTAAATAATGGCTGCGCTCGAATTACCTTCGGACAATGCGTGCAAGTTTTGGTCCCGTCTGTTGATTTGCAAGTTGGTTCGATGAATAAAAATAGAAACACGTATGTAGTTACTTATCAAAAATGTTTCACACAACACAATTCCAACGAAAACTTTGCCGAATGAATGGACAGTGGTTGACAATCAAGCATGTTAGTTGATGTCCATAAACAGAGCTGTGCCCGACTTGATCCAACGTTGTTCTTGATTCGAAATGGGAACCATCACACTAGTGAGAACGCGTTCTCGAGTCGGCGTGTAATAAATAGGTACACTCATGGCAGCTCCTTCCGGGTACGGCGGCGGATGGTCGGGGGCGCAGTAAGCAATGAACACGCTCTTCACACCCACCATTTCGCGGTCACCAGAACCCACTTCTTGCAGTTTGCCCTTGTCACTGAAGCCCGCACCTTGAATACTGAGTCCAACGACTTCGATGACGATGGGCAAATCGTCCAATAGTTGTCTGTCCCAAGCTGATATTTGCACCAGTGAGTCGAGAGGAAGTTTTGACACACGGGCCGTCTCCTGTCGCACTGCATTTAGGAACGTCCCGGGCTGGAGAAGTTCACTTAGGTCGAGTGGATTGCGTAACATGCCACCCTTGTTGGCACTCGCTACCCATCTCTTGAGGGCGATTTTGCGCTTCAGCACGGCGCGAAGCCAATCGATTGGCATCTCCGGGCCTTCCCACATCTTTTCCCACTTTGTTGGGACCCAATTGATCATCATCAACGCAGCGTTGGCCTGGATTTGAGGCGTTAACGAACCTGTTCCCTCAATCACGGCCTGAAGCGCACCGATATCTTCACCCACAATACTGACAATTTTGCACGCGTTGTCGTACTCCATTTCGACGAACTGTACTGTTGGAGCAGCGGTGCCATCAATGTCTTTCTCATCGCGCATTTCAAGAGCAGATGGGTCAGACTCTGCGAGCAGATTCCATGCATTGATGGAAGGGCCAAGCACCTGGCGCCATACCTCCCGATCAAAACCAGCATCAGAACTGCTGCTAACTTCTAATGATTTCAACTGCCGGACGAGATTGTCCGAATTGACCTTGGCTTGGGCGCGTTCAATGTTGGCGGCCAGACCAAAGATATCAGGATTGTCGGAGTCTGGCAACGTCGTCAGGAACTTCACAAAGTCTTTGTGCTTGTAAGACTTTGGAAGCGTGGCGGCCGTCGTAAGCTGACCAGTTGACACCATGTGATCGTTGAAAAACTGTCTTTGGTAGGCCTTCATGACGCGCAGATCGTTGGGGTTCGAAATTCGGCCCCCATATAGCGCGTTCTCAAGCATTCCGTGGAAGAGCTCCCACTCCATTTTCTTTCCATCTGCTGTGAACGCATCAATGACATTCGCAGCAACCCGCAAGTCCGATGGCGAAAACTCGTAAAATTCTGACCACCCCTGCGGAATGAAGTTCCTTCTCTCTTGAATGACGGCGTGGAACCACGCCAGCAGGAATAGGATTCGACTGCGCTCAACCGACTTTCCTTTCTCGAAAAACTCGGGGTTCCAGTTTTCGAATGTCGACTGCAGGTTTTTCTTGATGCCGGGTGGGGATTCGTACGTGATCTTAAATGATTGCTGCAACAAAATGGCTGGGAATTCAGCGTGGGCTTCGGTGGTTAGCCACAACCTGAAATTTTCGTGAGGTTCACCAATGGAGAGTTGCTTTTCGAGCTGCGGAAGCCAGGACACCACCAAATGCAAGTTCTTCAGACATAACCAGTGTCCCTTTTCACGGGCCTCGGTCAACATACGTTCAGCGATTTCCTGTTGTCCACCGCCCATGGGCAATTCCTTGTAGTTTTCAGCTCCCACCACTTCAACCGCCACTTCACCCAAGGACTTCGATGGGTCCATGCCAGTCGTGACAATCATCAGAACCGGCGTCTGCGCGTTAGATTCCTCCTCGAACACCTTCTTCAAGTTCATTGGCGGTGGAGCAACTGACTCCAGCGCCAGCACCTCGCACGCAAAATGATCGATGGCACGGTGAAGTCGGTCTGGTCTGAGGCACTGGACGATCATCAACCGGCTAAACGGCGTCGTGGACTTTCTCTGACTTTTTGGGAAAGCCACCTCGCACTGTGGGTGCCGAGACCACTTTGTCCAGGCAGACTCGGAAAATTTCAGCTTCTCCACTAACGTGGGGAAAGTTTTTAGGAACACACGGAAGAGAGATCCCTGCTCTTCTTCTGCAAATTTCGGCAGTTCGTCACACGGGCCACTGCCAACATCGACAATATCCCCAACAAAGTACTCCCACTCATTCTCCTTGAACTCTTCAGTTCGCATTCCGTGAATCAAATGTATTGCCCACATGAGACGGTCAGCCTTGTACAACCCACGACCGACATAGAATAGCACGCGCTTCTCGAGATCAATGGTCAGCTTTTTGAGTCGATCATCAACGTTCTTGTGGTCCATATCTGCACGCAGCGCTCGACCAAAGAGCGTCATGAAAGACGCCAGGGCAAATTGGTACATGTTGTTCACATTCTGCAGCTTACTCAGCACGAAGTACAAGGTCGTTGCACTTTCGGCAAACGGTTTGTATACGTTCCGCTGATTGTCCAACTCAGCGTTGGCAATGGTAGCTTTCTCCAAAGACTCAGTGATTTCCGTTGCGGCAACTTTCGTCTTGGTTAAAGTCGCGATCAGTTCCTCGTTTTCTAACAAGTTACCTTTGGATTCCGACAGCGCTTTCAACAAGTTATCCTCCAGCTCTGCTAGTTGTATCTTGAAACTCTCCTCTTTTTGAAGCATTTCACTCTTCTCCTTCTCCACGTTGGGATTCTCGTGTTGAATTGTAACGCCAAGGAGCTGTCCTTCCAGACCGGCGCGGGTTACAGAGAAATTCACCTCCGTGATAATCGCTTTGATGTCTGGTGGAAGGTATGGACGTGGATTGCGCGTAACCAAGTACAACTGAAACTTTTCGTTGTAGTCAACCGTTTTGTCTCCAATTTGAATTACGGTTCGCGGGCCTTGATTTTGGAAATCACGACGAACAAGAGGCACAAGCATTGGCTCGACACCGTCCACTTCGAGCATGAGCAAGGTCTTGCCAAAGCGAACAGCCAGCTCAGTTTTGTTCTGGAACCGAGGGTCAGCTGCTGTCAGGGTCTCTAAAGATGAGCCCTCAGACCCCAGGTGATTGGTGAGCCAAGTCGTCGCGCTTGACGAAGGGTCGATGATGAACGAAAACCGGAAGCTGGAATTTAAAATGATGATGGAGTTCTCTTGAGACAGCGAGTCTGCCGGCAATCCAGCTTTCTTGAATGAAAGCAGCTGGGACTCTGTTGACAGAAGTGACAAGTAATCAAATTGCTCCGTCTCCGTCATCTTTTTCCATTTGGCAACGGCACGAGCGCGGACGTTCTCCGATGCCTTTCCCACGAACGTCGTGTAGGCTGCAGCCATTAAAATTTTCACAGGCAACGTTTGAACAGCTTTTCGCAGAACCGAGACAGTGGTTTCCCAACGCGTCCGTTCACCGGACAGTTTATCGAGCAAATCCTGGGCTTTCTGCACCAATGCTTCGGTTGCTCGCAAACCAACCTTCAAAGATTCTGCTTCTCGGGTCATTTCAGCGAATTCTTTCTTCAGCTCGGCAACACGGTCATCAATAACTTTCAGTTCCGCCTGATTATTCGCAAGTTGCTCGCGCGCACCATCTAACTTGGCATTCGCATCGGCGAGCTGACGATTCAACGGCTCAATGCGTTCCATGACCACGGCATAGCGGCAAGACGATTTTACCCACATAGCCATCGGAGCGGCGGCCTTCGACACCTTTTGAATTCGCGACTCTTCAAAATTTGCTCCTTTTGCCTTGAGCAGCTTGTTCACTTTATTCAACAACGGTTTCTTGATCGTGCCAGCGTCGAATGCTAGAATTTGGTCCTTGACACCACGCTGTCCAAGGAAATTGCGCATCGCTTTCCAACTAAGGTCTTTTTGCCCGAGAAGAGTTAAAACGCCACTCAACACGTCAGCAATGGCTTCAGGTGGGGTTTTCAGACTCTTGATCTCGTTTAGATGTTCTGGTCTAATGCCGTCAACAGCAGCCTTTGCCTGTATGAGCAGGGGCTTAACCTCGGCCAATTCAGCTTCAATTTCGTCCTTCTGCCCAGTCAATTTACCTTCTTCCACTGCCAGCTTTTCGGATAGCTCTTTCACTTGCTTGCGTCGCCCAGATGCTGAAGCAAGGGCCTTTTCAATTTCCACCATTGCTTTGTCAGCAGCGTCCTGCTTCTCGGCGAGTACAACTTTCTTCGCCATCGCATCTTGTGTTAATTCATCAACTGTCTTGGAAGCTTCAAGCAGCTTTCCTAAACCACCCTCCATACGTTTGGCATTGTTTAGCAAAGTATCGCGCTTCTGACTGTACAGGTGGCGGTAGCAATTTAAGAACGCGATGAAGTCGCGTGGAGTTGCGGTGAGATCTGGGCTGTTGAAAATGCTGTCCTCCGTCACAAATTGGCAACTTTCAAATATGTCCACCACAAACGACGGGAGACGTTCGTCGTTCGCCTCGGCCATGAGAGTTGGGAGCAACATGTCAGGAATCACCATCATGCTCTCTCTTCGCCATGATCCCATCCAAACAATTTCACACGCAGTTGTAATAGCCGGATTTGATTGGCATCGCTTCAAGAACTGATCGTTGGTGGGGTCCATTCCAAGGCAAACATGCAAGTTTTTGACCACTCGAGAAATGAAAAATTCGTACGGAGATCTGAAATTGAAGGCGCCTTCGGCCTCCATGACATCTTTCAAAGGCTCGAGTGTTGGAGCAAGTTCCTCTTGCGTGTAAAGTCCTGGAACATCTCCAGAACTTAAAATACTGTTCACTGCTTCTAAGACGAAGTCATAATGCATATTGTGGTCTTCGATGTACAGCACCACATTTCGACCTTCAACACCCGCAGATTCGAAACACTGCTTCAGGTCGTTGAAGAACTTTTTCTTCGTGTAGTCCCGCGTCACGAAAGGTGTTACAGTTTTCATTCCATGCATATTGGCCGCCAGGCAAACAGCCGATCGCCGACCAACGCCCGCGCGCCCAGCCAGCAGTAGTGATCCACCCGGACTTGCCAACACTCGGTCCACGAATGCGAGATGTTCAAGGATTTCAGGGAAGAGCAAGATGTTCAGCTCCTTCTCTTCACGCTCATAAACGATCAAGCCCTGTTTCACAAGCACCTGAAAGTCATCGTACGTCATTTTCGACATGATTTTGTCTTTGGTTGTGGCCTTCAGTTCCGGATTGATCTCTGCCATCATGCCGACCGTCGTGAAGAAGAAATCGTGTTGTGTTGGTCTTCCGCTAAGCATGGTTCTAATGACGTTGTTCGCCATCGTGTCGTATTGCTGCTGAGTCTGTGGGTCGACGAGTCGATCACGGAACAACCTTTCAGCTTCGTATGCGACCACTTCCAGAAAAGATTCTTCCTCCAAATTGTACCGGAACAGCCCTAACACCCACTTCGTGAGCTCCCGTGGAGTGACCAAATAGTGCCGCTGGGTGTCAACAGAGAATTTGGCTTTGAACTGTACAAAAATTTCAACCATGGCTTCGGCTAATTTCTTCAAGTTCTTGGTCTCCGACCATTGCTTGTCCTTTAGAATGGCCTCCGATAATGCGGCGGTTACAAAGACATTGTAAATTTCGATCAGCTCTTCTTTGCTTGGGTAGTCCATGTAGGCCACACGTACAATCGCCGTAAATCGCGTCGATAATGGATGACGTCCCACAGTTGTTGCGGGATTCATAGAACAGATAATTTGCACTTTGTCAATCTTGATGAACTCCAGGTTTTCGTCATAAAATCCATTGAAAGTGAGAAGCTGCTGCAAAAATGCGACCAGCATACACGTACGATATTTGTCTGGCTTCGGCAAGTTGATGTCCTTCAAGTAAAGAACGGCACGGTCTCCTTCTCTGGGGCGGTACACACGGCCAGTGTTAGACGAAAATAGTGAACAAATCTCCTGAATTTTCTGAATCACGTTTTCCGCAGATGTTTGTGAATTGCAGTTCAAAGTGGCCACACTGGTTCCTTTCCGCTGTTTGAATAGATAGTTGAGCGTTGTGCTCTTGCCACAACCTGGAGGACCAACCACGACGAATGGCTGACCTTCCTCAAACCAACTGCGGATCATGCTCACATTTCGTTGGAACGAAACGGTCTGAACGACAAGACCAGTCTCCAAAGTTGCGCGCGTCGCCTCAGTAGCAGGACCCAATGGCACAAAATTCTGAATGCGTCCATCATTGACGTAGCTATCCAGCGGTTTCATAGGATCTGCAGGGAATTCACTTGTCCACCCAAATATAACCTTCGCGAATTCTTCACGTAGCTCCAAATTGAAATTGCCACCGAGGCCTTGAATTAAGTTCACGGCAAATTCGCCTTTGGTTTTGCAATGCCGCAGTTTGGACAGACCATTGAGCACTGTACCCACCAATGTCGTGTCGACCATCGGCTTCTTCTTCTTCAAAACCCATTGTAGAGCACGCTGGAAGTAGTCATCGATCCAACCCATAATTAGCGGTCGAGTGTCATTTGGCAGGTCCTCGACCCATTTGTTGAGGGTTTTCTGCACATCGACATCCTTTTCGCTCAAGAAAATCATCCCCATGCGAGAAATAGTAGCAGGTGACGCAAAGCTGAGGTCGTGTGTCTCGAACAAAAAGTTGACATTGGGCCCAAAGTTGATGCGTTCACCGTTCGGCAAGGTTAGAAGGTGGTTATCATCCAACACGGAGTTCAGTGACTCAATCCATTCCGGGTCAACGTCGCCGTCACAAATTATCCACGACTTGACGGATAAATCTTCCTTCACAACTTTTTTGGACGCGTCAGTCAGCACACCGTCGTTCCATTCGCGTGTGTCCATGTCCATAAAACCGAGCAATTGAGACCGCGGCATTGCCTTTGGATTCATGACGTACACTTTCAACGGTTGTCCTGTTTTGCGAAGAGCTTCCGCCAAAACGGACCACACTACCGTTTTGCCACATCCGGAGGGGCCGACGATGACGCAACCCATTCGCTGTTCAAGACTTTCTTTGAGTTGCAACATTTTCTTCATTTGCACGTCATCAAAAATTAGATTGAACGCCTTGGACTCCATGACCTCTTTGATAGCAGCCTCGAGGGTAGGAATTTCAATATCTTTTGCGTCGACTTCGGGGAAAATGTCAGTGCACAAACCCACGAATCGCTGTGCGTCAGCGAAAGTCAACTTTGAGAGCGTATTCACTCGAAGCGATTTGACCAACAGGTCAGCTTCTATGACATCATTGACTTCCAAGTTATTGGCCTTGCGGTCAACGATGAGCTTGCCGCCGGTAACTAAAATCGCTTTCAGTGCACGAAGTCCCCAGTCGTAGTGCTGCTGCGGACTCAACAGCTCTTTTGACAAGCTGAAAACTGAAACAACTTTGGTTGAAAGCTTTTTCGCTGCTTGGAATCCGTTAGCATACAACATAACTTCTGCAATCTGATCGTTGTCAGGTCGCGACATAGCAACAGGGCGGAACAGTGCTTTCAAATTGTCAGGTAATTTCGAACGACCACCATACTTTTTGCCAGCAGGGTTCATCGTGACGAAAATTGCCGCGTTGAAGTCGACATCAATCAAAGTGTTCATCAACTTGCATTGCGGTTGCTTGAACTTGATTGCATCTTGGACAACTTGAATCTGCTGCGACACAGCGGACAGTTGATCTGCTTTGAGTCGGTTGAACTCATCAAAGCAACCCCAAGCTCCGCATTTGACTAATCCCATAATGATGCGTCCCATGGATTTGAAGTCAATGCCTTCGTCACAATTAAAAACAAGGACTTGGCGTCCCAGCGTTGCCCCAAGCATTTTAACGGACTCAGTTTTCCCCGTACCCGCAGGACCATACGGGTTGCCACCGTATCCTTGATGCATACCTTGCGTGAGTGTCAAGTAGCATTTGTCCGTTAATGGTGTGTGGACTAGCTTTCCAGCGTTGCCTTGGTACTCGTAAGTGTAGTCCAACTGCGCGTCCACCATCCGTGACACACAGAACCCATCCTTGACGATGTAGAACCGCAACTGCTTTTGCCAGCTCCAATCATTGATATCCGAAGTCCCTCGCTCGACGAGGTAGTCGACCACATCGATCATGTGCATAAGATCAATCAGGAGAGACATTACTTTCAGCATCAACAACTTTTGTTTGCTGTAGTCTTGCGACGTGTACGACTTCAACACCTTTCGACATTTCTCCCCGAGAGCTTTCATAGTTCCGTTTGCAATGCTTTCTTCGCAGTCTTTGGTGAAGCGCACCTGTTCGTCCAGACAGAGTACTTGGGAGCAGAAATCTGTTAGTTCTGGCCCATCTGCGATGCCATTGCATTTTACCAAATCTTCTTTCAGTGTGCGTTTCATTTCGTTGACGACATCAGTTAGCCACGACTCCACATTGTCGCTGAGAGCAACATCGGTGTGGAATGGAACACTCTCCTTCTTTGAAGAATTCATCCCAACAATTGCCGTTTTGTCTGCGTTGAACGTGACGGTGTGGATTCCTTGGAACAATTTCTTCAAATGCTCTTGAATCACCTCGGCATTTTGTGCTTGCCCCAAAATTTCGAGCAAATCATCATCTCCGATGAAGTAGAAGCGCGGCATCAGAGATCGTTTCTCGTCAAGGAAGTCGGACAGAGCCTTTTGGCAGCGCTGCAGCTGGTCTAGGCACATTTCCAAATTCTCTCGAATGCCTTTGTGAATGTCCGGGTCACACAGCGAAATGACGAGTGGGTTCGCCTTAATTTTGTCCTGAGTCGATCGAAAAACTTCATCTACTCTGTTGAATCTTTCTTGCTCTTGAGGGAGAGCACCGCGAATAAAAATTGGCTCAAGGTACAACCATTTTCGCTGAATTTGATTCAACGTGTGCAGGTACAGGTCGAGGTTGCCAAAGTCCTCTTCGAACTTGCCAGCCTCAGCAGCGAAAGGCTTAAAGTACGGGCTTTCTTTCAACGAGCCCAACAGACTCTGATTGTCACCGAGTTCAGTGAACAAATCCTTCCATTCGGACACCAACCATGTGACGCGACCGAGCTCTTCGTGTTCGAACAACGTAAATTTTGTCACAGCCGCCCAATCACGGAGTTCGACCATCGCTTCGCGTAAGCGCACTTCTCCAGTCGCTCTTGCAGTCAGGTCACGGCAGAATCGTTCGTGCTTGACGACATTGTCAAGCACGTCAAGGAAGTGACCACATGTCAAGGTGTCCAGTCGCAACTTTTTGTTCATGCCCAGCTTGTTGAACAACTGTCTCCAATGTTCATCATTGAAAGGCACGTCACCCTTGCAGTTCTTGAGGGCCGGCACAGCTTTCTGGAGCTTGTGAAGTTCTTCACGAATATGCGTTTTGACAACACTCTTATTGGCGTCCTTGGTGCCCCGCTGCTCTTGGATCTCCTGCATCCACTTGGTGACGAAATCACTTAACAAGTACAGCTTGACGCGGAAGGTCATCCATTTCTCTTCTCCAAAAGCATTGAGTTCCTGCATGTACACTTGCAACAACTGCCATTCCTCCACGGATTTGTTGATGTCTTCTTTGAGTTCATCCATTCCTTCGAACGTTGGAATAGCCATGTCGAAGTGGTCACAGTTTTCAGCAAGGTTTTCACACAGCGAGGACAGCTCGTTGACATCGCTCTTCCACTGTTCCAGACTCTCAAAAATTGCTTTAAGTGACTTCTGATCCCACACCTCAGGAGCTTTGGGTTGAAGGGCGTCCCAACGCGCTCGTAGCTTGGCGAGGTCGTCGCGGCAACTCTGGACGGCGCTGTCGACTTGGGCCTTCAGTCCTTCGCGTTGCTCTTCAATCATACCATTGAATTGTTCCATGTTGCTCTCAAACTCCGCCCAGAGATCAGGAATGTTGGCGAGCCGTTGACGCACATCCCCGAGATTGACGCGATTGCCGGCTGCACTTAGGAGCAACTTCTGCTGGTTGTCACAGATTTTCAGACGAGACTTGACTGACTTCTTTTCCTCCGCGAAGCGATTCCATTCCTTCTTTGCGATACCGATTTCTTCAATGCTTGATGGAACGGTCTGAAGCATTTTCGTCGCCTCCTCCAAAAACGTCTCAATCCCGGCCAAGTTCTTGTCCAAATCCTTCCTCAAGCTTGCAATTAATTGGTTGTTCAACTGATTGAGTTGATCATCAACTGTGGACTTGAAAGGTCCGGTGGAAATGCTGACACACTCAATCTTGTAGAAGTCAGGGAGTTTCTCCGCTTGCTTCACTCGTTTCTTTACCATCTTGAAGTTGTTGTCAAATTCTTCCAAAGTAGAAATTTCACTCTCAACAAATTCTTCCAACGATTTAAGGTTTCCGAGTGCAATCCAAGGCTTCAGTGAGTCACGCTTGTCACGAAGCTGATCGAACAGTTGCTTCGATGTCACGTACAAGTGTCGCAGAAGCGCCCCGTTGCGATCACCAAGTTTCTGGAAGAGTTCAGCGTTGTCCCCAAATCCAGAAAACGTTGCTGGGAAAGCAACGAATCGACGCAATTCGTGGAAGTAAGTGACTTGCAAATCCTCGAGTGTTGGTTTAAAGTGCAGCTGGCCATTGCTGTACACCAGCTCAGCTTTGATTTCGGGCAGCATCTCTGTCAATGACTCCAAACCACGCTTGTAGCCCATCTCCAGCGCTTTAAACAGTTGATGGTCCCAGTGTGTCATCCATCGATTCATTCGTTCCTTGGGGTACTTCTTCGTTAGCTTCAGCATCCGTTCTTTGATACGATTCCACTGTGCTTCCCATTTGTCACGTTTACGCAGAAGATCGATTTTCATCAGACCAGCAACTTCTTCGCCGAACAGGGCATGCAACTTTTTCAGCTTTCGATTTTGTCCAGCTAAAGTCTCTGCGGCCTTTTGAATGTTCTCAACAAACTCTGCACAGTTTTTCCACGAGACGTTGTTTTTACTTGAGCCTTCGCTGGTTGGAAGGTGGTCTTCGAAATCGAGCAAACTGTCAAGCAGCATATTCTTCTGGGAGGGGATGATGTCATCCTCCACTGTGTTGTAGAAGTTGGCAACTTTGATCAGACGAACACCGTGGCGATAGTACTTTTCGGCGTTGGCAGCTTTGACGCGGATTTTCTTGTGAATAGGGCACTTGAGTTCAGTGAGCTGCCGAACTTCGCGTAGCAGTCTCACCAGCCTTTCATCGTAGTTCACGACCAAGTCGCCTTTAACAATCTCCATGACTTGGCCATCAAGATCGAGAGCAGCTCCATCCATCGTATCTTCGACGTCCTCAGCCCATTTCTCAACTTCTTCCTTCTTCCAAAGGCGAACTTTATCCAGAAGTTGCAAGACGTCACGCTTGAATTCGTGAAATGAGCTCAAATCTCCGAGCAATTTTGAGGCTGTGTCCAATATCTCCTGCGCTTTTGTTTGGATTTGCTGCGCCCACATGATGTTGTTACTGACAGAAGGAATGTTCATTCCGCTCGGCGGTCGTTCGTCGGGGTGTTGTCCCAAACTTGAGCGCGTCTCAAAGTCATTGTCGAGGATCTCGATGTACGTTGATAACTGTGCCATCAGTGTTTCCCGCTCAGGTTGCATTTGCCGAGAAATGTTTTTGCGGCTGACCAGGTTGTTGTACTTTAGGAACTCGCGAAGGAGTTGTTGTGGCCGATCACTGAAACCTGTAATTTGAGCACGTAGCTTGCCAGAGATATGTTCTTCGATTGGTAACAACAAGCGTTCGTAAGCCTCGACAGCCTGAGTCCACGTGCTGTGAGTGTAAGGGTTGCACTGAAGCGCTTGGATGTCTCGGAAAGGGGCAAATGTGTCGGAGACATGCATGTCCTCTTGCTCCTGCGGAGTCATCAGGTGGAGAAGCTCTTCATGAGTGGTTCTGACGCGGAGAATGTCTTCCAGGCGGGCCAGCAGATCTGCGACGACGCCCGGGACGTACGGATCCCCAATCCACGGATGCTCGTCGAACATGCTCCAAAAGGTGGATGTCAGCTGATCACAAACTCCCACCCACACTTCTAAGAGGGCAATGCCTTCTTGCAGCCGGTGCTTAATCGTCACTCCTTTACCCTGCCACAAATTTGAGGGCATGTGGGCAGTGACATGCTTCGCGACAGATTTCGAGATGACCTCGAAGAGATGCTCCATGCGTACTTGGGGATACTGACTTTTTTCAGGAAGAGGGGCTTTCCAGACGTCGTCGAGTGCATTCTGTGTATCTTCCAACAGCTCAGTGACCTCTGCAGTGGTCAACTCTTCGAAGCGAGAAAATCGAGAAGCAATATCCATGAAAGCGTCGCTAAACGCCGCGGCACTATCCCTGTATTTGCTCACGCCAGACAGGGACTCCCAAAAGTCAAATTCGTCAGCAGGTTTGGCGATTGACGCAATTGACAAGTCCGAGTTAATGTCCTCCTCCGTTTCCTCGATACCAGCAAAAATCGCATTGGATAAGCCGGTGTCCACGGTGTCCAGAATTTTTTGAGTCTTCTCGTCAACAGCCCCTTGACTCGCAATTGCAGGCTTGAAAACGAAATGAAGGGAATGATACAACGCTTGCAATGGCGTTCCGGACGCGGATGTGACCAAGATATCTTTTGCAATATCCTTGGCGCTAACGGCTTCCGGGCGAAGCTTTATGAAATGCACACCAACAACGTCATCCTTTGTTTCATCGGAGTCTGATGGCACAATGTCGTGTTCAAGACGGACAACTGTGGACGGGCCACTGTTGTCGACGCTCGCCTTGAGCACGAGGCAGTTTGCATCGTTGAGGAACACATCAATCGCGGTTTGTTGCCCTTCCAGTTCTTCTTGAATTTTTTTGGAATTCTTTCCGTCAGAGGCCAAGTTTACGATGGTATCCACAAAAAACGCAGAGCGTTTGTCGGACGGCATCGCGCCGCCGCGGCCCAGGCGGTGGCCTCAGCACCTGTGGGTTTAAAGGTTTGTCCAATTGTATGTAAAAGTGCAATTGTGAATGGAAAGCGACGTCTGATAAAACAGCACCGCCGTCTCACAATACCTCCTCGTTCAGTCCTCACAGACGAACAGGTACAGGAGAATTTCCAGACCCGGTGATTGAGTGCGTTCAAAATTCGTCATCGATGGCGTTGTTGTAGGTCCACTGCGGTCGTGGACCTTGGAACTGCCGGGCCTTGCACGACTACA
>ENA-OWNT01001945-OWNT01001945.1-seawater-metagenome-genome-assembly--contig:-NODE-1945-length-23150-cov-5.762883_pt1 | contig 23150 bp, 16 predicted proteins | sample MGYA00238136_ERZ651165 | MGnify/ENA primary metagenome ERZ651165 (study PRJEB26861, sample SAMN08777766) | seawater metagenome | isolation source: coastal seawater | place: USA: Florida | collected...
CCGAGCCCGAACCCGAGCCCGAGCCGGAACCCGAGCCAGAACCCGAGCCAGAGCCAGAGCCAGAGCCAGAGCCGGAACCCGAGCCGGAGCCCGAGCCGGAGCCGGAGCCCGAGCCGGAACCCGAGCCCGAGCCCGAGCCCGAGCCCGAGCCCGAACCCGCTGGCGACCCCACCGAAGGCAGTCCCGCCAGCGAGGCGGCTCCCGAGCCCACTCCTCCCGTCGACTACGGCGGCGACTCGGATGGCGATGCCGACCCGGTCCCCGCCCCAGCTCACAACGAGGCGGAAGACGACGCCGAGGGCGCCCCCGACCCCATTCCAAGCATCGAGGTCGACGCATCTGCTCCGGCAGAGCCCGTCACTGGCGAAGACATCGAAGCCTCGTTGCTCGCTGAGCTCGAGGCCGCTTCGAAGGAGCTGCAGACGGGCGCCCTGCCCGTCGCCGAGCCGGTCTCCGAGGGACACGAGCCCCTCGAAGCCGTCGACACCCTCATCGGCGAGCCGCTCTACCCCACACTTCCCTCTGAGCCGCCGGTCTTCCGGGCCGATGTGCCCCCCGAGCCAGAACCAGAGCCCGAGCCGGAACCAGAGCCCGAGCCGGAACCAGAGCCCGAGCCGGAACCAGAGCCCGAGCCTGAACCAGAGCCTGAGCCCGAGCCCGAGCCCGAGCCAGAACCAGAGCCGGAACCCGAGCCAGAGCCAGAGCCAGAGCCGGAACCCGAGCCAGAGCCAGAGCCTGAGCCCGAGCCCATCTACGACCCCGAAGCGGAGACCATCGCCGACGTCCCGTCGCCGGTCCCGCCCGAGCCCGACTCCCCCACCGACATGGGCTCCCCCGCCCCCTCGGAGGAACCGCTCTTCCAGTTCACCGAGACCGACGTCTCGTTGCACGACGAGGACGACCTCGAGATGGGCGATGCCGGCGACGAAGGCGACTCTGGTGCGGATGCCGTCCTCGATCTCGAGACGCCCGGCAGCACCGTCGTGCTTCCGCGAGATGGTGTGGAGGAGGTCCCGGTGCGGCCCCCCAGCGGCCCCCATCCCGAAGGCTCCGGGCAGCTCATGCTGGTCGACGACGCCGCCGAAGCCGGGGCGCCCCCCGTCCGCGAAGCCGCCCCCGCGCCGCCGCCCCCGCGCCGTCCCCCCGCGACCAACGACCCCGTCTACGCCCTGATGCTCGAGACCATGGACCGCATCCGCAACGTCTACGGCGCCACACCTCCGCCCGAACCCGTCCACCGGATTCAGGCCCTCGTCGACAGCCAGGACTACGACCGCATCCGCGAGCAGTTCGGCACCCTGATGGACGAGCTCGTCGAGCACCATCGCCAGACCGGCACCCAGCTCCAGCCGCGGGTCGCCCACAACTTCCGCATCATCGACACGCTGGTCCGCAACCTCTGAGGGCGGTCACCCAAAAAGACCCCCGCCCGGCCACCAAGACCACGGCGCCCCCGCTCCCGCATCGACCAATGCGCGTGAGACGGGGGCGTCCTACATACGGAGATCCCCAGCGAGCGGGGATTCTGACAGCGCCTTGACCCGGCGCCGCCGCCTACATCCAGTTGGACAGCATGGCCTGTACTGCGGCCATGTCGTCGCGCGACAGCTCCTCGAAACGAACCCCCATCCCCGGTGCCATCGGCGAGGTCCGGGAGGCGGGCTGCGACCAGCGGACCTCTGCCACCGTGTCGATGGGGTCCTCGCGCTCGGGCACCGAGAAGCGCAGACGAAAGCGCGTGCCGACCGCCAGCGGCTCCTTGGTCTCGATGAACATGCCGCCAATACTCAGGTTGGCCGTGTAGTCGGTGAGAAAGTCCTCGGTGTCTTCGTACTCGACGGTGATGCGGATGGGCAGGCGGCGCTCGAACCGGCGCTCGTCGTTGTCGATGACCTGGGCTGCGCTCATTGAATTCTCCGGGGATTCCGACGGCACACACCCCGCAGTGTGCCGTGACACGCCCATGGTTCGGGCAGCGGACCGTTGCCTTGAGTCTCGTCGTGTCGCGGCCGGTTTCCCTCGGTTGCGGGGGGCTGGCCCGGCTCGGTAGACTCCGACGCCGCCCTGCTGCACCCCGGTCGCAGCGGGACCTGTGGGCCTGCCCACATCTCGGCCTCCCTCCGCGATCTCGAGGACCCCATGCGCCACAGCCGCATCCGCCCGCTCGCCGCCCTGACGCTGGTGGGCGTGCTCACGGGCTGCAACCGCTACGCCCTGTTCAACCAGGCTGGCTACGAACAGGCCGCGTTCTCCAACGAGGCCGACATCCTGTTCGTCGTCGACAACTCGTCGTCGATGTCTCAGGAGGCCGGCGCCCTCGGCACCAGCATGGATGCCTTCATCTCGCGTCTCACCAGCACCGACGGTGCTGTGGCGGTCACCGAGACCCTCGAAGACGCCGTGGGCAACTACATCACCTACACGCAGGAACGCGGGAAGTTCCTCGACTACCAGATCGGCATCACCACCACCACGCCAGACGACATCGCCAACGACGGCATGGACCCCGGCGAAGGTGGCCGCCTGGTGGGCGGAGTCATCAAGAAGGACGACGCCGACGTGGCCGAGGCCTTCCGCTACACGATGCTGTGTGAGACCACCTACTGGCCGAGCGACACCCCGCGGTCCAACTCTGGCGAGATCACCGACTGCTCCACCACTCCCGAGGAAGGCGTCACCCAGGAGTTCCTCGACTGCGTGTGCGGCTTCGACGAGTGGAAGAACACCCGCGAAGGCACCGGCACCGAGGAGCACCTCGAGTCGGCTCTGATGGCCCTGTGCCGGTCGGTCCCCAACCCGCCCGAGACCTGCTACGACAACCTGTCGGTCTTCGCTGACTCCGAAGACATCAAGAACGACGACTTCATCCGACCCGACAGCACGGTCGTGGTCGTGCTGGTCACCGATGAGGGCGACTCGTCTCGCCGCATCCCGTCCACTGGCACCGAGACCGACCTCGCCACCCAGTACCTCGACGCCTTCGCCGAGTTCGACAACAACATCAAGGTCGTCGGCATCGGTCCCCTCTACGACCCCGAGGTCGACTCCCAGCCGCGCTGCATCGAAGGCGCCGGCTTCGGCGGCTACCTCGTCGACCGCATCATCCACGCCACCGAAGAGACGGGCGGCTTCTACCGCTACATCGTGGAAGAAGACGCCGGCGCCGGCTGCGTGAACAGCGACTTCTCGGCCCACCTCTCGGAGCTCGGCGGCCTCCTCGAAGACCTCGACACCGCCTTCCAGCTCCAGAGCATCCCCGACATCTCCACCATCCAGGTGTGGATCGACGGCGAAGAGGTCCCCAAGGCCACGGGCACCGCCCAAGGCAACGGCGACACCACCTACGACGAGGGCTGGAGCTACGACTCCGCCCAGAACGCGGTGGTCTTCTGGGGCAAGTGGGTCCCCGACTACAACGCCGACGTCGAGATCTTCTACCGCCCGCTCTCCGACAAGCCCCGCGACCTGCCGCCCATGTGAGCCGGCCCGGGTCGCGCCCCTGCCCTGGCGTCGCGGCCCACGGTCCTCCCCATCTTCGGACTCCCCTGCCTCGGATTCTTCCGCATGCGCCTCGCCCCCGCCCCCACCGCCGCCGCAGCCCTCGCTGCCGCCGTCCTCGGCGTCTCGGCCCCCGCTGCCGCCCAGGAAGCCCCCGTCGACGTCGGCGTCATCAAGCGCTCCGACAAAGCGGTCGTGCAGAAGCTGCTCTACACCCGCGAAGGTCGCACCGAATTCGGTGGCCACCTCGGCTGGATGCCTTTCGACAGCTACACCACCACGCCCATCGCCGGCGTGCACGGAGGCATGCACTTCAGCGAGGAATGGGGCGCAGAGGTGGCGATTCAGGGCGGCTACAGCCTGAAGAACTTCACCTACCGACAGCTCGAGAGTGACGCCTACGGCATCCAGCCCGATGCCTACAAGCACATGCTCGGCGTGGTCGCCGACGCCCAGTGGTCGCCCATCTACGCCAAGTTCTCCTGGCGCGGAAAGAAGGTGGTTCACCACGATGTCTATGGCCTCGCTGGCGGTGTTCTCGCCATCGAGCAGGCCATGATGCCCGACGCCACCACGGCCACCTCCCCTGGCTTTTCGCTCGGCATGGGCATGCGCTTCTACATGGACAACGACTCCTTCATCCGCGTCCAGATCCGCGACGACGTGCTCATCCAGAAGCGGGTGAAGACCGCGGACACCCAGGGCACCTTCCTCAAGCAGAACGTCGCGCTGACCGTCGGCTACAGCCGCCTGACCAAGGGCAAGTGATGGTCCGCCTCCGCAGCATCCTCCTCACGGTCGCTGCCGGGCTGCTCCTGGCTGCGCCGGCCAGTGAGTCGAGCGCCGCCAAGCGCAGCACCCGCGCCAACATGCAGGCCAAGGTCGCCGCCGAAGAAGAAGAAGTCGAGCCCCCCACCATGGAGGAGCGCGAGGAGGTCTTCGGAGCGGTCGACGAGGCCTTCTCGGCCGGCCGCAAGGGCGAGGTGGCCGACCTCCTGGTCGAGATTGTCGACAACGAGGAGGTCCACGTCCACCTCCGTGCAGAAGCCTACGCCCGCCTGGGCAAGGTCCTGCGCAGCTTCGACCTCCCCTACTCTTCGCTGGTCGCCTACGAGCGCGCCCTGCGCACCGACGCCGTCCTCACCCAGGACTCCGCGAAACTCGCCATCGAGCTGGCCGATGAAGTCGGCGACACCGCCCTGCTGGAGGATGTCTTCGCCGACAACCTCGGCCTCGAGGTCTCCGCCGAGACCCGCTCGCGCATGGCCTACCTCGCCGCCCGAGAGGCCCACAGCCGCGGCATGCACCCCCTCGCGCTCGCCTCGCTGCAGATGGTCGCCACCTCCGACCCCTACTTTCCCGAGGCCAAGGCGCTGCAGGGCGTCACCATGTCGCTCATGAACAACCCGCAGGGGGCCCTCGCTCCGCTGCAGGTCGCCCTCGGCACCGGTCAGGCGTCGAACCGCAACGACCGCTTCATGAACACCGTGCGCCTCAACCTCGCCCGCGCCTACTACGCGTCGAGCAACTTCCCCCGCGCCATCGAGTACTTCGCGCAGGTGGAGCGCGAGAGCCGCCAGTGGCCCGAGGCCCAGTTCGAGCGCGCCTGGGCCCACTTCCGCCTGCAAGACACGAACGGTGTGCTGTCGCTGCTGCACACCCACGACTCGCCCTTCATGCAAGAGCTCTACTTCCCCGAAGCGAGCCTGCTGAAGGTGTACTCGCTCTTCTTGATGTGCAAGTTCCCCGAGGCCTCCAAGGAGATCGACAAGTTCAAGGCGAAGTACGAGCCCAAGATCGCCGTGCTCCGCGCCGTCGAGTCTCGCGCCCCCGACGACCTCTTCAACGCCATGGCCAGCCACATCGAAGACGGCAAGACCGACCTCCCCGACATGATCACCTGGCGCTTCGAAGAAGAAGACCGCTTCAACGACAGCCTGGCTGCGGTGCGGTCGGCCGAGGATGAGAAAAAGCGTCTGATGAACGTCGCCGCCAACCCCTTCAGCGGGTGGGCCACCGACGAGGTCGAAAAGCGCCGCGTGTTCCTCGTGAACACCGAAGGACGTCGCATCCAGGCAAGGGCCAGGCGGATGGCCGATGAGCTGTCCCAGATGATGGACGACGTCGAGATCTCCAAGCTCGACATGATGGACTTCGAGCGCCGCCTCTTCCAGGCCGCCAGCGCCCGCGGCGACATGCTCGACACCCGCGACACCGTCAAGCGCACCAAGCGCGTGAAGGACAACGAACGCTACTGGCCGTGGGAAGGCGAGTACTGGGCCGATGAGGTGGGCTACTACCGCATCAACAGCAAGCCCGACTGCCCCCAGGGAATGACCCAGAGCATCCCGCAGTAGGGCGTTCTCGCCAACATCCCGCACAACCTCCCGGAGTATCGGGGGGTTGTCTCGCTCTGGGCGCCTCCCCCTGCGGGGGCCGGGCTCTCGCTGCGGCGCGCGGCCGAGAACCTGTCGTGCCCTGCGGGCACCCCAGGGCCGCTTGGTCCCCACCTGCGGTGGTGACTCGCCCTGCGGGCGACCTCTGCTCCATCCCTGGCGCACACCCAGAGTGAAGCGTGCTGGTGCTTTTTCACAAACTGCGACCCGACGCATCCCGCGGGGAATCCGCAGCCGCTACGCTGTCGCAGGAGAGGTCCCATGTCCCCTGCCCTGCGCGCCTGTGTCGGACTCGCCCTGCTTGCCCCGCTGCTTGCAGGCTGTGGCAACGAGTGCTCCTTCCATGAACAGTGCGACGGCCGCACGCTCGAGGTCTGCGGAGCGGGGGCCGACCAGATGTTCGGCCGCAAGGTCCACACCACCGACTGCACCGAGGAGGCCCTCGACGGCACCTGTGTCGAGATCGACGACCAGAGCGCCTTCTGCATCAGCGCACCTGCCGAGGAGTGCGACCTCGAGGCCCACGAGAACAGCTGCGAGGGCTCCATCCTCACCGAGTGTACCGGCGTCTACTACACCACCCCCGTGCGCTACCCGACCGCCTACTACCTGCGCACCGACTGCGCCGAGGCCGGCCAGGTGTGCACAACCGACGAAGACGGCGCCTGGTGTGAGTAGCGCGACGATTCGCGGGAACCAGGTCCACGCCGTGGGGTCCAGCACACCACAGGAGTGACGCGTGCTGGCGGTTCTTGCAGTCCTGTCCGCCCAAGCTGTGGGCCCCGACCTCCTCCATGCGAGCGTCGGTCGACACTGTGGGTCTGGGCGCTGGTGGAGTGTGGACGCCCGCGAGGACGCCACCGCCCGGGAGCTCGGCGGGCTCACTGGCGGCAGCGGCTACAAGCAGTGGTGCGGCTGCTCAGAACACAAGGCGAGCGGCCATGTGGCCTGCAGCAAGCTGAAGCTGTCAGCCTACACCTCGGTGCAGGTGTGGACACTGCAGCCCGTGCACCCAGCCGATGGCGCCAATGCGGCGTTGTCCATGGTGTGGCCCACCTGCGACATGTGGTCGATGAAAGACCCCGCGCACGCGTCCATCTCGCTGCTCGATCCCCCCGTGGACGGCGGGGTGGACCTCACCACGCACAGGTGGTGGCCGGGCCGGCCCCAGCGCCAGCGTCCAGCCTGCATCTCGTGGACGGAGCCTCCCCAAGATGTCCCAGCACGCATCCTTCTCAACGATGCTGCCGACTGGAACGAGCCGCCGGAGTCCGGTCCCATCCACCTGCTTCGCTACCGGCCCGCACCCGTGACCGAGTCACTCTTCGGGCGAGGCGACCGCTTCTGGCTGGCGGCGTCCTCGGCGCATGCGGAGGTGTGGGTCGACGCCCACGCGGTCGCGGTCTACTGCACGGCCACCGACCAGCACGCATGGGCCATGAACCTCGAGCGCCAGGCCGCCCACGACGGTCCATTCAAGGCGGACCGCTGGCCCACCATCGCCTCGGTCTCCATCGACGGCCCCACCGTGACCGTCCACCGCCACGGCGAAGGGCCACCCGTGCAGGTGCTGTTGCCGCCGGACTGCCAGGCGGGCACCTGAGCACATCGCGAGAATGCCCCAGCACGCACCGTTGTCAACTACAGCACCAGCCATTGGTCCGACATCCTGTGCAACACGGCCAGCGCGATGTAGACGGTCATCTGGACGACAGCGAACGCCCAGGTCCACGTCAACGCTCCTGGCCACCGCCGACCGTCCTCCGGTGCGGGCTCATGCGCACGCCAGTGGTGCCCCCGGAGACCACACCACAGCGCGGCGACCACCCACACGATGCCGTAGAGGTTGAGCGAAGGGGCGCCCAGGTACTCCACCAGCCACGCCTCCACCGCTGGCTCGTTCACCAGCGCGAACGCCAGGAGCAGCTCGGCCGCACACTGCAAGAGCACCACCGCGCAGAGGAAGAAGGCCGCATGTCGGTGCAGCCCGTGGTAGCCCAGCCAGGCCGGCGGCAGCAGCACAGCTGTCCAGAAGAATGGCGGGTCGGGCGCATCGTCGGCGGGGAGGTCGATGTGCCCGTGATGCTCGTACGGATCCAAGGTCCCCTCCCTTCCCCGAGTCCCGGTCTATGGCGCGTATCCACCCTGGCCACGCCGAAGCGTGACATCCCTTGACCGTGTGCGCTGAGAGATTCCGGTCGCTTCCGCCGTCTTCCTCCACACGGAGGCGCCATGACCACCTACGCACTCGCACTCCTCGCCCTCATCGTCGCCGGCATCATCCTTCCCTCGCTGGTGCGCGTGATGGCCCGCGTCCTCGACCGCCTGCCCATCCTCGGCGCCATCGCGGCCCTCGGTGTGCTCTACGTGCTCCAGCCCACCCTCGCCGACGGTGGTCAGGCCGACCGCAGCGAAGCCCCCGAGCTCACCCAGGTGGAGACCGTGCCATGGGCCGAAGACGCCGAGCTGCAGCGCACCACGGCGGACGAGGACCTCGCCGACGCCTACCGGGCCGAGCGGGACCGCTTCGTGCGTGAGATCGACGCCGCCACCGATCAGATCAAGGACCTGCTCGGCGTGTGACGCTCAGGGAAGCACGTAGGCCGCGCCCACGAAGATGCCGTTGAAGGACTCGCTCACCTCGAAGGTGGCCTCGCCTTCCGAGACGGTCGCGCCCCGGGCCGTGTAGTCGTAGAGCACCTGGGCGGCGATGTTGTCGGTGACCTCGTAGCCGAGGGTCGCGCCGAACTGGAAGGTCGACGGCGCCAGGGAGAAGCTGCCGGCGATCTCGGGCGCCACGTAGAGCTTGCCGCGGTCGAGGGTGACGCCGCCAGCGAGACGGACACCGCTGAGGTTCTCCTGGGCCTCGATGACGCTGGTCTCACCCAGCATGAAGGCCGACATGCTCTGGCCGTGGAAGCCGCCCGCGAGCTGCCAGGTGAGGCCCGGCTGGATGGCACCCCGCAGGCGAGCCCCCAGGATGATGTCGATGCCGCCGAGCTGCACCTCCTCATCCGGCGGCACGGCCACCGGCTGAGAGACGTAGCGGATCCGGCCTTCCGCACCGATGGTGTCGAACCAGTGCAGGCCGCGCACGTCGATGCCGGGGGCGTTCATGCCAGGCGTGGTGAAGGTGGCCTCGCCGCCTGGCAGTGAGCCTGCGCCTTCGCCGGTGGCCTCGTAGGACCGGGGCATGGCGCCGAGGTGGGCGGCAAAGCGGGACTCGGAGCGGCCCATGCCGTCGGACGGGGGCGGGCCGAGACCGGTGAGCGCATCGCTGCCGCCTCCGCCTCCGCCTCCGCCTCCGCCACCAGCCTTGCCTTCGGCGGGCGCCTTTCCGGCGGCATCCATCTTGGCCTTCTTCTTCGCGGCCTTGGCCTGGGCCTTCTTCTCCGCCTCGATGCGGGCGAGGTCGGCGCCGGTCATGGGGGCCACGGCGGGCTGGGCTGCGGGGAACGGACGGCCCGCCCGTGCCACCGCCACGGCCTTCACCCAGGCGTCGCGAGACTGAAGCGTGCCAGGGTCTCCGCTGATGCCGAGCTCGGCACCGGTGTAGCCAGCGCCTTCCAGGAACAGGGGAGAGGCCGCCGTCACGCCGCCACCGGAGGCGGTGAGGGTGACTGGACCCACCTGGTTGCCGGCGGTGTAGAGGCCGGCGGCCAGACCATCGGGACCGGTGGTGACGGCTTCGGTGATGGTGCCGCTGCCGGCCGCCACCGTGAGTGCGAGCGCCACATTGGGGACCGGCACGCCCTGGTCGTCGACTGCGACCGCCACGACGGGCACCTGGGTGACCGCGTCGGCCTGCAGGCGGGTCTCGGTGGACCAGAGGAACACCTGGGTGACCGGACGACCGCTGGGGGAGACGGGGGGCCCCGCCCGGACGACCAACTGAGAGGCATCGCCGTTCAGGCGCACAGCCTGGGTGACCGGGCCGCTGCCGCTCGGTCGGCCGCGCACCATCCCGTCGCGCACCCACACCTTTCCAGGAGCGGCGCCGTCGATGCTGAAGGTGGCGTCCTTCGCGGTGCCTTCGAGGAGCTCGGGGTCGATGCTGCCAGTGCGCGCGGCCATGTCCACCGGGGCCACCAGCTTGATGCTGCGAGAGGCGCTCTGCCCATCGAGCGTGGCGGTGAAGGTGACATCGCCGGGGTCGGCAGGCGGTGTGAAGGTGACCACGAAGCGGCCGGCCTCGGTGGCCGCGACCACGCCGGACACGGTGCCGCGGTCGACCTTCACCTGAGGGGCCTTCTTCGTCCACGGGGTGCCGTCGGGGTTGACCGCCACCACGGTGACCTGGAGCTTTCGGTCTGGGTCTGCCACGGCGCCCACCGGGGTGGGCACGAAGGTGAAGCGGGGTCCCTCTCCGAAGGCCAGCTCGACGTCGCTTTCCGTGATGCTGCCATCCGCGGCGATGATGCGCAGGCGCCCGACCGTGACGCGGGGGTCGCGCTCCACGTCGAAGGAGACCCGTCCGTTGGGCCCGGCAGGCAGCGGGCCGAACTGGCGCTCGCCGACGGTGAGCACCGCGCTGGTCCCTGCTGAAGCGGGCAGCTCCAGGGCCTTCTTCTTGATGACCGGGTAGGCCGCGGTGCCCACGACGCGATCGGGCGCAGCCGAGTCGACCACGGCGAACAGCGCCATCTGGGAGCCGGAGAGGTCCTTGGGGGGGCGCCAGCGGGCCACGAAGGTGCGACCGCCCTCCTCGAGGGTGACGGTGTCGATGACGCCGATGTTGGAGTGAACCTCCAGCGTCTGGCTGCCCATCGCGCGCGGACCGTCTGGCGGCGTGATGCGGATGGACACGGCGTTGTCGGCACCGTGGCGAAAGATGGGCGGATCGAAGGCGATGCCCACCTCACCCCGGTCCGCCGGCACGACCGGCAGTCGCAAGGTCGCGGCACCCTTGCCCTCCGACGAGGCCACCTTCACCTTGAGCTCCAGCTCGCCGGCCTTGCTGACGGCATCCGGCTGGATCTCGAAGGAGGCAAAGTCACCGCCATCCAACACAGGCTCGCCCACCAAGGTGGCGCCCTTGACCGACACGGTGGCCTCGGCCGCCAGGGCGGGTGACCAGATCTGCACCTTCGCCTTGGTGGTGCCATCCGCGACGACAGGGGGCCCCCCGACCAGCAGGATGGGGTCGTTCGCCCAGGCGGGGGCGCCGATGAGCATTCCGACGGCACCGACGACCCACGGCAGGCGGCGGGCTCGTGGGCTTGCATCGCCGGACTTCCGCAGCTCACGCACCATCTCGGCCTCCCAGGGCACGGGGGCCCTCAAGTGAGCGCGGAGTGTACCGAGCGCCCGACCCCGCTTCAATCGGGGGGGGCCCCTCTCGCGTTGGGTCTGTGTCAAAGCGTAGGCGGCCGGCGGATGGAGGGATGGGGGACCAGGCGGTTTCAGTCCTTGTCCTCCTCGCCATCCTTCTTCTTGCGCTTGCGACCGAAGCGCATGCGGCCACCGTCCATCGCGCCAAAGAGGTCGTCGAGCCCCATGGGACCGGTGGGAATCGAGCGGTCGACGGGCTTGTCCACCTTCTTCTTCTTCGGTGGGGGCGGAGGGGAGCGGTCGACTGGACCATCCGCGTGGGCCACCACCGGCTCGGGGGGGGGCTGTTCAATCTTGCGGACAATCGGCGACCGCACCTCGGTGGGGCTCATCCGAAAACGACCTGCACGACGCTTCTTTGGGGTAGGCAGCTTGGGACGCGGCAAGGGGACCCCACCACCGCCCCCACCACCACTCGCCTGCCGAGTGCGGGGCTGTGGACGGCTGGAGTTCTTCTGCGGGGCGCCGCGGTTGTGCTTGGGAGCCGGCGTCGGGGGACGCTTCGGCTGGGTCGGGGCGCTGCGTTGCGGCTGGGGTGCGCGTCGGGCAGGCGTCTTCGCGGGCGCCTTGCCACCGGCCAGGTCGGGGCGTTGGGGCAGCTTGCCCACCAGGCCGTGCTTCTGCTTGCCGCCGCCAAACTCCCCGGACGAGCCCGTGGGCAGAGCGTACTTGCCGCCGGACTGCATCGAGCTCGGCACATTGGGAGCGGGGGCCTTGGGCGCCTGCGGACGCGGTGCCGGGGCCTTGGCAGCCTGAGGCTGTTGTGGCTTTGGCTTTGGCTGGGGACGCCGGTACTTGGCGACAGGGTCGACGGCGTGGGCCTTCTTCTTCTTGTTGGGGTCCTTGATCTTGAGGTGGGGCGCCGGCTGCCGCTTGCGCTGTCCGAAGCGAAGGTTGACCGGACCCAGCCCAAGCTTCTTCGTGCGCTTGTCGCTTCCCGGTGGCGCCCACGGGTCATCAATCTGAAACCGCTTGTAGAGGCGGGCCGAGCACGCAAGGTTGGGCCGGTCCCACATGCGACCCCCCACCCGACGCAGCAGGCGCTCCCCGAGCCGCTCACGACGCTTGAGGCGGTCGGCGCGGAGCAGATCGCGGGCCTTGTCGGAACCAGCCCCCTCATCGACCTTCTCAGCGGCCCCGACCGACGTGTCGGCCCCGGGTTCTTCAGTGACTTCGGGGGACTCTGGAGGGGTGTCTTGGGGCATGTCCAGAGGCTACCACGCCCCTCTCTTGGGTCCGCCGACGACTTCCACCGCTGCATCTCGGCGGAACAAGCTGGCCGCGAGGGCCTGCACCTGCGCGCCGTCTGTGACCGAACACGGCAGCTCGATGGCCTCGCGCCAGGCCCGGGGGTCCCCCCGATAGGCAGCCGCCGCAGCAAGGTGACGGGCCCGGGACAGCGACCGCTGCAGACCGAGCACCGCCCCATCGACCAGCCCCCGGTGGACGCGGGCCAGTTCGTCGGCGGGCACGCCTTCCCGGGCGACCTTGTCCATCTCGTCGAGCAGCGCGTCAGACACCTGGCGGGCCGTGGCGGGGTCCGTGCCTGCGCGGAGGAAGAAGGCACCCCCGCCCAGTCCCCCTTCCCAGGAGGCGCCCACCGAGTAGGCGAGCCCGAGCTGTTCGCGAATGCGGTCGAACAGCCGTCCCCCCGCACCCTGACAGCCGGACAACACACCCTCGAGCACGCGCACTGCGGCCTCGTGTTCCCCGCCGACCCCCAGTCCCTCCCCCGCCCAGCCGATGACGACCTGAGCCTGGGCATCTTCGCGGGAGACCCGACGGCGCCAGCGACCACCCGTGCGCTCCGCCGGCACGGTGGGAGGACGGAGAGGAAGGGGCCCTCCGGAAGGCAGCTGGCGCGCGAGCGGGGCCAACAAGGCGGCCACCTCGTCGGGCTCCACGGGCCCGCTGATGGCGATGCGCAGGTTGCCGCGGGCCGTGACGCGCTGATGAAAGCGACGCAGGGCTTCCCGGTCGATGCGGCCGATGCCTCCCGCGGTGCCCGAGGTCGGGCGACCCCAGGGGTGGGTGCCAAAGAGGCGTCGCCAACAGCCCTCCCACGCCAGCGTGCCGGGATCGTCGAGCCCGAGGTCCCAGTCGATGGCGAGATCGTCGCGTGCTCGGGCCACCTCGTCTTCGGCAAAGGCTGGCGCCACCAACAGCTCGGTGAGCAACGACAAGGCCCAGGGCAGTCCCTGGGCGGGCCAGCCGAGGTCGAGGCCCACCGAGTTGCGCGCAGACCACGCCTGCACGCTCCCACACCGCCGCTCCACCAGCTCGGCCAGCTGGTGGGCCGTCATGTGGGCGGTGCCACGGGCGAGGCAGCGTCCCCAGGCGGCCCCTACCCCGGCGCGGCTGGTCGGCTCGGCGATGACGCCGCCGACGCCGATCACCGAGACTCCCACCAGCTCGGCCTCCGGACGCGGCTCCACGGCCACCTGAAGGCCTTCGAGATCCAACACGGTGACGCGGTCCGTACGGGACACCCGCGCCTTGGGGAGCACGGGCGCCTCCAGCCACGCCGCCCAGACCTCCCCGGGCTTCACGGTCTCGTCGCCGGTCGCCACCCCCACGACGGCCTGCTCGGCATCCAGCCAGCGTCGCGCCACGCGCTTGACCTCCGCCGCAGACGTGCGCGCGATGGCCGCCATGTAGGCTTCTTCTGCCGCCAGGTCGCCGAAGCGGTGCCAGTACCAGCCGAGGCGGTGGGCCCGCCCGTCGACCGTCTCCCGCTCCCGCAGCCGGTCGGACTCCACCAGTGCCCGCGCCCGCTGGAGCTCGGCCGGCGACGGGCCGTCTTGCGCCAGCTCGGCCAACACCCTTCGCAAGGCGCGCACGGTGGCGACCTCCTGGCCGGGCCGCGGGGTGGCCCCGAAGGCGACCATGCCGCCCACGGACTCGGTCTCCAGCGCGGCCCAGGTGGCGACGGCCAGCCCGAGCTCGTCGCGCAGGATGCGCTGCAGCCTGGCCGCCGCTCCGTCCCCCAGGCACACAGCCAGCAGGTCGAGGGCCGCCATCGCCGGATGGGTGGGACCGGGGATGGGGAAGACGACCTCCACGACACGGTCCTCGTGCCCCTCATCGAGCACGATGACCCCGGGATGCACCGCCCGGACCGGCGCGGGAGGCAACGGCTGCACCGCCCGGCAGTCCACCTTCTCGGCGAGGGACTCCACCTTGGCGGCGGCAGCCCGCAGACGGGCTTCACCCACCGGTCCGACCACCACGAGGGCGAGTCGGTCGGGCGCGTACTGGGCCTGATGGAAGCTGACGAGGTCGTCGCTCGACAGCGCCGAGACCGTCGCCTCGGTGCCCAGCACGGTGCGCCCACAGGGATGTACGCCCCAGAGGGCGGCGCGCATCCGGTCGCCGAGAACACTGGCTGGATCGTCATCTACGCCCCGAATCTCCTCCAGCACCACGCCGCGTTCGGGCGCGAGGTCTGCGGGCTTCAGCCACGGCGCAAGGGCCAATGCCCCGAGACAGTCCACCGCCACCTCGAAGCCGGCGAGCGGAATGGTGACGTGAAAGCAGGTCTGATCCACCGACGTCCAGGCGTTGAGGTCTCCGCCGGCCGCCTCGATGTCCGCCATCCACTGCGTGCCCGACCGGTCGCCTGCTCCCTTGAACACCATGTGCTCCAGCAGGTGGGCGGCGCCATTCCACTCGGCGGGCTCGGAGGCGGAGCCGGCCGCGACCCAGAGCTGGACCGTCACCACGGGCTCGGGGCCCCACGGCTCGGACACGAGGTGCAAGCCCGATGGGAGCTGCTCGAAGATGGGGACGGCGGAGGTGGAGGGCATGGGCTTCCTGATGCGCAGCCGACTGCTCTGCGCGAGCCGGCCCGCATTACGCGTCGAGACGGCGGTGGCCAGCCCCGCGGCATGGTAGACGGGCCCCTCCGCCACCCCTGAACCGGATGGTCCCATGAGCCCCCTCCTGCTCGCGAGCCTCGCCGCGCTGACCGTGCCCCTCGCCCACGCCGGCGACCCCACGCTCACCGTCGAGACCTGGAATGTGGGCCTGGCCCACGGCTTCGTCGACGACGCCGCAGCGCGTCTGCCGGGCATCCTGCAGTCCCTCGAGGAAGCCGACGCCGACGTCATCTGCCTGCAAGAGGTCTGGAATCCCGCCGACCGCAACCGAATCCGCAGCGCCCTCGACGCCAGCTACCGCTACATCCACGCCCCCGACATCGGCCAGAAGAAGGCCAGCAAGGCGCCGGTCTGCAAGAAGGACGACCTGTTCGGCGAGGACAAGTTCGTGTCCTGTCTGCTCGGAGACTGCGGCGGCACCTCCGGCGACGAGATGACCAACTGCGTCATCGACAAGTGCGGCCCGGTGCTCGATGCCCTCAAGACCGCCAAGCCCGAATGTGCGAACGCGCTCATGGCCCAGGTGGGCAAGTCCAGCGCCGCCGCCATGTGGAATGTGCTGCGCCCCACCCGCAAGACCGGCTTGTTCGCCTACGGCGGCAGCGACGGGCTGATGCTGGCCTCCCGGGTGCCGCTGTCCAACGAGCGCATCATCGACTTCAGCGACTTCGCCACCTTGAACCGCCGCCGGGTGCTCGTCGCCGAGGTAGACGTCGACGGCACTCCCGTCACCGTGGCCTGCACCCACCTCACCGCCGACCTGTCCGCCATCGCCCCCTACCCCGGCAAGTACCCGAGCTGGGGCGCCGAGAACCAGGCCCAGATGGACGCTCTGATGGAGGAGGTCTCCGGCGCCGAGGCCACCGTGCTGCTCGGCGACTTCAACTGCGGTCCCACGGTGGAGTCGCTGGGGTTGCTCGGCGAGCTGGAAGCCAACTGCGAGACGGTCACGGCAGCCGGCTACACCGACCCGGCGGTCGAGCTGTGGCCCGACTGCACCTGGTGCAAGACCAACACCATCAACGCATCCGACGAAGCCGAGCACCAGAACGCCCTCATCGACCACATCTTCCTGCGCAACCTCCATGCGGTGCAGGGCGGCGTCAGCCACGACGAGACCGTGCTCATCAAGGCGAAGGGTGGCCCCCGTCCGTCGAGCCTGTCCGACCACTACGGCTACCGCATCACGGTGAGCGTGGTCGACCCGACGGCGGCCAACTGAGGTGAGCGAAGACAGCCTCGGCTGGGGCATCTACGTCCACACGCCCTGGTGCCGCATCCGCTGTCCCTACTGCGCCTTCGAGGTGCAGACCGACGCCCCCCGCTGGCAGCACTGGCGGGACGGCGTGCTCCGTCATCTGTCCCTGGAGTCCCCCCACTTCAACCAACCCGCGGACCACCTCTACTTTGGCGGCGGCACCCCCTCGCTCGCCCCTCCTGCGCTGCTGGGTGAGCTCATCGCCGCCATGCCGCTGGCGCCTGGGAGCGAGATCACGGTGGAGGCCAACCCGGGCACCGTGGACACAGCGTTGATGGAGGGCCTGGTCGAAGCGGGCGTGAACCGCCTCAGCGTGGGCATCCAGACCTTCCAGCCCCGCCTCGCCCGCTTGTTGGCACGCGGTCACACGGTGGGTCAGGCTGCCGACTTGTTGTCGTTGGTGCGGTCGTTCGAGGGACAGGGCCTGAGGAGCTGGTCCGCCGACCTCATCTTCGCGGTGCCCGGCGAGACGCTGGACGACCTGGCCGACGACCTCGCCCGCCTGCTCGACTCCGGGGCCCCCCATGTGTCGCTGTATGGGCTGAGCTTCGAGCCGGGCACACCGCTCGCGCGAGCCCGCGATGCCGGCCGCATCACGCCGGTGGGCAGCGAGGACTGGAGCGAGCAATACGACCTGGTGGTGCGGATGCTCGAAGACGGTGGACTGACGCGCTACGAGGTGTCCAACTTCGCCCGCGCCGGCCACAGGGCCCGTCACAACGGGCATGTGTGGCGCGGTGGACACTACATGGGGCTGGGTCCGAGCGCGCATGGCTTCCGGCCCGACGGCACCCGCACGAAGGGACGGTCGGGAGTGGAGGCCTGGCTGACAGAGCCGGTGGGGCCCCTGGAGCACCCGAGCCCGGAAGAAGCGGCGGTGGACCTCATCCTCTCCACTCTGCGTCACGTCGATGGCGTGCCCGTGTACCGCCTGTCCGCCCGCACGGGCTTCACCATCGACCGCGCCCCGCTCCGGCCGCACCTCGCACGGGGCCTGCTGGTGGACGACACCGCCCACGGCACCCTCCGGCTCGGCCCCCCTGGCTGGCCGGTCGCCGACGGTCTCGTGCGCACGCTCGTGGATGCCCTCATCCCTGCGACAGAGGCGGCCAGCCGGCAGGCTTGACATTCCGACCCGCCTGAATCAGAAATGGCATCCCTTCGAAATCGTGGCCCTGTCACGATCGCAGATTCGCGGCCCCGAATCCCGGATGTCCCAGTGTCCACGCACGACCCCGCCGTCGATCCCGAGCAGGCGACTGCCGCGGAGTACACGTTGTCGGTGGGCGAGGACCTCATCGCGGAAGCCCTGGCCGCGGTGGAGGCCCGGGAGGCGGAGGCAAAGGCCCGGGATGCCGCAGAAGACGCCCTCGAAGAAGAAGAAGACGACGGCTTCGACTTCGTGTTCGACGACGAGGACTCCGACGACGAGGCCGGCGCAGTCAGCCTCGACCTGGAGCTCGCCGGCGACGTGGGGCCAGACGTTGCAGGCGACATGGTGCAGGGCGCCCTCGCCCGCGAGCTGGCCCGCACGGCCACGGCACTCGAAGCGGCACAGGCCGCACTGACCGCCGCCGAGAGCACCCGGGACGACGCTCTGGCCGCGGTGGAGGAGTCCGAAGAGGCCCGCCGTCGCGCACGCCGCAGCGCCCGCAAGTACCGCACCGCCCTCGAGCGCGAGGTCGAACAGCGCCAGCGCCTCGGCAGCACGCAGAAGATGCTCCGGGACCGCCTGGGCCGCACCGAGTCCCGCCTGGAAGACGCCGAGGCGGCCCGTCTGTCCGCCATCGAGGCCATCGCCGAGCGCGACGCCGATCTCGAGCGCGCCCACCGCGACATCCGCCGCCTGCGTCGCCGGGAGGACTCCGCCCGCGAAGAGGCCGCCCGCAAGGCCTACGAGCGCATGTGCAAAGAGCTGCTGCCGGTGCTCGACAACCTCAGCATGGCCGTGAGTGCGGGGGGCACCGAGCCCGACCGCATTCTCGACGGCGTGCGCATGGTGCTCGGACAGTTCTCGAACGCCCTCGACCGGGTTGGCCTCACCCGCGTCGACGCCACCGCAGGCCGCACCTTCGACCCCAACCTGCACGAAGCCATGCAGATGGTGCCTTCCGACGACGTCGCCACCGGCCACATCGTCGCGGAGCTCACCACCGGCTTCCAGTTCGAGGGGCGCCTCATTCGCGCCGCCCGCGTGACCGTCGCCAGCGGTCCCCTCACCCCAACCGCCGACTCCCTCGACCCTGCCGATGAGTCCGCGGTCCCCGACGAATCCTCCCCCAGCTCTGTCCCCCCCGCTCCGTCTTCCCTGGAAGATGGCGAGGAATGAGCTTCGACTGACCCCCGGCCCCACTTGCCCGGAGCAGACCGACATGTCCCAGACGCGCGCCATCGGCATCGACCTCGGCACCACGAACTCGTGCGTCTCGATCATGGAGCACGGCGACCCCATGGTCATCCCCAACGACGAGGGGAGCCGCACCACCCCGAGCGTCGTGGCCTTCACCGACGACGGCAGCCGGCTCGTGGGTCAGATCGCTCGTCGTCAGGCGGTCACCAACCCCACCAAGACGCTGTTCGCTGTGAAGCGCCTCATCGGCTGTCGCTTCGACAACGAAGGTGTGCAGCGCAGCAAAGGCCTCGTCCCCTACGACATCGTAGAGGCCGAAAACGGCGACGCCTGGGTGGAGGTGGGCGGACAACAGCACAGCCCGCCGCAGATCAGCGCCATGGTGCTCGAAAAGATGAAGGCCATCGCCAACGCCTACCTTGAAGAAGGCGTCGACAAGGCCGTTGTCACCGTCCCCGCCTACTTCAACGACTCCCAGCGTCAGGCCACCAAGGATGCCGGTCGCATCGCAGGCCTCGAGGTGCTCCGCATCATCAACGAGCCGACCGCAGCGGCCCTCGCCTACGGACTCGGCAAGAAGGAGCGCGAAAAGGTCGCGGTCTTCGACCTCGGCGGCGGCACCTTCGACATCTCCATCCTCGAGATGGACGGCGGCGTGTTCCAGGTGCGGGCCACCAACGGCGACACCTTCCTGGGCGGCGAGGACTTCGACAACCTGCTCGTGGAGAGCCTGCTGGGTCGCTTCGAGGAAAACGAGGGGATCGACCTGCGCGGCGACAAGGTGGCCATGCAGCGCCTCAAGGACGCCGCCGAGAAGGCCAAGCACGAGCTGTCCAGCGCAACCGAGACCGACATCAACCTGCCGTTCCTGGCGGCCACCGAAAAGGGCCCGGTCCACCTGCAGCTCACGATGAGCCGAGACGAGCTGGAAGCTCTGGTGGCCCCGCTCATCGCCCGCCTCGACGAGCCCTGCCGCAAGTGCCTCGACGACGCCAACCTCGAGCGCCACGACCTCGACGCCGTGCTCCTCGTGGGCGGCATGACCCGCATGCCCCGGGTGCAGCGCAAGGTGGCCGAGATCTTCGGACGCGAGCCCGAGCGCGGCATCAACCCCGATGAAGTCGTGGCGATGGGCGCCAGTATCCAGGCGAGCGTGCTGTCGGGCGAGGTCAAGGACGTGCTGCTCCTCGACGTCACCCCGCTCACCATGGGCATCGAGATCGCAGGCGGGCTGTGCGAGCCCATCATTCCGCGCAACACCACCATTCCCTGCCGCAAGAAGAAGGTGTTCACCACCGCCAACGACAACCAGGACATGGTCCGGGTGCACGTCGTGCAGGGTGAGCGCGACATGGCCACCGACAACAAGTCGCTCGGCAAGCTGGAGCTGCACGGACTGCCCCCCGCCCCCCGAGGTGTCCCGGAGATCGAGGTCACCTTCGAGCTGGATGCGAACGGCATCATGAACGTGAAGGCGAAGGACCTCGGCTCGGGCCGCGCGCAGACCTTGCGCATCGTGTCGTCGAGCGGCCTCAGCGAGGATGAGATTGATGAGATGGTGCGCGACGCGGAGATGTTCCGCAGCGAGGACAAGCACCGACGCGAGCTGGCCGAGGCCAAGAACGAGCTCGACGGACTCATCTACAACACCTCCCGCTCCTTTGAGGAGTTCGGCGAGGACCTCGAGCCGGAAGCCGCCGACACCATCGAAGATGCCCTCGGCGAGGCCGATGACGCGATGGACTCCGCGGATCTCGACCGCATCCGCTCGGCCCACGACGCCCTGTTCGCAGCCGCGCAGTCGCTCGCAGACGCCATCTACGGCGGACTCCGCGATGATCTGGACGACGAAGACGACGACGAGTTCGATGAAGACGACGACGAGTTCGACGACGATGTGGACGACTTCGACGACGACGAGGATTCCAGCGATTAGGCCCCTCTCTCCAGGAGGGCGGCGTGCCGCGGCGTGACTACTACAGCGTTCTCGGGGTTGCCCCCGACGCCACCCCCGATGAGCTGAAGAAGGCCTTCCGCTCGCTCGCCCTCAAGTTCCACCCCGACCGGAACCCCGACGACCCGAGCGCCGAGCGTCGCTTTCGCGAGATTGCGGAAGCCTGGCAGGTGCTCGGAGATCCCGATGAGCGTCGCAAGTACGACCGGCTCGGTCCGCTGTACCGGGCCGATGGCAAGCCCCCCACCTCCGAAGACCTCAACACCTTCATGGCGGAGGCACTGGGCGGGCTGTTCCGACGCAAGGGGCGCGGCGACCGCGGCGAAGACCTCCGCTACACGCTCACCCTCACCCTCGAGGAGGTGGCCCGGGGCGGCCAGCGCGAGCTGGAGCTGATGCGGCGAATGGCCTGCAACCGGTGCAAAGGCGCCGGAGGTGAGCCCGACGCCGGCATGTCAGACTGCGGGCGCTGCAAGGGGACCGGGCGCACCCCCGGTCGACGCATCTTCCGCACCGAGTGCCCGCACTGTGACGGAACAGGCAAGACGGTGGTCACCCGTTGCAAGCGCTGCAATGGCGCGGGGGCGCACGACGACAAGGAAGCCATCCGCCTGCGCATCCCGCCCGGCGTCGCAGCTGGCCAGAAGCTCAAGGTGCGCAACAAGGGCAATGTCGGTCGTAACAACGGCCCGCCCGGCGACTTGTATGTGGTCATCTCGGTCGCCGAGCACGGCCTGTTCCGAAGACGCGGCCAGGACCTCCTCTGCGAGGTCCCGCTCACCCTTCCCGAGGCGGCCCTCGGCACCGACCTCGAGGTCCCCACGCTCGACGGCATCACCACCATTCGCGTTCCGCCCGGCACCCCCAGCGGAAAGGTCTTCCGGCTCGCGGGCCGGGGTCTGCCCGCACACGGGGGCCGCAGCAAGGGCGACCTGCACCTCAAGGCGGTGGTGGAGGTCCCCACCGACCTGTCCGCCGACGCCCGTGCAGCCATGTCCCGACTCGCCGACGCCTTCGATGTGCAGGCCCATCCGGCCCGCGCCCGATACCTCGACTCCCTGGCCCTGCGCCGCACTCCTGGCGCAAAGTAGCCGAGTACAGCCCCTCCGCGCCTCCTCCCCGGGAGGCCACCTCCCCGCCGTCCCTCCCCACTGGACCCCTCCCACCCGGATTCTCCCGTGCGCATCCGACGACTCCTCCCCTCTGTTCGGTCCTGGGCACTGGTCGGACTCCTCGCCGCCGCCATGGCCGGTGACGCCGACGCGCGCCGCAAGAAGACCCGCCTCGACCCGCCCCCCGCCTACACGTCGGCAATGGAGCTGGGCACCGAAGACCGCATGGCGGCCATTGCAAAGCTCGAGGACACCCTCTCGGCGAAGTCTGACGACGAGAACCGCCCGTGGCTGATGCTGGCAGCAGGTGAACAACGTCGCCTCGCCGGCGATGCAGCCGTCGCCCGCGCCTGGTTCCAGCGCCTGTCCGCCGAGCACCCCGAGCACCCCCTGCACCCGTCCGCCAAGCTGGGCCTCGCACTCCTCAATGCCGACGAGTCGCTGTCCGGCAACGTGGTGGCCACCCTCCAGCTCCTCGAAGGCGACGGCATCCCCGCCACGATGGAGGCCGACCGCTATCGCCTGCTCGCCCTCGACGGCGTCGACCAGGGCAGCACCCCGGGCCGCATCAACGAATACGTGCGCAAGGCCGTCGCCCACGCCGCCGCCGACCCCTCGGTCGAAGCCCGCGTGAAGGTCACCCTGGCAGACCTGCTCACCACCGACCAGGACGCCGACCTCGACGCCGATCCCGACACACTGCCCTCCTTGGAGGCCGACGCCATTCGCCGCGCCCGCGAGGCCCTCCGCGCCGGTCGTCACCCGGAGGCCAGCCGCCTCGCCCAGCAGCTCCTCGACACCTGGCCCGACTCCGAGCATGCCCGCGAGGCCGGCTACATCCTACAGCGGGCCGAGACCGGTGACCGCGTGGTGGCCGGCAAGGTGGGGGTGCTCCTGCCGCGTTCGGGCGACTACGCCGCCATCGGCAAGCGCATCGAGCAGGTGGTCCGCCTCGCCAACGACCGCAGCGGAGGGCGGCTCACCCTGGTGTTTCGCGATGCCCACGGAGACAGCGGCGACACCGCCCAGCTCATCGAGGAGCTCGTCATCGATCAGGGCTCCAGCTTCGTCGGGCGCAGCCTGGCAGACATCAACTTCCGCAAATCGACGGACCTCTTGGTGCTCGCGGTCAAGGAGCGTCGCACCGGGCCCGCACGGGCGACCTTGGAGCGGGCTCGTCGACTCCCCGACGAAGGGCCACCTCTCCTGCGAATCCGCTGGGGACTGATGGTGGCCCAGGCGGCGTGTGGTGCACTGGAGCCCGACGTGGCCGAAGAGGTGCTCGACCGGGTCGGCGATCTCGAGGAGGTGGCCGCGAGTGACCACGACGTCGGCGATCTTGCCGACGGCGAGGCTGCCCAGGCGGTCTTCGA
>ENA-OWNT01001946-OWNT01001946.1-seawater-metagenome-genome-assembly--contig:-NODE-1946-length-23143-cov-3.914463_pt1 | contig 23143 bp, 21 predicted proteins | sample MGYA00238136_ERZ651165 | MGnify/ENA primary metagenome ERZ651165 (study PRJEB26861, sample SAMN08777766) | seawater metagenome | isolation source: coastal seawater | place: USA: Florida | collected...
ATAATATTCATGCGATAAAAGTCATCGACCGGCGCCATTGCCCAACTCGCCACATCGATACGCGCCTCACTGATCTGCTCGAGTCGTGCCGCCAGCGCCGGTAACAGAGCGTCGTCACTGGGTGCCAACCGTGTGAGTGCGCGATCCACATAGTCTGGCACCGGGACCAACTGCTTGCGCTGTGCCTTGGGCAGCGCCTTGACCAGAGCAATACATTTATCCCGCAACAACCCGGGAACCAGCCAGTCAAACCGTCCCTCGGGCACTTTCGCCAGCAGGCCCAGCGGCACCGAGACCGAGACACCGTCGTCGGCATGACCGAGCGCAAAGTGGTAACTCAGCTTCAATTGATAATCGCCGCAGGAAATTTGATCGGGGAACTGCGCCCCATCGACACCCGCATCGCTGCGCATCATCTGGGCCATCGACATTCTCAGCGAGGTATCCGCGGCGGATTTTTTCAGCCAAGACTCCAGCTGCTTCCCCGTCGTGATGCCTACAGGAAGTCGCTCATCATAGAAAGCATAAAACTCCTCGTCGGAAATCAGCATGTCTCGCCGACGAGCCTTGTCCTCCATATCGAGAATGTCGCGGCGCAGCGCCTGATTGTGTTTGAAAAATTCAGCACTGCCCCGATAGCGCCCTTCTACCAACCCCTGGCGAATCAGAATTTCCCGGCTGATTACCGGGTCAATGGGCCCATAGTGCACCCGGTGACGTTCACGCAGTGCGTAGCGGTGTGCTACGATGTTGGTTTAGCGCCCGCCTTCACCTGCACCAACGCCGACGGCAGTCAGTGCGAATATGATATCTTTGGGAATGTCAACGATACGATGGAAAGCTTTCCAAATTGCTACGGCACGAATTGCGGCGCCTTTCAAGCCAGGGTGTGGGACAGGTTTATTGGCAACAGCAGTGACGCGATGTGTCAAACGTACTGTCCTAGAGCGCAAGACACGGGACCGTTGAGCAAACAGTTTCCGAATAATTGGGATGAGGCAGAGTACGTGGTGTTTGGTGTTTTGAAAATTGTGTGTGTGTATGTGTGTGTGTGTGTGTGTGCGCGCGCGCGCCGTGTGTTTGTAAATGTAGACTGCAGGAACCTCAACCGAATTGTCAGCTCAGGACGCTGAAAAGTGCTGGAACTTTTCTCATGCTGCGCAAAAGCAATTCTTTGAAAGCCACAACGGGCGGCAAGGAGTTGGCATCATGTGCTTCGAAATAGTCGACGGCTCCACTGTGGAAGCTGTCTACGATAACTATGCCCGAAAGCACCCGAATCTGCTGGCTTCCGGCAAGCCGACTGTGCACATTGACGATGGGGCCGACAAGTTCAAAACCCTGGAGGTGTACGCTTTCTACAAAGGTGGCAGCAAGAGCGAGCCGGACAAGGGAACTGTGTTGCAGTTTGTGGAACGCCAGGGGCCGAAGTGCAGCCACATGGTTCTCCCATTCTTCCAAACGTGTGCAGCAGAGTTCGACAGCATCTCGTTGCCAATGTTTCCAGACCACTGGGTCAGCAACGTGGTTGACCGCAAACAATATCTCTCGACACTGGAAGATGTGCTCGGCTTCAAGCCGAAAGTCAACTTCAACGCCGGCGTTGTTGCTGCAGGGGAGGCCATCATTGAGTCGACCGTGACTGGCAACGCGCCGTCAGCAGAGCTTCGCAACACCCAAGACCAGCTTCAAAATCGGCAACAAATTTATCTGCCCATCAACAATTCACTTTCAGAGTTTGGACATGTGCACTTTTTCATCGAAGAGGTCGGCCAAGGAGTACAGCACATCGCAAATCGATGTTCGGACCTCGTGCACTTCATTCAGCGTGCAAATGACATTCGCGAGATCACAGGACGTGGCTTTGCTTTCTTGCGCATCCCGCGTTCGTACTACGGTTACTTGAAACTCACCGCCCTGCAGGCAGCAACCGGAAAGTCAGAAACAGAGTGTCAACAATTGTTCGACGAGCTCATCCAACGCAAGGTAGTTGACCTGCACGGTGTCACTGAACTCGACGTCAATCAAGACGCAGTTCTGGCTGCCTGTAACGCTACCGGCTTCGATTTCAACATTGTTCTATCTGTCGTGGAGGAGGCGAGATATGATCACATGACGCAGCTCTTGGGCGACCGATTGTCCGTGACGGAGCTGTTGAAGATTGTTCGCAACCAGATCCTCATTGACATTCAAGGCGCGGACATTCTGTATCAAATTTTCACGCGCTGTATCTTGCAAGACAACCCCCGCGACGAAGCACCGTTCTTTGAGTTCATCCAGCGACTCTGTGACGCCACCCCCGTCGGGGAAGAAGAGAAAGCACAAGATGCGTCCCCGCGCCGAAAGAAACTGAAGCCCGGTTGTGGTGGTTTTGGCATCCGCAACTTCCTTACTTTGTTCCTGTCCATCGAGGTCGAGAAGTCGCTTCGGTTGAAGGAGGCCGGTGTTGCCGAGCAGGATGCAGCGAAGCAACAAGCTGGCGACGCCATGGTACGAGCTCTCACGGAGCAGCTGAACGTGTCGAACCCAATCCTGACAAGTATTTCGGACGCAATGACGCGGGAAGACGAACTGCGGACGCAACTGCTCTCGGCACACCCTCGCGACCACGACAAAATCAACGCGGAGATCGCAGAATTAATTGCTACAAAAGAGCGCGGCAACCAAGCCCTGATGGAAGTGTCAGACAAGTACAAAAACAAACTTCAAAGCATTCGCGCAGAGTACGAGGCAGCGGCCGCCAAAACCGCGGCCGCCAACAAAGGCAGTTAGCACAACGGCCATTAGCAGACACACAAGAAGTATTTATATATCCACACACTCAAGACGTAGCCACAAACTCCAAGTGGCGGTGCATTCCAACAGAACGGTCGAACACCAATTAGAACCATGACTTTGCACTGAATAAATTATTCCCTTTGATCCTTTGATTGATTGATGAAAACCGTCGAGGGATGCGTTACCACTCAAAAGAGTGTAAGAGATGGGTCGCTAGGATCACGTTGGCGACCACACATTTCGCACACTGGTGCGACTATTTTGGTGTTGAGGAATGTGCACGATGCACAGGTCCATCCGATCGGCTCTGGCTCAGCGGCAGGCTGTACTTCCTGTTTGACCTGTTCTACCGCTTTGTTTCGCCGCATCGACTGTTTCTTTCTGAGGGAAATGCGTGCTTTGGCCGCAGCAACTTGGTCTGGGTCAGGTGTTTGACTACGGCCGCTGTGGGCTTCAGCCACGGGCTCTCCATCGAAAGGGTCTTCGGCACCGAATTCCTGTGCTGCCGCTGGTTGGTTGGCATCACGGCGGCGGGGAAGTGGCGGCGGCGGGCGCGTTGGTCTGCGGAGTGGAGCAGCACTTGCAGCCGCGCCAGCAGTGCCTGATTGTTCCTCTGATGGCATGGGCTCTTCGTTGTGTGACACCACAGGTGCGGCTGAATCCGCCGTCTCGCGCGAACGCCGCTTCTTTTTCTTTGACTTCTTTTTCACTTTGACAGGGCGCCCGCGTCCGTTGGCTTCGTTTTGTTGGGTTAGAGCTGAGGCGTACAGATTGGCAAACACATCTGCTGTGTCGACCGGGGTGACTAGCATGTCGTTGATTTCGCTCTCTAGCTGTTGAAGCTCGTCATGAAGGACCCCGTGTAACTCCTGCTGTAGGTTGTTTTCATTGTCCGACCCCGGTGGGCTCTCCCAAGAGTCGATACGGTCGGCGACGCCTTTATCTGCAAAACGCTTGACGCGCCTCCTCGTTTCCATGTATTCCGGAGTCGGGGGAGCAGGGTAGTCGCCGGCGCGAACTTCTCTGTGCGGCTTGCCTCCATGCATCAGCTCCTTTGGCACTGGCGGGTATGCGTCGGCGGTTCCGTGCCCGACACCAACCGCTGGTACGTCTGTCCCAACCTTGAGGCCAATTCCTTCGATGTCCATGACTTTTCGAGCAATGACCAAGCGGCGGAATAACGACACCCAGTCGTGAACTTTGGACCCGTGTGTACATTCACACACATAAGTAGCGTTGTTGACTTGTGACACGAGCTGAAAGCGAGGTTTTGACGACCCGCCACGCTCGCCGGTCCCAGGTGTAGACGGGGCGTCCGCAGAGCCGCCTTCCTCGACCTCGTAGTCACTACCAGATTCTGCACCACCGCCGTGTCCACTTCGAAATGTCTTTGCGTGAGCGTCAACAGCATCGACGCGAATGATGTCGCGGACAGAAAGCATGGCTTTGGTCTTCATGTTGACAGACATTCTTCTCTCTCGCATGGGACCATTGTCACGTGTAGAGTCATCAGAGGCGTCCGCATGTACCTTGCAAAATATCAGCCATTCTAGAGACTCAGAGCAAAATATTTTTCGCTGCTTGAAAGAGCTCTGCACACTGCCAGACACGCTTGACTGTGGGAGGGCAACATTCATCACCACACCGTGAACAAAAATAGCAGACACGATGGGACGGTGGATTTGCAAAAATCGTGCTTGCAGACTCGGATTGCCGAGCGAGCGCTCGAGCCGTTGAATAGACGATGTCATGTCGGTGTGGTAGGTGTCGTTGCCGACTGAAGATACGACAGAGCGTCGGCGGTCGATTCGGGCAGCAGGAGATCGGCTTCCGTGAGGGACGTGCTGGTGTACGCGAGGAGAGCTCGGGGCAGGCGACATCGATGCACTGGAGGGTTTGTTGTGGCCAATACTGCTTGCCGATGCATCGGACGCGGACCGACCCCTTGACCCGGAAGAGCTGCGACTTCGAATCTCGGACATTGATCTCGCACGAGTAACGAAAGGGTGATCGTCTGCAAGGCGTGCACTGTTCACCGGAGACACCGGGGTGCCCTTCTCGAATATGCCCTCTCCTTCACCATTTCTTTTCTTTTCCATCGCCTTGTGCACGGTATCCTTGATTGCAGCTATCCATGCATTACGGTCAGTGATGTGAGATGCGGCAAGACGGTAAGTCCTCTCTCGTGTCACGACTTGAAAAGATAAATTGTTTCCTTGCGAATTGTCTTTGTCGACTCTAACTATCTCTCCAATTCTAATTATTTTTTTCATGTCCTTCACTCGGTCGTCTTTGTAGTAAACCAAGGATGTCTCCCAAAGCCTGAAAAAGCGTCTCTTTTTGGCTTCGTTTCGCCCAACCGCGATTGACATTCGACGCCCTAGGCCGCCGGCGCCTTTCTTAACATCGCGATCTTCCTTGGTTGGGCCTCGCTTCCACAGCCAACCTGATCGCACCAACGGCATGATGAAACGCCGACGGAAACGTCACACTAACCGGCGCACGACAACTTGACAACGGAAAATGCCACGTCCTGTGTGGTGCGCTGCAAAAATATCAGCACCACCCTGGGCGTGACGGGAGCGGCAGCATTGGCTGCTACGTCGCTGCCACAAGATCATCCATTTTATGTCACGCAACCGGTTCGCAGGCACGAGGCGAGGGCAACGCGTTCATCAAAAGCACAGCGAAAAGCGCAAGAGGCAAAGATCCTACACAATCATCAATCCCCACTCACAACCGTGTCGGCATGTTAATTGAAAGAGCACTCACCACTTTGCGATGTGCCCAAGCTCCAACATTCCAATTCCAACGCGCCAATACTCCAACACCTAATCACCCAAACACCTAAACGCTGCCACAACAACAACCACACGGCGACGACGGCAGTGACGACGTCGGGAAAGAAACAACGACGGCGACAATGAACAACGAACGACGAACGACGAACGACTCCGAACAACGGACAACACATACAACAAGCGGCAACGAACAACGACGAACAACGACGAACAACCAACGAGCAACCAACGAGCAACCAACGAACAACCAACGAACAACCAACGACAAATGACAAATGACGACCAACGAACGACAAATAAACGACGACCACCGAATGAATGACAACAACCAACGAACAACGAACACCGAACGACACGACACGACACAGGTATGACGACGTGACGACCAAAACGCAACGGTGACGGTGTGGATGTATGAATGACTGACTGACTGACGACGGCATCTGTTCGGTTCTGCGGTCTGTCTGCGGGACGCTGCTTCGTGTGAGTGAGACAGTGAGTGAGTGAGTGAGTGAGCGAGCGAACTCGTTGCTGTTCGTTCGTTCGTTCGTTCGTTCGCTTCGTTGGAGTGAGTCGACAGTGAGTGACTGACTGAGTGACTGAGTGACTGTGACTGTGACTGAGTGACTGTGACTGTGACTGTGAGTGAGTGAGTGAGAGTGTGCGGGAGAGCTCACAACCAATGAACTGTGGGTGAGTGAGTGATGGCGTGGTTTACGACACTCAGTACCCTCACTCACTCACTCACTCTCAGTCGTCGTCTCACAGTTCACTCGCCGTCGCTGTAGGTCGCTGTCAGTCAGCAGTCACTCACTCACTCACTCACTCACTCACTCACTCACTCACTCTCTATTCGGTTCCACTCACTCACTCACCCACTCACTCACGGTTATGATGCTGAATGACGCACTGCATCAGCCTGTACTAGATTTCACTCTGACTTTTGATTGCAGTTCGTTTCGTGTCTTTGTTTGCAGTTCGCAATCGAATCAATCTCGAATCCATTTTCCAAGGCACTCGAGGCTCCACGACGCACGCCCCACCGCTGTTGTCGGGCACGTCGATCATCGCCTGCGGTTAGAGTACTCCCGAGGACCATTCGGTGCTCGGTGGCGCCCGTTCGTCTCTCGCCAACCTCGTAATCCAGGTTTCGGGTTTAGTCTGGGAATTGACGATGGTTGTGGCGTCTCGTTGTGACGCCTTGTTTGTCGGTAGGTGTCGTTAGAAAAGAGTCGTGTCGAATCCATTGTCAATTGCCACCGCACCACTGTCCACTGTGAACAGGTGTAGCTGGTTTCGTTCTTCGGCAGCCTCGTGCTTCGGCTCTGCTGCCTATTTTTGTGTTGGTCGGCGCCATCAGTACTTACTCTCAGACGATTCACGTGATTGGTTCCTGGTGTGGTGGCTTGAAATTCAGTTGTTTTCGGTACTCGGCATGTCCACATTGTCGTGTTGAGGAGGCTTTGCGAGCAGCTGCGTGCTCTTGTTTCGAGATCAACACAGTGGAGGAAGGGAGGTTGATGGCCGCGACAGAAGCTCGATTTTGACTCCCTGGAAACTAAACGTAATACAAAAGCAAACACACGACTTTGAGCAATTGTTGGTGTGATTATTTCCAACTTGCTGCGCGGCTAGCTCTGCCGTCCGCACAGCAGCAATATGGACTTTGCTGGATCCGATCAGACAAAGGACAAGCGGCAACTTGAGGAGATATTCGTTCTCTCCAACGCAAGCGGAAATGGCTTGCTCTCGATACCAGAACTGCAATCTGTTTTGGAATTGATGGGAAAGCAGTGCCAGCAGCACGAGGTTTTGAGCATGGTCGCTAGCGTGAACTCCAGAGCGACAAATGATTTAAACTTTGACGAATTTGTGAAACTGATGGACGCGCTCATTGATCGTCCGTACAGCGAGGCCGAGATCGACGAAGCTTTTGAAAGCCTGAGTGCTGGGTCCACGGATGCTCAAGATGGCTCGCAGCCGCGCTACATTGCCACGGACCGCTTTCGAGAGTTGATGATGACGTTGGGTGATAAATTCTCGAAAGCACAAGTTGACGAAATGCTGCAGTATTTGGATGATCAAGGTACCAACAAAATAGACCGTCACACTTTCGGCAAAATATTTCGTTCTTTCTAAAGCAAGGCATGGAATGTTGGATTATGGCAAAGGCATAAACATAAAATGTCAAAAAAGAGTATTTGTAGAACTACTCAGGTGGCTATGATGGTTTCAACGCGGTTCCGAATTGCTTATTCCAAGCAATGTACGCTTCAACCTCCTTTGGTGCAACACTCGCTCGCACTTCGGACAATGCAGCGCGGAAGTCTGCGAGCCCCAGGCTATGAGCATGCACGGAACACACGGCTAAGTTGCACAAACATTCAGAAACCACCAACACGCCCAATATACCTGCGCATTTTGTCCTTGTCAAGCGACTCGATGCCCATTTTGGATGCGCCTGCTTGTGCGACGAATTCGCGAATTGGACCCATTGCCTGCGAACGGTGGCAGAGCGTGGGTCAACGCATCACATGTTTGTCGCAGACACAACTCGCCAAGTCGCTTACCGCTGCAGTGCATAAATTGTGCATGTCAGCTCCAGAAAACCCCTCCGTGTCGCGAACTATCTCCTGCAAGTCTTCATCTGGTAGCACGGTTCCGTTTTTCGCGAGGAGGCCTGCAACACGCCACACGGGCGTCACCAAGCGGTCATACATGTCGTCAATCAAAAGGAAATACCTGACACAAGAGTGCCGCGAGCCACTCCCTGAGGCAGTGGAATGTAACACCTGTCCAATGTGGGCGGTGGTTAGCATGCGAATCGTTGACGGGAACACAATATTGCAGTGGGTGGAGCACATAGGTCCGAACCGTTTGACGAAGCGGCGTCGAGCTGCCTCATCCAACTCTTGCGGTCGATTGGTGGCGCCCACAACAAGAATTCGGCCACCTTCAGCTTCTGATCCAACTCCGTCGAGTTGTACCAGAAATTCTGTTTTAATTCGACGTGTTGACTCAATCTCGCCCTCTGCGCACATCGAGCCACGGTAAGAATTGTGCGGTGATAACAATACAGCGCTGGTGGCAAGACACTGGCTGAATACCCGTGCGCTGCGTCAACAATGAATCAATCTCATCAATGAAGATGACCGAAGGCGCCTTGATTGCAGCTACCGTGAACAGTACGCGAACTAACTTTTCGCCTTGTCCAACCCATTTTGACGTCAGTGAACTACGTTTACAAAGGAGCCAACAAAAATGAGCCTCTGCATTTGACACAACCATGACAATGGTAGAGTCACGTACCTTGCTGAGATGGAGAAAAATGTAGCATTGCATTCGGATGCAATCGCTTTACCGATCATGGTTTTGCCAGTTCCGGGTGGTCTGCGATAATAATGGTGCACACAAAGTGACCACAGAGAGAATACGAGCTTTACATTGTGTGCAGCGTCAATACCCGAACAAGAGGAGGCCCTTGGGACACGCGAGGAGGCCGTGGAATATATCCGGGCGTAGCATTGGCCAAACAACAACCTGGACACAAACCAGTGGCCGTGCTTGTCAGAGCCAGACCATCATCACATGTTGCTAATGTGATCCCGTACCTCTGTTATGATGCGCTTCGCATCGTCCAGTCCAGCGATGTCATCCCAGCGTATCTTGAGTCCTGGGCAACACATGCAGGACGGCCAAACATGGTGAGCCGAGACGCGATAAGTGCGGCAGACTTGCAGAACTACTCGCATGACGTGCCTTGATCAAGAATCTCTTTTTCAATGTTTTCGATCAACTGAGGAGCAAAGCCTTTCAGCTTTTCGTGCTCACAAAGCTCGGAATGGTATCCCTCCTCATCGTTGTTGGAAGATTCGCTTGAATGTGATGACTTACCTCGACCGTTGCGGCTGGTACTTCTCTTATTGTCACCGCCGTCACTGTCAGGGTCGTTGAGCTGGCCGGGAGGTTCAAATCTTCGTTTGAATCCTCCGGATGTGCGACGTGAGTTTAGGGATGACCCCGCATTCCCAGCATTGCGCCTCCCGCGCCGCATGGAACCTGAGTTGTTGTTGAACACGCTAGTGTATGGATGGTAGTCGCCATTGTTGGATCTGTTGCGACCGTTTTGACTACAAACAAGAGCGTTATTGAGTGACGGAACCCCAAGTCCACGACAGCAACAACAAACATACCCGGTTCGTCCACGTGCGTGCTGCCGTGACTGCTGTCCACTATGCTTCTTTTTTTTGTCAATATGCATTTGCTCAGCCGCGGTCACAAAACCACTGCTGTCCAAAAAGTCATCAAAGTTGTCTTCGATGTCATCGTCCTCTGAGTCCATCGGCCGCTGCACGACGTGCTGAACTCGGAAACCACCATTTCGCGCGTCAAGGGGGCGCTTCGATGCGCCGGTTCCGAATTTTGAGGTTGGGTAACCAGGTTTATCATGCGCTGACTGCGCACGGTTGTTATTCCGTGAGGTGTTGACTGGCCGGCCCATCGATTGCTGCGGCGCAGCCCAGGTTTTTGGATTTGTTTTGGGCACTGGGTTTCGGGAAACAGCTTGTTTGGTGGGGTGTTGGTTCGCACGATGGCGATTCGTCACCTCAGAAATTGCAGTTGGATGCCTTGTTGAGGACGCACGTTTCTGTAACATTTCGATGGCTGTGCAATTGTTGTCCACCGTAGATTTCGGAGGAGATGTCATCGTTCTGGTAGCCAGAATGTCAGACAAGGAAGCACCTTGTGACAGTTGTGGGAATCTGGCCAGCAGTTTGTTGGCTGTGGCAACTGGATCGGCGAACGGAAGTGCTTGCCCAGCAACACCAATTTGTGGAGGTGGCAGCGACTTGGCTTGCTTCATTAAATTGAAAAGTTTTGACTCGGCGATTGATAAGAGCAGTTGCTCTGCTTGTGGCATGGGCGCCGCAAAGCTGAAATGTCCAGTCGATTGGGCGCCGCAGCACAAGGCAGCGAAAGCAGTTGCTGGGTCGCACTTCGCATCTGCAGTTGGTGTCTTCAAAGAACTTGCATGCACAGCCCCTAACGCAGCAATGAGTTGCAGCTGAAGTGCAATTTTTTTCTCAACAATAGGCTCAGTCTTTATGCGCGAGTTCAGCGTCTTGTACAAAGAGACGATCTGCTTCTTTGTGCAGCGTGGTTCGTGGCTAGAGCCATCGATCGGCGGAAACGTTGTCCTACGCATTGTCCTCCCCACGACCAAAGCCGCGCGCAAGTTTACATTGATATTGTATTGACTTGGTATTCCCCGCGCAGCCACGAAGGTTGGTGCCAACGGAACTATCTCAAGCAAAATCTTGTTTGCATTTTAATTCTTGCGCATCAATCGCAGGTGCATGCACTTTTGTCAGGTCAGTCAATAATGAGTGCACGGTGCAACCACACAACGCCCACCCCACCCCACCCCACGCGTTTCGAATGCCACGAAAGATTCCAACTCGCCGTGCTCCTTGCAACAAGCAAATCAACAAAGTGCACTGTCTCACGTCGCTTGCCTCGACCAGCCGCTGCCGAACTTTTGAGTGTTGTTGCTGGCGCGGAAGCATCTCAACACGCGCACTTCTGCACTGACACGCGCGTGTGGTCGTTCAAACAGAGCCAAGTTGGCGCGGTGGAGCGGAGCGAGGTTGTTGCTTTCTCCTTGTTGTCTGGGCGCTGTGGATTGATGACAGACAGTGAGTGAGAGTGAGTGAGTGTGTGTGAGTGAGTGAGTGAATGATGGTCAGTGACTGTGAGTGAATGGGCGAATGAATTCGGCGGCCTCACCCACTCACCCACTCACCCACTCACTCACTCACTCACTCACTCACTCACTCACTCACTCACTCACTCACTCGGTGACGTTGTTCGTTCGTTCCGTTTGTTCGTTCGTTCGTTCGTTCGATCGTTGTTCACTGCCACGCAGTGGCCAGGAGCCAAGAGCCTAGAGCCAGCACTCCCACGCACGCCCACTCACCGAGGCACTGCGGCACCATGGCACATACATGGCACCACCACGGCGTTGGCAACGTCGTCGAGACAAAATGCGTTCCCGTGTTTGTTTGTTTGTTTGTCATGCCTTCTTCTCTCGACGATTGTGCGTGCTGAGTGACAGTGATAACACTTACCGCAGGTCGGTTTCCTTTCTTCACGCCCCGATCCTAGTCGCGACGCGCAGCTCTTCCTTGACAATACATTTCACGGCCTCTCCTTGTGTGTGGTGATGTTCGATGTGAGCACATCCATTGCGAAAACGGACAAACCCGAGGCGGTGACCACGCAGCTTGGGCAAGGACACGAGACGTGCAACGTCCTTTTCGACGCCGACTTTTGAGTCAATGTAAAATCTGGAACGTATTCGCCCTCCCCCGCGTGCAGCGATTTTCGACGCAGAGGCCCAAACCACCGCTGACAGCGGTTACCGTCACAGCATGGCCCGAACCGCTGCAAACGCCGCAGACGACTGTGGCTTCTGCGGGATGCATTGCAGTTGCGTCACCCCCGAGTGGAAATGCCGTTCGAGAGGTCGAAGAAAGTGGTTGAATCATACCGATTGCTGCGGTATTGTGTGCGCGATCATTAGTCTTGGTGTCACGTGCATCACGAACTATGCCACCGTGCACCTGATCATCGTGCCATGGTTTCAGTGGAGTCTTCTCGGAATCGCTATTTTTGCGTTTTACGAATTTTTATTCGTGGCCATTTGTTGGTCCCACATTGAATGCATGACAACTAATCCTGGTGTCACTGCGTTGGATCAGTTGTCGACTGAGGAAGTGGACCAATATCGCAGGGTTTACGCCGTTCTCCCTCGAGAGGAGCGTGCAAAGCGAGACAAAGTGTGTCGCCATTGCAAAAACTTCAAGTTCCAAGCTCAAAATGTCCATCACTGCAGCATTTGTAATCGCTGTATTCTCAGCATGGACCACCATTGCCCATGGGTCAACAATTGTGTCGGGACATACAACCAAAAGTACTTCATCCTGTTCATCTTCTATGTGTTCCTCGGCGAGGGCATGTCCATAATTCTGTCCATCGCAAGAGGCATATTTTGCGTGTCTCACAAAGGCCAATGCGACGGGCACCCAGTGGTGTTCGTGGTGTGTCTGTTAGTGTGCATATGCTCCATCTTTTTCTTCGCATTCGTCAGCTTGATGGGATACGACCAGTACGTGGCCATGTTGGAAAATTGCCACCTTCGCCGGCACTGTCTCAATCAGTGTGTTGTTTTCTCTTAGGTATGAAGTCATTAGAGACGGACTCAGCACCATTGACCGCATGCAGGACAAAGAAGCAAATGATAAAGATTTGGACACGGTCTCATGTTTTGGTTGCCAATTCAAATTGCCTGTGAAGCGTTTTAATGAAGTGTTCGGTCAACCCTTCTCGTACAAGTGGTTCATTCCACTTCCGTACGGAAAACTGCGCCGGCGCCGTCGAAAGTAACAGTTTTGCGCCCAAAGTCGCCGGGCAGTTTTACACGAAGGGGTTAGTGGACCGCAAAGACACTGATCACAGTGCTGTGTGAATCCAACCCCTCCGTGGTTTGTAAAAATGTTATAATATGTTATTCGAGAAATCTACTCAAAACCAGCACCTGCCTTGTACCGATCGCGATGCGGGTACACGCAAAACGAGTATGGACCTGTTGTTCATGACCAATTGTGAACGTCGTGACATGAATTTTCGCAGATGTCGCCGAGTAGGTGCGTCCTAACTTGTTCAGCATGTCAACCACTTGCAACCGCACGCCTCACCCTCAAGAAAAATCAAGGCAATCAGCCAACACAGCAGAGCCGCATCTGCGCAACTCGCAGCGTGTTTCTGTTGTCGAGAGTGAGCGTAACGTACTAGTACGTGTAAATGCAGTATACAATTCTTCGGTTTATGGTCATATATATACCATATTTGACCTTTGATTTTTGTCCACTAACACAGTGTACCAGGTACAAGTGTCTGATGTGTTTTCTGCTGTGTCGCGTTGTTGGTTTGTTGTTGGTTGTGGTGTTGTGGTTCATGGTTCGTGCGTGGTTCGTGGTTCGTGGTTCGTGCGTGGTTCGTGGCTTTGTGTGGTTTGGTGGCTCGTGTCCGTGACTTGAGATGGAGACGTAGTTGCCACCTTGCGTCGCGGCAACAATAAGGCCGCCGTGACGCATGAACCGACGCCGGAAGTCAGAACGCGGACAACACGAGCCAGACTGTGCTGCAATATGCAAAGAATCATCAACGAAGTGAACGAGACGTGTGGCAGACATTGTGGTGGAAAGGTCCACAATATCGTGCGCTAGGTGGCACCTGGAAGAAGCAAACGTAGAGAACGAGAGCAACTGGATTTTTTGCGCCCGCGGGAAACATCGCGTGCACGATCCAAACGAAAAAAGGTCACTTTGCCTACGTGCTCCAATATTGCGCCAAAATGAGTTGATGGAGAAGCACCCCAAGCCTAGCCAATATTGCTCGGCAATCTGGAGGAGGCGGGCTGCGAATCAGTGCGCCAACGCCACTAGGGTCGGTGCCAAAATGTACAATGTCGTCGTCCACGGGATCGCGTTCATGATAATTTTCTCAGCTTTTCAGACAGCATCCGAGTACGCTCAACCAATATTGGAGGACCAAGACCTCGGTGATTTGGGGTTCCAGTCTGCTGCTGTGATATATTTGTCGCTGGCTTGTGCAAACATAGTCGCTCCAGCAGTGGTAGAGAAGCTCGGCCCCAAGAAGGCCATGATTGTCGGCGCTTCTCTGTATTTGGTGTACCTTGCGAGCTTTCTTAAACCGACGCGCGCCACCGTATTGTTGTCATCAGTGGTTCTCGGATTCGGAGGAGCCGTGCTGTGGGCGGCGCAAGGAGTGTTCTTGATTGAGAATTCGGACCCACGACGTCGAGGGCGCGACACAGGCATATTTTGGGCACTGCTGCAGTGCCGCTTACTGATCGGGAATGCTGTGGCCTACAACACTCTGGCTGAAAGCGGCACAACCGAAGCTGTCAATGCCAGTGATGCTCACCGCTTTTATTTTCTGCTTCTTTTGCTCGGCATTGCCGGGGTTTCAGTCTTGTTCTGCCTACGCCGGCGGGAGGGCCAACAAGTGGGAGAATCCAACATCAATCCGGAAGGTGCGCATCAAACGTCAAGCATTTTGCATGGCGTCAACAGCATGTATGCGCTGTTCCGTACAAAGCAGGTTCAATCACTTGCGGTATGTTTTGTGTATACGGGCCTCGTACTCACATTTTGGTCTGGAAAGTATTTTGAATTGATGGCTGGCCACATGGACAGTTGGATGTGGTCACCGAGCGAACTGAACCCGTTCAATGCCCAAATCGTTGCAGTTGGCGGTGTTTGCGTGGGGATAGGCGAAATTATCGGTGGGCTTGGTTCTGGTTTTATTGCTGACCGGTTTGGACGCGTGTGCGTCTATGCTGGGGCTTCGGTGTGCCACTTCGCTGCGTTCGTATTCTGTCTCTTTGCCTTCTCCAATCGCTTTGCGGATGTCAGTGATGTTGTTCACATCCGGTGCGCGTATGCCGTTGGTGCTCTGCTCGGGTTGGGAGACGCCAGCTTGAACACTGCAATGTACTCGTTGCTTGGAGATATGTCAACAACGGTCCTGCCACCAGTCGACACAGAGAATGGGACACTTGAACAAGGATCAAAGCGGCATTCGTCGTCAGTTCCACTGATTGCAAGCTTCAAGTTGGTGCAATCGCTGGCCGCGACCGTTGCTTTCTTTTATTCGGGCTCTGCGCCGTTCATGTTGCAAGTGGGAGTCCTTGTGTCTTTTCTTTGCGTTGGTACATTTTGTTTCGCAACTCAAACCACGATTGTTGCGGCCGCTATTCGCTTGGAAGCGCAGTCTACCCATTACGCAGAGGTTAAAAGTGACGACCCAGCGACACGACAAAAGAGCATTGATCCCGACGACACAGACTGGGAGGCCAACCGAGAGGAGCGGTTGAAGTTTTTGGCATAAGATTCACAAGGTTCAGCCCAGCATCGTTGACATGCTCAATCGCCACAGCACACACCGCACAAAATGCGACCATTTTAAAAAAATTAAAACTACTGTGTTTCAATTGTTGGGTGGCACGGTGTCAGTGCCCAACCCATGTATCGTGAAACTCCTGCTTGCACAATCGAACCAACGCGAACCGGTGTGACACACACACTGCAAGTTGTAGTTTTTATAAAATAACAAATACATTTACGATGGCAGTGTGAGGACGTTTCGCCCCTGCCAACTGCAATGCGATGCGGGTTCAGCACCAACAGGTCAATCCCTGACCCAGTACTTGCACAATTCGTCGTGATATAGATCTTCCTCATCGCCGTCTTGGTATTTGATGTGGTATAGGACACGCCGGGACCCGGCTTCGTAGTCTGCCGATACAGCCTCCCCTTCAAATACACCGAACCCAGCAAACTCTTTTTTGATCCGAATGCCGGCCTTAACCAGCTGCTTCGCTTTTGCGATTGTAACGTTTTTCCCTGGCGAGCGGGTGTTGGATACACGCGTGCGCTTTGCCGGAGAACTACTGCTTCGAGTCTGTTTTGCGGGAGAGCCACCGCTTCGCGTTCCCTTCGCAGGAGAGCGCTTGTTGCTTCTTGCTGCTGATTCGTCGTCCGTGGACTCGTCTTGTTCAGACTCTGACGAGTGAGCGGCGGCAGCAGCAGCTTTCCTTTTCTGTTGGCTTTTTTTCTTCTGCTGAGACTTGGCCTTCGCAAGTGCCCTTCGTGCCGCCGCACTAGGTTTACGCGGCTGAGAAACCAACAATTCACGCAACTCTTCAACTGAGTAATCCTCGACGTCGCCATCGTCATATTCCACCCGGTAAAATAAATCTGGACTCATGCTGGCCACCGTTCCGTGGTAAAATCCTGCTGGGTTGGGGAACCATTTCTTCACCCTGCGTCCTATGTAAGCGTTGCTAGCCGACGTCTTCTTTTGCGCTTTTGAACCACGTGTTGACTTGCGTTTCGCGGGACTGCGCCGCGGCTTGGCCGGGCTCGATGGCGCACTCGGCGGCAGGGTTTTGCGAAAAACTTTGTACAACGCGGTGGCGTCGTTGCTTAAGTGCTCAACGAAGTAGGCCTTAATGTCACGCAGTAGACACATTCTTTCCTTGTACCCGTAGCGACGCCCATGCGGTCGCAACACAAACATGACTCGGCCTTCATGTTTTCCTTGATTCACAAGCATAATTTTCGCGATTACTTCCAGTTTGTTGGACTTTCTTTCACGGATGGCTAAACCGGCATATTCAACATCAATCAGTGCTTCTTTTTCGGGCCAATCAACTGAGGGATCCTCGTAGAGCTCTTCCACCAAATGGGACAGGCTGTACTTTTTAATTTTGCTTGAGCCGTTCATCTTGACGTGGAAAGCAAGTTTCGGCTGCGACTCATTGTGTGGCACCTTCAGATCGCGCTCGGTGTTCAACGAGTAGCCCACCACATGGCCGCGTTCTTTAGCGAAAATATCGCTCTTCACAACGAGACCCGTCCAATCGCATTCCGCATAGAACTTTTTCACGGCTGCGTTGATCATTATTTCCTCTCTTTGCAAAGGAGCTGCCCTTCGCACACTGTGCCGAGCCTTGCGCGGATACACGCAAACAAAGAAAGAATCAGAGCACGCAAAAAAACTGAACTGAAACTGTAGAACCTACTTTCTGTCCACAGGGTTGTTGCGCACGTATCGTCGTAGGCGCCCCGCAAAGGCTCACATGGTAGCAAGTGTCGAAACCATCTGGGCACGATTCGTGATAGCTTCTCACCACAACGCTGTGCCGGGTGCATCACACAGCACACAAGAACGAAGCTGACTACAACAGCACACCTCGTCGATCAGGGGCCTCAACGCTGTGGGGCTTCCACGCCCTGCAGTCTGTTCAAACCACCATCTGTGCGTCGTTTGTGTCAAGGCACGCCCGAAAGCCTGTCGCTCCCCTAGGTTGAGGACTCTTCTGTTGTTGCGTGTTTGTTGTGTTGTGTGTCGTCGTTGGTGCCGGCGCCGACGGCGTGTTGTGTCGTCTGGGGTGCGTCTTATCTTTTATCTTTCGCGTCGAGCGGACCACAGGTGGAATTCGTGCGTGTGTGCGTGTGGTGTGTGTGTGTGTGCGTGTGTGCTTGTGCGTGTGTGCGTGTTTTGTGTGTGTGTGTGTGTGTGAACGAACAAACGAACCAACAAAGCCAATGAGCAAAGCAAACCACCACCAAAGAACGAACGCACGACACAAACTTCACTTCGTCGAGAAAGTGAGCAAGATATTCAGTGCGCGAACGCTGGAGAGCTCGGTTGATTCAATCACTTCAAACCAACACGCAGAAGCATCGTTCGTTCGTTCGTTCGTTCGTTCGTTCGTTCGCTTTGTTCGTTCGTTCGTTCGTTCACTTCCTTCGTTCCTTCGTTCGTTCGCGTTCGTTCGTTCGCGTTCGTTCGTTCACTTCGTTCACTTCGTTCGCTCACTTTGTTTGTTCGTTTGTTCGTTTGCTTGCTCACTCACTCCCACTCACTCACTCAAAATCACTCACTCACTCACACTCCTTCACTTTCACTCACCCACTCACAGTCGTCACTCACTCACTCACTCATTCCTTCAAAGTTCATCGTTCTTCTTCAATTTGATTGACATTCGACATTCGACATTTTGACATGACAAATTACATTGTATTGCCGATTCTTTGTAAACCAAATAGTATGGCAACGCATCAAATGCGTAATGAGTAACAACACCGCACTCGCGCGAGTACACTTGGGGCCCAGGGCACTCACTTGGGGTGGGGCACTTGGGGTGCGGCACTTGGGGTGCGGCACTTGGGGTGGCGTGTGTTTCTTGCTTGGTGTGGTGGTGCGTTGGTGTGTTGGCGTGTTGGTGGTTGGTGCGTTGGTGTTATGAGCCCTCTAACTGTAGCCCTCACTATATGAACGCCCACGAAATCCAGCACAGCACTTAATTTAAAAGTTACGTCACGCATGCAATTGGTGAGCGCCCGTTCCTCTTCGACACCAAGCACTTATTCTGCGTTCATGTTCATCTCCACCATGCGATCGGCGAGATCTTCGTCGTCGCTGTGAGAGCCGTCGTCGCTTTCGCGGTTGTCGTTGTCGTCAGAGTCGTGTGCATCAGGAATGCTAGGAGCAGCGTCTCCGTCCCCCTACAAGTCCAAAAGCACCGATAAAGTAAACAAGCGAATAAAAGTTCGACCCACACATGACAGATTTTGATTTCAACCTCTGCTTGGGCTTCAGGCTCAGGTTCGGGCTCAGGCTCGGGCTCAGGCTCGGGCTCAGGCTCGGGCTCGGGCTCGGGCGCGGGCTCAGGCGCTTTCTTAATCCAGGAAGCTCCAGCCTTACCTTTGCCCTTGCGGCCAAACTTTTTACCCTTCTTCTTCGGTGCCGGTGCAGGGGCAGGTGCGGGTTCGTCCTTCCAAATGACAAACCGAGAACAAGTCAGAATATCAACAGAAATGCAGCACGCGTGCACACAATGGGCAAAAGCACGCACATCATCAGATTCAGCAGTGGCTTTGCTGCCGCCGCCTCCCGTACTACCAACAGAGCTGGTGCTGCGAGCACGTGCACGCGACTCGGCCTGGAACAAATTCGGCAACAATTTGTCATTCGCTGCATGACCCACAGACATCAAATAATTGCAGCCCGACCTCTGGAATGTCGCGGAATCCCTTGTCGTACGCCATGGCGGCGGCAGTGAGAAGCATTGTCATCTTTGGCTTAACTTCAGTGATGTCCTGAAAAGTACAACCAAGCCGTTCATCTCTATTTCACTCGTGTACGCAAGACACGATGCTCCAGAGCCACAAAAATGCGTACCTCCCAGGTGATGAACACTGGAACGCCAATTTTTCGGGCCACACTGATGGTGTACTTGGCATTCAGTTCTGCATCTTCGTCACTGTCGCCTGCACAGTTGGTTATGAAAACCATGAGAAATTTTCGTTGCGCTTCAAGCTGCGTGTACACGCAACATACCAGCCGTCACTAGGTCCCAATTGATGGCCCGCGACTCAATGGCGGAGAACAAGTCCAAGAAGAAATGGGAGTTGGACAAAGATTTGGACTTGAACGACGGCATTTTGGACTTTTTGCCAGAGTCGGCCACTTTTTTGTTGGCCTACGAAATAGAACTGTCAGCACTATGCGCGAGCCACACAGCTGCAATACGAGTGAAAGCAGGTCTGGCAACTCACCCAGTTCACTATTTGCTTGTCTTCAATCTTCTTCTTACCGCCACCAAGATCGGTGAGCAGTTTGATTGTGTACGCACGCATGAGCTGCCACACGATGGCGAGGATCAGTTTGCGGTTGCTGTTGCAAATATCGCCGCCTCCAATTCCGACAAGCTTGCAACCCAAGTCTTTCGAAATTTTCTGTCACAAGTCACAGATCCGTACCAAAACAGGGCGCTGCAGTCAGCGGAATGGCGCGGCAAAAGATAGTCAACGGACTGACTGTGCGACTCACCACAGCGTAGTTGCCGTTTTCGATTCTCTTGAATTTCAACTTCGGGTTCTTGTTGACTTTTTTCCAGTTGACGCAACTGCACGTGAGTGATGAACATGTAAGTACAAGTGGTCATTTGATGAACAACGAGGTCGGCGCGGCTGAGGCAGGAACACGGACCCGGGTTTGATCTTTTCGCACACGCGCAAAATGTGTTCCGCCGTTCTCAGATCAGCGTACAAGTCGTTGATGTAGTGGCCATCCGGGCCGAGCACAGAGTTCATCCACATGCGAAAGACGCGCTCTTCACGAGTGCCTTCACCATCTTCGAGCAGATCAGCCGCATCAAAGTCCTCAGGCGGCGCAAGTCTAACAAGCAAAACAAAAATCGCTTGAGCTGGCATTCCATGCACACGTGTCCCAAATCATAGAAGTGGCACGCACCCAGGGTTGTGGTTGAAAATCTGTGCGAGGAACGCATAATTCAAACGCTTGTTTCCCGAAGCAATCACATCGGAGTCGATGATGGGAACGAGCTTCTCACCGCCATGCGCTGGTGGCAACTGCCCGGCGTTGCGGATGACGTGCGGTGCGCGCTTCTTGTTTTCCTTGACTTGGAGGGCCTTCAAGTCGCACGCCCGACTATCGATTTGGTTGAGAAGTACGGTGTACAGCTCACTGTCCTTCATATCTTTGCCAAAGTTCGACTTTGTTAACCGGCGCGGGTTTCCTGCTTCCTTCATGTGGTAGTTGACCCAACGGATGAGAACGTCTTCCGGTGGAAGTGACAGCAAATCCTGCAAGTCCTCGCCGTCTTCCAGAAGGCGCACAAGCTCGGGGTGGTTCTTCAGGTTAATGGAAGCCATCAGCTGCATGCGAATAATTTGCCACACCAAAGCCTACCAGCAACACAACACGGATGTCAGGCGCATGATCATAGCGAAGGCATCTCAATGGCAAGGCAGCCCACCAGTGTTTGCTTGGGTGCACCCTCCACAAGTGACGTCGGGTGCACGTTCACCACAATGCAACCAATCGCTTTTGCGGATTGAATAACGAGCTGCTGGTTTTCCTTCATCTGGTACACATTGAGGCGCTTGTTCTTCTTGGGCTTGTTCAACGCACGCTCGTCGATGGTGCCTTCAGCGGCACAGTTGATCATCTTGGCCATGATCAGTCCGTCCGCGTTGGCAGTGTACAGGTCGGAGCTGGCGGGGTCGATGGGCAAAATCTTCTTGAGATCCTTGTCGCTGCCAAGCACGGAATTGATGTGCTTCGTAAATGTCGCCGTTTCAGCAGTGACAGGGGCTGACACACTCCTGCGGCGAGAACAACAACGTGCAAACCAAGGATGACGCCCCATAAACATGCACACAACATACAAAGACTATCCAGAACCGCGTACCCATGCGTTAGTCCAGGCTTTGAAGAACCTTTCGAAGACGAAGCGCGGAAGTCCGCGAGTACCTCACAGAACTTGGCGAATGGAACCTTGCCGTCGACGAGCGCGTCCTTGAAGAGTGCCTTTTCCTTCTTGGATTTTGTGCGCTCACCCAAAGAGTGCAGACACATGTGGACGTCGGACATTGAGATCGTCCCATCCTTGTCCCGATCGAAGTTTCGGAACACATTGGTAATTTGGTACAATTCTTCCTGCTTGATCTTCTTCTGCAGGGCTTTGGGAAGAGTGTACGACATCGTGACGAACGCGATGAAAGGCCGTTGCAACCGACGGAGTCTCTACGAAGCGGAAAAGTTAGCTGAAAACTCTTTTGCGGCGAGCAGGCAGTTCTTTCATGGTTCTACATTCTCGTTCATAACACAACGGGAACCTGGTTCTACATATTGAAACCCGATGTCACACGCGCAATCACATACCAGGGTGCACCAGTCACCATTGAATGCCAGCGAGCGCGCAAAAACTGCACAAGACGCGGCACACGTACGTGAGCACGCACGCGTCAATCGATCAGCGAACAAACGCACGAACAAAGGCGCAAGGGCACCAGCACCAAACAAACCAACGGGGTCATCTCCAACAAACATAATGCAAGATCGACAACCAACACCACCAGCAAGCAACAAAACTAGCCAACAACCAACAAATTTAACCAACGCCCAACAACAACACAAGCCACAACGCCAAGCTACGCCAACGCCAACGCGCACACTGCCACCGCCAACAACAACAAGCTACAGAAAGGCAACGCGAAGCAACGTAAAGCAACGCAAGCGAAGCAGACAAAAAAAAGGCTGAGAAGCGAACAAACAAGATCCATCAACACGCGCGAGCGCGAACCCCAACAGGGGCGTGGACGCAAGTGGACTTGTGGTGTGTGAGACAGCGCCCTTGCTCACTCCCTCGCTCACTCACTCACAGTGACTGACTGCCTGGCTGCTTGGCTACTGACTGACTGACTGCGAGTGGGTGAAGGTGTGAGTTGGCAGTCCATTGATTGCGACTCACTCACTCACTCACTCACTCACTCACTCGTGCACTGTCACGCAGTACGAATCAGTCGACCACTCACTCACTCTTACTCGCTGGGCTGAGTGAGGTTGAGGGCTGTGGGTGAGTGAGGGTGAGTGAGTGAGTGGTGATGAGAGTGGTGAGCACTCACTCACTCACTCACTCACTCACTCACTCACTCACTCACTTCGCTGTCACTGTCACCCACTCACTCACCGAGCGCTGGGACAACCTGGCTGAGAGGTGATAGTGACTAACTCACTGACTCACTCACTCACTGCGACGCTGCGCTGGTCTCGCCCCTCCTCACTTACTCACTCACTCACTCACTCACTCACAGTCAGTCAGTCAGTCCCACAGTCAGCAATCGCTCACTCACTCACTCACTCACCGTCTGTCTGTGGTCGGTCACTGTGGTGACGTGACGTGACGCACGCCATCATCACGATGTCAATATTTGCTGTGGTAACGCATCATTCTGGATGGATTAGGGCATTACAACTAACGCATTTTAGTCACATAGACTCAAACGTTTTGTGCTGTGGTGAGTGAGCGAAGGCGACAGTGCATGAATGTGGTTGACAGTGCGTGGCAGTGCGTGCGTGGCAGTGCGTGCGTGGCAGTGAGT
>ENA-OWNT01001947-OWNT01001947.1-seawater-metagenome-genome-assembly--contig:-NODE-1947-length-23141-cov-4.372268_pt1 | contig 23141 bp, 12 predicted proteins | sample MGYA00238136_ERZ651165 | MGnify/ENA primary metagenome ERZ651165 (study PRJEB26861, sample SAMN08777766) | seawater metagenome | isolation source: coastal seawater | place: USA: Florida | collected...
GTTCGTTGTTCGTTGTTCGTTGTTCGTTGTTCGTTGTTCGTTGTTCGTTGTTCGTTGTTCGTTGTTCGTTGTTCGTGTTTGTTGTTTGTTGTCGTCGCAGTTGTGTTGGTCACACAACACTGAAAATAAGCAACACCAATAAGCACGCGCCTTGTCGTCTTGTCGTCGTGTCGTCGTGTCGTCGTGTCGTCTTGCCGCCTTGCCGTCTTGTCGTCTTGTCGTCGTTTCGTCTTGTCGTCGTGCCGCTTTGTCGTGTTGCCGCCATGTCCTGTTTTGGTGTTTCGTCTGTGTATGTGCTTGTGTGCTTGTGTGCTAGTGTGCAAGCAAGAAGTAAGTGGTGAGAACGCGGCGGCTTCACTTGCCGAGGTTGCACTGTGTTTGACCTTGTTCGTAACCTGCTGAGTAATCCACCTCCTGAGTAGTGCACCTGCTTTCTGCAACGGACCAACAAGTCAGTGGAATGTGCTGGTTGAACGCTGGTTGCATGTTGGTCCACCGAATCAAATTGCTGCAGCATCAACTTGAGGTTCAGTCCATCATACCACGACAAAAAATTGTGGAAAAAGTCAAAGTCCACGCAGATTCAAACGAGCACTACTGTTTTCCGGTTCTGTTGTTGAATTGAACCAGGAGACATGGGCGGCGGGTCGTCCAAGCCAGCAACATCTAGGGGCGTTCAGCCAAACGCCCAGGCAGTGCCTCCGTTTAAAATCGTGCTCCGAAATTGCACAGGGTTGGCCAAGACTGATAGCAACGGCCTCACGGACTGCTACATCGTTGGAAGATTCTACGACCTGAAAACCGAGAAGTTTTTGCCCAAGACATTCAAAAGCACTGTCAGAGAAAAGACTCTCGAGCCAGAGTTCGACGAGGTGAGAACATGTTCTGGACATCACACCTACCACATTGTAGCTATGCCTGTTACTCAATGTCCACATCAATGGCACAGGTTTACGTAGTTACGGATCTGCCCGGACTTCACTTCCGTGTGGACCTCGAGTGCTGGGATGCAGACCAAGTGGGAAAAGATGATTTCTTGGGCATGCATCGCATCTACCTGGGCCAGTATGACCATGACTTCCAGAAATATGTGCCACACCGCAGAGACTTTGCAAACATTCCGTACGTCGCGGTGTGCGAACTAAATGATGCCGATATTGTCACAGCTTCATTCATGTGCATGTTGTTGGAACAGATATACTCGGACCGTGAAACTCCAAGGCAAAGTTGGCGAGTTGCGAAAAAATGTGCAAGGCGAATTTACCTACGAGATCACACGAGAGCGAGTCGATGATTGCCATTTTGTGTCGTAGATGGATTCGTGTTGACAAGAGCACTCCACGAACACGTCCCCTTGTTCGCCCACGCTCATGTTCAAATAGCATTCAATGTGTGCATGAATCGAAAACAACAGCTAATTATTTATCTAATACCACCACAGCAATAGTGAGACGCGTTCTCACGAAGTTGTATGGTTGAGTCGTGTGCCAGTCGCACTGAAGCAAATTTAAGACTCGTCTGCGTCCGCGGATGAATTGGTCTCGACTTTCTTGACTCCTTGTTGTCGGACAGCAACGTGGTCTTGCCAGTACTCGACGCTTGCCATGTACCTTCCAATTGTAACATCTTGCACAATGAGCTGTGCACGCAATTTGGCCAACAACGCGCAACCACAACACGTACTCAGCTCGAATGATGGGTTTCCCTGATCCGCCTTGATCCATACCCAGCCCATTGCGCATGACAGTGATCGGGTTCATTGGAAGTTCGCGGTCGGCATCCTGAAAAACATGTCGGTGCGACATCACAGTCAAAATCTCACGTTTTCAATGCCATGGCGAACCTGCCAGTGTCGGTGCAAGCTGCACGTGTCGTGACATACCTGTGGCTTCACCGAAATCACGGCCCATTCTTGGTCGTACGTTGGTTTTGGTACTCCCATGCTCGCAGATTCTTTGATGATTTGTTCGCGAGAGTATAGGATGATGTCTAAGTACTTCGCCACGGGGAGAGGGGCACCGACGGCCTTTTCGTAGGTGGATTTGGTCACGTATCTAACTAACACTGGGAGTTCTTTGTTCGTTCTAGCATCGTATCCACTTTCGATCAAAGGCTTCGTGACATCGTTGATCGGCAACGTGTTCACTTGGAGCTTTGTGAAGTTCTTGACAAACACATGCTTGCAGAATGGCGCATACCCGTCGTGCCTAGACAATATAAGGTACAAACGCACCACATGAATTAGTTTCCCTGGATTCCGCGCGCATGGAACAATGTGGTTCACTGCAGTAACGTACAGAATGTTGCCGTCTTCAGCTTTCGCAACTTCTTCTTGGCAAGCAGCCTCGAGTTGTTCCATGAACTCATTGGGTTCCATGTCGATGTACGCAACGTTGGATGGGTCTTTGAATTGACGTAGACAAAACGAGTCAAGTGCAAACATGGTTTTCGATGACATGGTCGTCACAGTCCTTGCAGTGTACGCGGATCTTTTGAGACTGAGGGTATTTGTCAACGTCTTCAGTGGTAGTTTTCTGTGGACTGCCGCAACAAGGGAGCCAAGCAGCGTCATCAAGTTCCACAAAAGCGATCAAAATTTTCCTTGGAAAAGGTAACCAACACAATCAGTGTACACGACGATTGGCAATGAACAGCCGCGCGTCTCCTCCACGCCTGTCATCCGAAATCGGTGACACTACTTCCACGCATGGTTACGTTACGATCTTGAGACACAGTAAGGTGCAGATGCGCATGATTCGCTCGCCGGTAACCACTTCAGTACCAGCGCTTCACAGAAATCGTCCAGCTCGGTCCTCGCTTCACCCATGTCAACATGACCTCCACAACATCAAACACACGCCACACAAAACAACGAGTTGTCTCTTGTTGTTTGTTCTTTTTATGATGGGTGCAGCATTGCCACGCCGACATGCTGGCACTGCCCCGAGCATCTCAAAACAGATACACCCATTGTCAGTCAGGGAGAGCACCACAGCAACACGTTTGATTTTTACGTGCCGACTTGCCGACCTGCCAACGTGGCCGTGCGCCGTGCGCTGTGCGCTGTGCGCTGTGCGTCGTGTGCGCACGAAGTTGGTTTGGTGTCAAAGTGCAGAGTGCCGTCGGCGCAGTCGCACCAGCGTATGCCATACTAGGCGAGTGATGTAACAATAGTGCCGTAAATCATAGTGAGCAACTACAAATGCATTGTAATTATGTTGACTAAGACGTTGGCGACGAATATGGATTGATTGCGTTGTTGGGGTGCTCGGTCGGTCGGTCGGTCGGGTTCGGCGATCAAGCCATTGATGATCTCTCGAACGATTCATACAACACAATTCAGGGAGCCGGTTCTCTCAGCTCACGGCTCGTGAGTCACGACTCATAAAACGCAATGAATGTGGCTGTGATGTGCATTTTGGCGTGACGCTTGGTATAATAAATGTTGGAGGGCAACACAGTGACAAGCGGCAAGTGAGGTGGGAAAACATGTCAAGCTGAGGGGTGCAAGGAGGCCCAGCTGTTGTGATGTGACCTGCAACAAATGGTTGCTACGGACATACGACCGATTGAAAGGCGGCAACACTGAGAGTATTCAATCAGCACACAATAATGTCTTAGAATTATTTACGTTGGTTGCTTACTCAAGTTGCAATCTGGCAAGCACTACTGTTAGTGCAACTCCACTATTGCGCATACGCCGCCAGAGCTTGCTGTTCAGCTGTTGTTCCTTCGTCGGCATCGATGCATTGAGTGTGCGTAATGGCGTAGAGCAGCTGTCGTCTCAGCACAGCAGCGGAGCTGTAATTGGGCAAATCAAGTCGCAGAAAGCAAGTGTGTCCCACCGGCATGAATGCATCGGGGTCAGCACGCTCCTCTGTGTCCATGAAGCAGATCTTGTGCACAAGAGGTTTTGAAGACGCATCTGTCCTTGCAGGTAGGCGAGAACGGCCCCAGATAAACCGTAAGTACCTCCCAAGCTCGTCCTGTGAAAATCCGTTGAGAACTTCCCAAAAGTATTCCACGACTTCGTCCTGCTCGACCATGGGCTCCACGTACTCCGTGATCTCGCGCAAAAAGCCGACATCGATGGTCGACTCTCCACACACCATTCTTTCCAGTTCTTTTGGCGTAAACAATGACAGCATAGAGCGGGGAATTTGAGTCGCGATACCGTGTGCGATGGCTTCACATTGTAACTGCACTTCGCGGATGCGGTAATTTTTTGTTGCTTCCAAGTATTCTTGGTGTGCACCCCATTGCACTATCATTTCCTTACCACCAGGGAACAGCTCGTGTTCAACACCATCGGCACCCATCACACAATGACGTAGATCAAGATCTTCCGTTTCTTCAAGCCACGCAGACGCACGTTCGTCCTCGTCATAGTCTGTCTCCATGATTTCATGCGCAATGGTTTCGATGTACGTCACTCGATCGCCCACAATCTTGTCATATTCACAGACATCTGCAAAAGTCACTTCTGATTGCACGAGATACTTCCATACAATTTGCGGAAACCGTAGTACCAGTCCACTACTGTGACAGCCAGTTCGCAGTGCAATCCCCATAAGTTTGCCTAAAAACTCGAGATAATCAAGAATACTCGTCGACTGTGTTTGCTGAACGGCCGGGGCATCAGCACTATCACTACGGGTTTTGCTGTTAGGACTCAGCGCCGGTGATGTTGCCAACGCAGCCCCATGGTCTTGTGACAAGAGGGCGGCTGCATTTGGGTTCGGCATCCACGCATCACGGCACGTCGCGCCAACGTCATCCCGCTGATTTGGGCACGGGATGAAAATGGGAAGACGCGAAGACTGCAATTCGGCACAAGCAACATCCAATGCTTCACGATAAGGACCACCGGAATCGTCAGCGTGTTCTCCGAGCATCTTGACAATGTAGCCACGTTCCCCATGTCTCATTCGCGCAGGGTCAACGTCATGCAATTGCTCAAACAGTTGAAGGAACACAGGGTCTGAGTTTGATCGGGTAGCGCCCGTACTTCCGAGAGAGGTATTCACAGACAGGGCAGCAGATGGGGACTGAGGGCGACTTGTCAGAGGGGAGGCATTCGCCGTCGACAGAGCGCCCAGGGCACCCATTCGATCAACAAGAACAGTGGGTCTCTGCGCTACGTCTGACTCGCTGAGACGTAGCGTCGTTTGCCAAATGGATTCCTTTACCGGCGAGAATATCAGCCCCCTTAAAACACGCACGTTGGCGGCAAGCGTGCTGTCATCACTGTCGCAACTGAGATCGATCAGTGGCAAAAGTTGTCGCACTCGGCGATTGAATGCTTGCAGGAAAAGCACCCGTAATTGGATCTCGCGCTGCGGAAACGCAGCCAGCTTCGCGAACCTGGGCCCACACGCTTTGATGTCCGTTTGCTTAACGTCACTTGGCACGACGTTCAATGGATCAACTCCCGTATTTCGAGCCCACTCACAAAAGAACTCAACCAATTGTTCGTCAGCAGCGAGAGTCCATTTTGCAGCAAGGAGTCGCAGTTTCACCAGGCGCTTTTGATCCTTTGCAACAACACCGACCATGGCTGAACCACTTAATTCCATGGGAACTACAAGCAACTTGAATCCCCAATAGCGTTCAAATTCGTCGTCATCCAAAGAGCTCGATTCATCATCGAACTCCCCTCCCTCACTACCTGAATCTCCATCTTCAGTGCCAACGTCAAATTCCGCCGTGTCGCTGAAATCATCATCGTCTTCACTGTTTGAACCACTGGGAGCATCAGCTTTTGAGGGATCAACCAGGTCAAAGTCTTCGGTGGCAGAGTCCTCGTAAGAACTGGAGTCTGCGCCTGCGTCGTCGTCGTCGTCGTCGTCGTCTTCGACAGTTGTCAGCACATTTCGTCTGTCACCAATGTAACCGGAGCTGGATGTGCGGATGACAGCAGCTGTAGCTTCGGCGGCTTTGGACTGCTCACGAGACAGTTTAGTTGCAGCGGAAGCAGCAGCTCTCGCTTTTGCAGAATCTGCAGCAGTTTGTTTCATCGCCGCTTCCATGTCGAGCATGGTTTGCACGATCCAAGACGCAGTCTGGTGTGCCTTTTGCTCGGCTTGCAAGCGCTCCTTGCGCATTTGACGATCTCTTTCCTCACTGCGGAATTTTTCGGCATTGTTCATCAAGAATTCAGTGGCCAACGGCATATTGAACTCGTAGTTGTGGAGTGCTTGGACACAAGCCGATCGGGGGAAACCAAGTTGGATGAGCCTCTCGAGTTTATCTAAATTCTGTTCAGAGGCAACAGATGAGTCGAGCGCTAATGAACCTGATTCGGTACGTAACAAGCGATTATCGATGTCTCCCCGTGCAAACTTGTCGCTGTTGGAAACAACATTGTCGACTTTGGCAACCGGCATGGATCCACTCAGGATCGTGATTTTGTCCCCCGGGTCGAAGAACGAAAATCCTGGGAAAAAGTTCTCGGGTTCGTCCATCACAAAATCATCAAACGCAACACCAAGGTTTACGCCATTCCGGGAGAAGCTGAGTGTTCCAGAATCCAAGTCGAGATCAACCCGAATAACATCACCTATGTACACATATAACGACCCAATCAACGATATTTGAACTTCGCGCGCAATGCACCAGGAAGTGTGAACCAACCAGCTTTGATGGCAGAGCGCTGTGCCAATTTAGCGCGTTGCGCCATGATAGGTAAATCGATCTCACTCACGTCACACAGTGCCGTGGCCTTCGACACACCGTAAACGCGGTACGCTCCCTGTCCACCCCGTGACGACAGTGCCTTGCCTCCGGCATGCCAAAGTGAGCCTCCGTACGTGCACCATCCCCATGATAACTCATCCTTGCCCACCTACACAAAATGAAACCTGCAATCAGAACCTCAAAGTAAAAAATGAGTCATTCTAAGAGAAGAAAAACGTACGAAGTAGTGCGCGTGGAAGGCACCTTCAATGTGCTCCAAGGTTCCTTCGGCACCAATCCCGAACATCATACGACCGCTTTTGCACACATCGACGCGAACTTCCCAATAATGATGGCCGTGGGAGAACGCCACATTACCAAACACTGATCGCCATCGTCCGGGCGTTCCACGCCGCGATTGAGAGTACGAAGCGCATCGATAGCCCTTCTCCAACGTAATGCCAGTTGAGTACGTGTCATCTGATGTCCCTGACACAGGCTTAAGCCCCCAAGCCAGTCGCTGCGGGAATTCGCACGATATGCCGACAACTCGCGGCGAAGATCCGGGAAGAGAAGCCGATCCGGGAGTGCCAATGTTTTTCAGCAGCAGTGGGTCTTTCGGGAAATCAGTTTGATGCCCTTCTCGTTGAGCGAATGCTCGCCGCAAAGGCGCGTCTGCGTCGCCACTATCCGTTTCTTCCAGAAGGTACAAACGCAGCATGTCGCCCGGCCCAGTGGAGCAACGTGGATCGAAGTGAATTTCAAGGGAGTTGGCGTTCGGAACTTTGACATCAAACTTTTGCGACTCCATGTTGCGAGGGTACGGATGAGCGGACTCGATGACCTGAGCTTCGCACACCCCGAAGTACGGCGCAAATACGTCGGCACCGGCTAAAAACGACGCGGGAAGGCAAGCAGCAGCTTGGATTTGTGCTGGGGTCAGTGAGCTTGCTGTTCGTCGTTGCTGGTGCTCCGCGTTTCGATCCACTAAAGATCGCATAATCAGAGCACACTCCACATATTTTTGTAGCCACTGTGGGGTCGCAAGCCAGTCCTCGTCGTTCGATACTGTGTAGTTGTGGTGCGTTACATTGTCCAATTCATTCTTCTGCAAACTGCGAATACGGGTGCCGACCACCAGCTCGAGAATCGTTTGGACATAGCTCGACCAAGCGTGCTTGCCGTGGACAGTGCCACAAGCAAGTGAATTGTTGTCAACGCCGCTGCGTGGTGTCGCGGCCTTCTTGGCGTGAAGTTCGTCGTCTGCGATGTTCATGAACAGTTCATCCAACTCATCCTCGTAGCGGTCAGTAATATTTTGTCCCCACTGTTTGTCTTGGTTGGCACTGAGGCGCAACACCGATGAGAGCAAGCGAAGCCATTTGTACCGAAACAATCCCAACCCACTAACTTGTTGCACGACTTTGTCATCACCATCCGTGTCCTCTTTGGATTTCGTCTTGCTTTGATACTGCGCACCGAGCGCACGCTCGGCGGTGGCCCAGAGGGTTCGGACAAGGTGCGGCGGGAAAATATCAGTACTTTGCGCATCAAAGTGTGATGAATGTGGCGAAGAGGACAACATTCCGCGGGGTGAACCCACCGATGATGTCGCTGCTGTTCGACGAAGCTGCTCACTTTGAGCCCGCGACACGCTAATAAGAAGTTGCAATAGCCAAACTGCAATGGATTCGCTGTGATGGTTGAATAAGACCGGCGGGGTGGCAAGATGAAACGCTTCTGCAGGCTTTGAATCCACATTGCCAACTTCAACGCAAAATGTATTCCCAAGGTTTCCAACAGTAAACAGCACATATGAATTGGCATCAGATGAGGAAGCAGGAACAGACCAAATTCGTTCTTCAGGAGTTGTGCTGTGGACCAAGTCCTCGCGGACGCACCGATATGGTGTGGGAGTTCCGTCATGCCCAGGCGGTGGCACGCCGTGAAGGGTAGCAACGCAGCCTACGCTCACGTAACCCTTGGGGGGCACCATGTCCCACAACGCAAAACTGCAGTCCCAGTTGGAACTTCCCCAAACGCGCTTGAATGATACTGGGCGAGCGAACGCGCCGTCGACTCCAAAAAACGCGTAAGCAGATGAGGCGCTGTTGCTGCCGGGAGGTGCACTGCCACCTTTGGCGACATCTCCCAGCAATACCCATTCACGAGATTTGCCATTAACGTCACTACCAAGCATGGTGTTAGAAGGGGGCACAGGAGTCCAAATGGACACGGACTTTGCACCGAGACCACTCCAGACGCACTTCCATGACGTCACTGGGTAAGCGACAATCGATGACGAAATTGTAAAACTTGACGCCATCGACAGTATTGCCTCAGCTGCGAGCACCTGTGTCAATAGAACTGATTCCGCCACGAGCAGTCCGGTTCTTCGGACGGGTTGACTGGAAGAGTCAGGTGACGACAGAGCGACTTCCAGTGACGTTGGTCGGTCATCAGGCTGAGTCTGTGCCATCTGTGAGCTGTGTGAGTTGGTGGAGACAAGCAACTCTTCTTTGAGAATGGACTTCAATGCTAACACTGCCAGTTGTGGAGACGCTGTAGCTCCACCGTCTTGAGAAATGCCCTTCATTTTTGTCTGACTGTCAGTTCCCCTGAAGCCACCGCGGTGCGCATAACTGAAATTAGAAATACCGACCCTGCTGTCATGGATCAAGTGCTCAGACAAAAAGTCCAAAAAGTTGCGCAAAAATCCTGTCCTCGTGACTGCCTGCCTTTGAGCGTGCGTGTTTGAAGTCTTATCTGCGTCCTCTGCACCTTCCATGGTCACATTCCGACCATCAAGGAGCAAACGCCGAATTTGTCCACGGAAGGGTGACGTAACGGGCTTGCGCGATCCGTTGATCACCATGCGCATTACGGCGGATGCCGCTAAAGAATGCACCAGCCGGCGCGTGCAGCGGAGCACTTCATTCGCTAGCGCAGCAACCGCGGAAGCGGACTCGTTGTCACCACCCCATGTTGCACCACCAGCTTTTAAGTGAAACGTCTTCGCGCCGCCGCCACCGCCCAGACTCTCTGTGCGTAGTGCAGCGACGTTGACGAAGTCGCCACTTGCAGGCAAATCTGACGACTTCAACGCGGACGATCTTCGTCCATTATCAAATTTGGCGAGGAACCTGGCCATATTCGTATTTTGCAAACTGTACATGTCGCTGCTCGAGTCTCCACGGCCTTGAATGCTTTGCAGGGAATACACCGTTGATGAGCCAGAGTCTCGGTCCTCGGATTGGTCTCGAGGTGAGGATTCTGCCATTAGTTGCAAGATACCATCAATGACATCTCCTTTTGACTCTAGCACGTGGGCAACAGTGTCACTAGGGATGCCCAACCCTTCCGCAAGCGCCTGATTCTCAATTTGGCAATTATGCAAAAGTCTCTTTTGGTGTGTCCGCAACCAAACAATGGCGTCAGCACGCCGATAGTTGACGGCGCGAAGGGCTGCAGCGCAACTACCGAGGTCATATCGCTCCATCAGCAACGTGCGGAGAGCGTCAGCTGATTCAGTATTGCTTGGTGGAGGAATACCGGCGATTGACGCTTTTCCTAGGCGCGCTAGAGACTGTGGAGACATTGGGTAGTCACGCAGTTGAAATGCAGCAACGCGAATTTTAGGACCGGGACAGATGCTTAAATCTGCGCCATCTCGAAAGAGGGAAAAGTGTTTGTCCAACGCCCATCGATCATCAACCACAACCACATTTTCATCGAATATTTCAGTTGCAACCATGCCATCGACGAAATAGCGTACAACATTCTTCAATGTGTCGACGGTCATCGCTAACCGATGCCATTCTCCTGGACAGATGCGTGGTTGAATTGCCGGATACACGCTGGCCGATGCAAACTGTGTTTGATCACCTTCCTTCTGTGAGGCAGCAAGCGATGCCCCTTCAGCAAGTTGAGACTGAGACAGTCCGTACGAGCAACATCCTGGAATACCGTCGGCGCCAACAAACCACGATCCAGGGCAATCGTCTTGACCACGCCCCGAACTAGTCTGAAGTAGCGACAACAACCCCTTCGCTGGTGCATTTGTCCATGCATCTTGTTTGAAACAAACATCCATGATCACAGTGTAGCGATTGAGGTACGCATGTGTTGATCCCCCTAACGCCTCGGCGTTTTGGTTTTGGAAGTTGAGGCTATGAGTGTACTCCACGTGGAACAAATTTGTCACACTGTCTTCGGAAAATCCAAGAACTTTTCGGGATTCTCCCGAACCACTGTTGCACTCATACTCGACCCATTCCACGCTCCCGGTTGGCAGGACGCACATATCGTTAAGATTGTGTCCATTGAACTCAATCGATTCAAAGCATCCACTATCAGTCGCGGACGCTTCGACTTCTGCAGCAGCTTCGAGTGCTGCTTCCGCTATTGCTTCGTCTCTCGCCCCGGCAGGTGTTTGCGGGGTCATTACTTCACTATTCGATGAGTGTGTTGATGAAAATCTCGTGAGTGGCAACAATCGTTGTTGACGGTCAACGATACTCTTTCGAATCAACTCTACATCGCGCGCGCTGGGCACTGCAATGTTGATACCAAGAGCCACTGCACCATGATGTGATGTTTCGGTCGCCCCACACACTGACAGTGGGAATCGATACACTTTCACCTTGGAAGCGGACGCGTCGGAACCCTTCGCTGAGTTCCCATGAACAAGACCATCCATATCGCTGAGTAAAACTTGGTACACAGGCACGACAACTTGTCCGACATACTGACACTTCACTGGAATCGCTCCTGTACATCGTCGCTTCTCTTCTTCATCGGAAACCCCGTCGCCCGCGTCGCAGGATTGAGCCCAGACATCAATGCACAAGTTTGTGGTCGCCACATCCTTGACCAAAAAATCAACACTTCCTTGGTCTATTGCGAATGGAACTCGCGTCGTGGTGTTTGCTGTGGGTTTGACACGAACGGGGGCGGAAAATTGTGATCGCACGGTCACTGGCATCGGTGACGTCCACTCCGTTTCAAAGCTTGACACTGTCGTCAAGCAACAAAATACTTGCGAGTTACTCGAGAAAACATCATACAATTGCACACCGAGAACTTCTGCTAGTTGGACATGGAGATGATACGAGCGCACAGTCCCGGTTGTGCTGCCAATGGCAAGTCGCGCTAAAGGTGCGAACAATTGGCGTCGCTGATGCTGCAATTCAATCCATTGGTGCTCCAGCGCATACTCATTACCTCCACCTGTGGTTGCCAAACCATTTGGTGCTGTCATTGACGTCTCTAATTCATCAGCAGAAGATTCCGAAGATGAGGAACCATCATTTCTGTTGGCGTTGAGTGAAGCCACAGAATGTGGGTCTTCCAACTGCGTGATTTTTGTTAAAATGTCGATGTAGCCATTGTCGATCGCTGTTGCCAGGCACTCGTCATCAGAGAGCAGATATCCAAGCGCTTTGCAAGATCGCATGCGAGTGTGTTGTAGGAAAAGTTGAGAAACTGCTGCAAAGCTAGTGCTTAATTCGTGGTTCACGTGCGACAGAGGAGCCGCTGTTTGAACTGGGTGTGTCCCGAGAAGTAACTGATGAATGGAGAACAGCAAGTTTCCCTTCGATTGTAAATTCTCCAATGGAACCTGCACTTGCTGCACGACTTCAATCTGCACGTCTTCCAGCTTAATCGTGATGGCATTTTCAGGCGCATCATCAAACGAAACTGCGTGTCGATTAAACGTGTCTTGGACAAACACGCTTGATTCTTTGTCATTGTCACTGCTTCCAGGAGCAGGATGCGACAGACCACCGGCGGCGTCCTGCAAACTCAGATCGTCGCTGAGAGCGACAGCAGCCGTCCACGCATTGTAGCGGAACACTTGAGCAGGCTTTTTGACCCCGCTGGGTAGGAACAGTCGCACTTTACATCGATCGCGCAGCACCTCAGTGTCTCCACCAAGAACACACAAAGCACCCAGCAATCGCCACATTCGTTGCACAACCACAGTGTCCCGCGCCTTCGACGAAGTTGGGGCATCTCGGTGACCAAGGACCTGCCGGCGGGCTTCAGAACGAGGCACGAAACTCGAGCTTCGTTTGCGCCTGCGGCGTCCCGAACCCGGATCTGGCGTGGTAATCGGTGTGTCATCCACGCTACGCTGTGGAGACTCATCGAAGGCCACTGAGTCATGCCATGACTTCCTCGATGAGTGAAACTGAGGCAGCAATGGCTTACACAGTCCTTCTTGCAGTGCGTGATTGATGGCCTCAGCCCAGCGACTGGCATACTGGTTTCCATGCGGATATCCACCTGCACTGAGTAACTTCCGAATTAAGGCCACAATTTCGGACGACGCGATAATATCGATCCGCGTTCCGCACAATGAACCAGAAGCTGCCATCACAACATCTTCCTGATCTGTCATCCCTTCAGCGATGCATGCCGGGGAGCGATACAACCCATGACCAACAAGTTGCAGCAGGTATGATGCGGCAACCGATGGAGAGATACTGTGAGATTGCCCAGCTGTCTGAAACAACGGTGAAGATGTACCGGGTTCCTCGTCACGATGGCCAGTGCGGAGTGGCGTCGTCGGTTTGCGGGGTTGAGAGTGCAGAGCGCTGACGGCCGCGTCTACTGCTGGAAGCCCACGAGTTGGCGTTTGCTGGTGTTGGACGCTTGGAATTTCGGGCTGCGTCTGGACGGTGGCGTCCACACTCGGCCACACATCAGGATTGTTGACCACGATTTGGGCAACTACGTCAGGACCTGCAATCGGCAGGAGTATGCATGCGAAATGAATGCACTGCACCACAATATCGGCGGATTCGCGGGTCATGATCATCCGCAGAACAAGAGCAATTGTAGTTTCGTTCGCGAGTCGGGATACTGCTCGGTTGCTGATGGCACAATACTTGTAGAGCAGCTTCAACACATCATACATGAGTCCTGTGCAGATGTCTCTGTGCTGCTGCGAGGCGAGTTCGGTTAATTCATGCATGAGGCAATCAAGAACTGCATCCTCGGCTGCTACAGCAGCACCATGCTCCAGCATGGCAGTAGACCCCATCGGATTCGATTTTTCCGGACTGGATTTTGCGGCGTCTACATTGGATGCGACGGCAAGAGCCCGGTAAGTGTAGTGGGAAAATCGAGCAGTATTGATTGCAAGCATTTGAAACACAGCCCATGTTCCGGTAGACAATCGCCGCTTCAACGCGAGCAAGTTGGCTTCTTTGGAGAGCTTTAGACTGGGAGGAAGCTGCAGTATGTAGATCGCCTGCGAAGCACCGGCGAACAGTTCTGACCACGGAGTGTTTCTGTGTTTGATATCCCTCGTTAATAGCAAAGTAGGCTCACTGAATACATTTTGCAACTTGCGACGAGTGTGCTCCGGTGGTGTTCCAGAACGAGGCACTCGACCCCATCCCCAAACATCCTCTCGAACAACAACGTCCTGCGTCTTCGCTTCGGCGCTTATTTGCTGTACAATTAAACGCCGGTGACCCGTTGTGGCAACTCCCATTTTTCGAAGACCGGCATCATCAAGTTGTTGTAATTGTGACGCTTTGGTAAATCCGGCATTAAAGAAACCATTCATGTACCGCTGATGTGTTGACGGTGGCAAGCCACAGCGAATGAAAAAGTACAGCAAGAAAAGTTGCGTTTCGGAAAGTCGCGGCTCACCACGGAGTGTCTCGCGCGGCACTCGACGCGCATTGTTGCTGCCGCCTTTGCTCCCTGGTGGTTTCATAGATGAGGGACTGGCACCAGCAGCTTCATCGGAGTGCGACAAAGCATGCGTTTCAATGTATGCGTCGCTTCGAGACCAAAAACTGTAAGCGGGGCTTGACCCATAGCTGGTCCTGTTGTAAGCAACGACGGCAACAGAGTACTGTTTACCTAGAGCAAGGCTCTTTGCCGGCCCTGGCAACGCCACAGGAAGCACTTTCATTTGAACTTCTGCGAACGCAGCTGCTGCAGACGCTGATGCGGGAGCCTGCAACGACTTCCACAATGGATGGTCATCAGGCATTTCAGTCTGCGAAGAGCACTGACATGATGAATTTGAACCGAAGCAGAAAACAGTTCCGCATGAGGTAAGAACAGCGGAATGGAAACTTCCAGCGCGCAGATCGTGGATTGATGTGTGATTGAACGCGTATGCGCAGGATATTGCTGGAAGAAGTACGTTGTCTCCTTGACTCTTGCCATGGCCGCCACGTGTGGTACTGGGTGCGCTGATACCACCGACTGCCCCCGCGTCCTCGGCCGCAGACGCCGAATCCTCACCCGGCCTTGACAATGCACTGGGCAGGGATTTGCGGGAACCAACACTGGATGGCCGTTGAAACTGATGTTGCTGTTGCTGTTGGGACTGTTGTTGCTGCTGGGACTGTTGTTGCTGCTGTTGTGGTTGCTGCTGCTGTGGCTGCTGCTGTCGTCTTTGAGCTCGAAGGTGAGACAAAAGCGCTGCAAGATGTGGGCGAATAGGTCGATTCAATGAAGACTGAGAGGCGCCTTCAGTTACGACACCTAACTCGTGGCAGCCAGCTAGAGTCTCTGGTTTACCGATCTGACCTTTGGAGTTGGCGCCCCACCCAACCACGAGATGGTGGTCGTGGCCTTCGCTCTCAATAGTACAGGCGGCGAGCGAGTGTGCAGCCCCAGCGGCTACAGCTGTAATAGTAACACGCTGAAGACCCACAACATTACTCGCGAATAATGGACCCAGGACGCGCGGTGACCATTCTTGACTGGAGGAGTACCCCAATCCCAGTTGCCCCGCGTCGTTCTTGCCCCACGTAAGTATTGTGCCCACTTGCACGGATTCGAACACCGAGTCGGTAAAAGTTGGTGAAGAAGACCCAACCGCAGCCCGCTGCGGTCCGCGAGCGTCCACGGGTGGGCCATGACTGACTGCTACAACGTGATGCCATCCCACGGCAATGTGAGACACACGGTGTTTAGCCAGTCCAGGTACCAACGCGGGTAAGTCACTCGTAGGCGCTCCAACCCCACGTCCAAGTTGTCCGTAGTTGTTGGATCCAGCAGTGAACAAGTTGCCACTTGCACTCAACAGTACGATAAAGTCATTGCCGGCAGAGTCAGTTCCACCAACGGAGTTCTCTGCCCCAGCGGCACCGTCGAAGTCAGTACGTAACCCACGACTCAGTCCACCGAGGCGAGCCGATGAATGCATGTGTCCACCCACCAACGCTCGCACAATACGGGTGCCAGCTACAGCTTGCAGGTGGCGCGGCTCAGAAATGGGCTCAAATGCTAAACCAGCACCACCGGCTGCCGCAAACGATTCTCTAGGCATACCACTCCGCCCTTGACCTGTTCCACAACTTCCAGAAAAATTTGATCCGCTGGCAAACACTTGACCACCAGACGTAACAAATGCAGAGTTCCGTTCACCAGCGCTTATCGAAGTCACTGAGTGCGTCGATAAAAACTTCAACACCGTGTCGCTGGGAGCCCCGAGAGCGAGTATATCCATAGAAGCTGCGCGACGGTTGCGGGAGCCGCTCTTACTGCCAGTAGCATTACTCGCCACATGTCCTTTGTTTACTTCATTTTCATATTCTTCAATGGCTTCAATCCGCTTTTGGCCAACCAACGATGCAAGAATGTTCAAAATTCCTGCTTCTTGAATGTGCTTCCAGTCATCCTCAGTGCGGCATGTTACTCCGAGTAGAGGAAGTGTCAGCAATTGTTGCGACGGCTCTCCGTACTGAAAGCAGTGAACAACGCGGCTCAGCACTCTGAAATATGCTCCGGTCACAAATTTTTCAAGGAGCAATCCGCATCCTCCAAGTGCATCCAAATGGTGCATCAAGGTCGGTCCTGCACCAGTTTGGAGTGCACTGTGGCGTGTCCGATTGGAGCTGTCTCTTGCTTCCGTGGCGTGCCCATTAAGGAGTCGCCAATTTTCGGAGAGAGCTTCAAGAAGGCGTACTAAAATGAGTCTGACTTGCTGTGGTTGTGACAAAGACGAAAGCAGTGCATGAAACATGTTCAAAGCATACACTCGAAGTCCACTTTTGCGACACTGAGTGAGCAAGGCGTGCCGAACATCGTCGGTTTCACACCACAAGCGGCTAGTGGCCCCAACAGGTCCGTCAGCGAGCTTCAAATCAGACAGATGAGCACACCTGGCATGCTTATCTTCGGGCGCGGTAGCGCCAACTGCTTCGACGATCCATAAATGTAGTCCTTCAAGCCGACGGCTCAGAAATTTCAGGAGGTGTCGTGCAGTGACTTTCGTTTGTCGCGCCAGTGGCAGTGCACCTCCATGCTCGCCGTTCGCAAACCGCAGTCTGGTCGCGGGTGACAAATTTGCTGGCCGTACCAACTTCAAAAAGAAGTCACAGTCAGCGATGATACCTTGACAAACGTTGTTTAACAGTATGCTAGATGACACTTTCCCATCCGCGTCTACCAACAACGATGAAATCGTGCCCTCGAGCTCGCCGCCGCTACAGACAACACGAGACTAAGATTGACACATATTAGAAGTACAGTGCGACAATGAACTCACCTCGACACTTTCACGACTTTCCCGATACGATGGCGCAAGGCCATCGATGTATCCGACTGTGAACGAGCAAGAAGCAATCCACCTCGAGCTTTCGGTCTTGAGGCTGCTTCCGTATTGTTCTTGGACTTTTTCGCGACCTGCGCCTGTTTGGCCTGAGCGGCTTCCGCAGCTTTAATAACTTCACGATACACGCGCAATCCGAACCCAATTGCACAGTCCAGAAGTTCAGCGGTTCCAGGCGCTATTGTCCCACTTTTCATCATCAACTTGTACGAGGACGAGAGCGGATCTTCAACGGCGTGGATGAGTAGCACAGCGAATGTGTGCAATACTGCTGACTCAAGATAGCGATTTCCAAGGATGTGCTGCAAGTCGTTGGATGGCGTTGACACTTGCTCTTGAGCACCGCGAAGAAGAGTGAGCGCAACACCGTGTGAGGTCTTCAACGATTTCTTGGAGTTCAATGAAAGATGCGACAGCTTCAGGGCTAACTTGACGTGCGCGATTTGATTCGTTGACGGTTGCACACCTGCGGCAGAAAGCGGATCTTTGTCAATGGCTTCAAGCAGCAACTTCGTTGGGTTGCTCAGTCCATCATCTGAATTAAGGACATGCACGGAAGAAGTCGCTGGTTGCTGCAACAAATGTTGCCGTAGATGATCGGGATTCAATCCGCCCGAAAACAGGGGTTTGAGGCACCACAAATCTGCACAGTGTTGCGAACCGTTGCGAAGCTTTTCTGCAACGAACTTTGCGCTATTAGGGTTCCCCGACGAAGTTGCATTATTGGCATCAGACAAAAGATCGCTCCCAGCATCGAGTGACGACTTTGAATTGAGAGTGTGAAGTATAGCCTCTGTGGCAGTGTGTGACAAAACATCCGCCAACGAACATTGAGCATCCATAAGTCGGTCTGAGGCATTCGCTTTGATCACCAAGAGCAACTTGAGAATGGAGCCGCAAAAAGCGGCATCTGAGAAAAAATGTGCTTCGAAAAAGTTGTGCAATTGCTGAACACTGAAAATCCAAATCATTGCCACTGCGAGCATCTGGCCAACATTGCCAAGATCCTGTTGCTGCAAAAACGTTGACAATGACGTGAAGAAGCCCCTGCTCAAATTGTTGACAACACTTTGCCAAATGAGAATGATGGGCTCATCGTCGCACAGGAGAATGTGCTGCATTGCTCCAAACAAGCTGCGCTGCAAGTTCATCAAACCTTGCAGGAGAGTACTTTTGTACATTGGACTCCAAGATAATTGTGATTGCGATTTGGCGCTGTCAACATCACTTGATTCAATCTGCGCGTCAGCCCACACGCTATCGGATGTTACGAGAGTCAGAAGCACAGAGCCGACGTGTTCAAGTCGTCCGACGTTGCCCCTCAATTCATCTGCGGAGGAGGCGTATACATATTTAAACAGTTGCGACCAAAATTCTGGAAGACAGAGAAGATTAATTTCCCGCTCAAGCAGCTTCAGAAGTGAAACGGTGAGGCGAACTTGCGTGACGTGGCGTCCGAAGAGATAAATTGGGATTTCACTGGATTGTTCCGAACTTTGAGATGCGCGATGCAGCGATTGGATGAGACCAACTAAAAAGCTGCAACAGTCGAGTGGATTGCCCAGCAAAAAGCAGAAATGGTCATGCAGGAAGCCACTCCAGGCCGCTTGATACGCTCTGAACCGCGGCAAGGCAAGGACGGCAGATACAACTGCGCTTTCCGATGCACCCGGGCACTGGTTACTGAAGTCAATGGCGAGTATGGCGCTTCGAAGTACCTGCAGCCGCAACAATTCGCCAGTGCGTGTCCATAGGTCTCGCAAACGTCCTAGGGATTGCCCATTTTGGACAAGCTGCAGGGAGTAAGCCGCGAGCTGTAGGCTGGTGTCTAATTCCACCACGTCAGGTTCATGAAGATCGCTGTTACGCAGTAATTGGTCGAGATGAGCACTGGACTGAACTAATACATGAAGTATGCTGTGCCACCCAGCAACATCGACCGGGCTGCTCGGCTTTGAGGTGTCTTGGACATGCCATGTTGCGCGTGATCGGGTGTTCGGCCCACCACTGCTCACATTTTGGTCCTTGGATGCCGGTTCTTCCCCGCCACGCTTAGGTGATGGGTCGTCTCGAGGCGGCAACTCAGGTTCCTGCTTTGTGGCTGCGGGACGGAGCATGAGGGACGGTGACGCCAAAGAGATCTGCGCCATGCGCAGAGCTGTGGCGAAGAGAATCACGGCGGCGTCTCCTTCCTGGATGCTTTTGCGTTCTGCACAAGCCGCCAACGCATCTCGAAAGTCCACCTCGAGCGCATCTGTTGACTTCCCGAACATGCCCTCGTAGTCTAACTGAGACCCGTTGACATTTACGGCATCGCCAGCGTACGCTGGTACCCCTCGCGACGATGAGGACCCAGGTTTTAACCAGAGATTTTCAAAGCTCGACTGACCGCCAATGCTGGCGCACGTGGCAGGTGAAAACAACACGCTAACGATTTCAACAGATCCCGCGGAGACATTGTCGATATCTGCGATGCGCGTTTGCAACGGATAGCACATACCGTCGAAGCACAGCTTCGTCAAAGCTGGGCTATGGTCTACAGCTTCCGCCACGCGTTCTACCAACTGCGAGATCAAATCCCCAGAGCTGCAAACGAACTGCATTTGACTCGCCACCACCGTGTACACACAGTTTGCCATTGCTCGGTCGGCCTTGATATGAGTGGCACTTGCACCTGGTTTGAACGGCGTCGCGGTGGCTGGTTTGCGAGTGGAGCCGGCTTTCCGAAAGCTATGACATCGCCGCACTTCCAAGCTGATGACGACACTCGAATTCGAGTTGTTGTGCCCGGGCCCGATGCGTAGCCCAGCTTTTTGCATCACACAACATCCCAAATTGACAGTGGCGTCGGAACTTTTACCACCGCCGTCCGCAGAGAATTCCGGTGCTGTTTTCCGTTTCTGATCCTGAGGTTTCGTCTCAGATTCATGCTCAGAACTTTTGGGTGTGTTTCTCTTAATTTCCTCAGCGTCAGTTTTTGGGTTCGACGATGGATTGCTGTCCCCTTGCTGCAGCACTGGAGTGCTCTTTTTGCCACTTTGAGACGGGCTTAGTTCCCCATTCAAATGTCGCTGCAAATCGCCACTGCGAGTACGTTTCTGCTGCTGGGCGCCAGCAGACTGGCTATCGCGCTCACGCAGCTTGCAAAAATACGACTCGGACAAATGCTCGGCGACCCGGAGGACCATGTTCACATCCCAAAGGGCAATGGAATAGTTCACCAAACTTTCGAGGGCCAGTGCTCGCACCACCGGGTTGGTTGTAGCAAGTGGCATGTTGCGACTGCGGTGAACTGATGGGGCTGACTGTCCAAATTTTGGCGTTCCCGCTGTCGAAGATTCGGTTTCGCCTTCATCTGCCGGGTTGGTCCCAGAGCGAATCCCAACCAAGGCTTCCAAAAATCGACACATTTGTCTGGTTGCAGTCACCTCACCTGGGACACGACCAAATCCATGGCGGGGAGATAACATGCCAGGATGCATGCTCCCAGACGCCGCCACGAGTGAGCGAAGAAGTGCAACAGTGTGGGCGCTGTTCTCCGTGGAAATAGGATCAAACTTTTCTTTGCTGCCCGGAGCAGCGGTTGTCGAAGGCTTCATCTGCTGTTGCAGGAATTGAAACGCCAGGGACGCAAAGTTCCCGCCGTGTGCAGAGTTTGCCTTTTCCTTGGCAAGCTGTGCATCAAGGTCGATGTTTCGGCAATCCTGTACAAAAGCTTCAAGCTGGGCATGTGGGACGCACCCCTTCCAATCCTGGCTCAGTACCAATGTGATGATAGCACTTCGTGCGTGAGAGCGTGCATGAAACTGTTTGTTCGCGGGATCACCAGTTCGCTGCACCCAAAGTGCCGAAGAGAATATCTCCCGAATGTACCCCTCTTGCCGCTTTTCGCCTGCCAAATAAGCACTTGCACTCTGAGAACGATGTCCTGCTGCTGACGGCCGTCCAGAACCATTTCCAGATTTGGAAGAACACAAACTATCGAAGACGGCCTTAGAAGTGCTGCGCAAAATATCGGAACGAAACAGAAGTTGGCCGAACGAGCTCGACCGTGATCCCAAAGCTCTTTCGAGCTCTTTTGTTTCGACCTCAAAATGCCGCAATCGTTTCCTACATTGATTTGCACCACGGCATAAGTAAAGCTATGTACACACACCGACTTCAGCGAGTTTTGATCATGGTGTGGCTAGGGCGTACCTGACTTCCTCCAAATTTTTATTCCAGTAAGTACGCGCTGCTGGGTGTTTCGGTAGCGCCCATGGGAGCTCCATGGCGACCTTCCGAGACTGTTGCAGCGACGCAACGCAAGAACGAGACCTGATTTACATGTGAGTGCTACCGATCAGCGCAACTGTGCAGCTGCTGATGCGTGTCCAAAAACATTGTGGGCACGCATCCTACTGAGAGCTTGCACTCTGAAGCAAAATACATGAACGAAAAGAAAAAGAAAAAGAAAGCGCCACAAACCCGAAGGCTTGCGCTGCTACAAGATCGCTCAATGCTACCGCAGACGAGTTCACGTGAATGTCGTGATGCACGTGCTTCATGCTCGATGTGGTGTTGATTATTCGTTTCCGTACCCCTCGGGCTCTTCAACATAACATCGTGATCAAGACTTTGGAGGCGTGCGAACCAGCAGCTTTGCCGTCTCCGCAGACCTGAGGCGTTGCGTTGCAATGGGCTGGCAGACAGCTGGAGAACACAGCACCTACGAACGCACACACCAACCAACCATCAAAACTGCCCAGCTTCTGGCACGCAACGCGATTGCGAGGCTCCAGGCGTGCTGAAGGCACATATACGCTGCGAACGTCGGACACAGGCACTCGAATAGATCTGCATGCTGCGAGTCGCCGTGCCCTTCGTTATTCGTTGGGTGCCAACAGCTGCCAACAGGTCCGTCCTGTCGGCCGTCCTTTCGTGCGACGGCGTGACCCAGCCGATCATGAAACGCGGCGCACCGCAACAGCAGCATCAACAACTTTTACAAAACAACGACGACGACGACGACGACGACGACGCAACAACAACACACTGTCGTCGCAGTTCGAACTAGCTACAGCTAACTACAGCAACTAACAAAACCGATTCAACACCAACACTCGAACTCGAAGTGAGAACAAGTGGATTGAATCTCTGAATCTCGCACTGTGCCACGACACCAACCACGCCCCAAGCCGCCCGAATCAGCCCAAGCATTCATTGATTCATTGATTCCCCCCCCTTCCTCGACCAGCCAGACAGCCAGACAGACAGACAGCCCGACCAGCGCCTGCCACTGACGACAGACACACTGACGACCGACGACTGACTGACTGGGAGCGACAGTGACGTGACAGTGTGAGTGAGTGAGTGAGTGAGTGATTTAGTTTGTGCATGAGTGAGTGAGTGAGTAAGTAAGCGCCAAGAAAGAAAGAAAGAAAGAAAGAAAGAAAGAAATCCCACAAAGCTTCGAAGTTCGAAGTTCGAAGTTCGAAGTTCGAAGTTCGATTTCGATGTCGCTGTCGACGTCACAGCCGCACTCACAGTCACTCACTCACTGACCATCACTCACTGACAGTCACGGACTCACTCACTCCCACACAACATCCATCCAAAGAAGTAAGGAGTCAGCGACCGATTGATCGATTGTCAGTGAATGAATGAGTGCTGCGATGTTGATGATGGGTGGCATCAAAGGTGGATGAGTACCACGTACTAGCATGAGTACTCAGTACCATGGCGTATTGTGTTTTGCGTCTTTGTTTCGTCTGGAGTTTGGAGTTTACCCGGGTACCCGGGTAGTTAGACTTTGGAGAAAGGAGTTTGGAGTTTGTTTGGAGTCCGATCACGGGGTCATACATAGCTCTGGACAGGGGAATTTCCCCTTAGGTCCGAT
>ENA-OWNT01001948-OWNT01001948.1-seawater-metagenome-genome-assembly--contig:-NODE-1948-length-23121-cov-4.369858_pt1 | contig 23121 bp, 19 predicted proteins | sample MGYA00238136_ERZ651165 | MGnify/ENA primary metagenome ERZ651165 (study PRJEB26861, sample SAMN08777766) | seawater metagenome | isolation source: coastal seawater | place: USA: Florida | collected...
GCAACAACAACACCCAACAACGAACGCGGAATGCAAGCACCGACGGAACAACGAAAGAACGCACGCGAAGCGAAAGGGAAGGGAAAGATCATGTCATGACATGGGGCGCCGACATCCGCTTTCCTCCACCTTCAACCTCCCAAGAGCACTCACTCACCCCCACTCACTGTCATCTCACAGGGTGACAGGGAGAGAGGGAGGGGGAGAGCGGGCGCGCGACGCAACGCGGCAGCCGACACACACGCAAACCAAAGGGCGCCGACATCCCCACGTCACTGTCAATGAAGTGAGTGGACTGCGAGTGAGTGAGTAAATGCTCTTGGGAGGTTGAAGGTGGAGGAAAGCGGATGTCGGCGCCCCACGTCATGATCTTTCCCTTTCCTTCTCTTTCCTTTTTTTGCGGGCGTTCTTTCGTTGCTCCGGCGCCGCGTTTGTTTGTTGTTGGTTGTCGTTGTTGCACCACTTTCACCTTCTTCTTGTCGGCGAGAGGACGAGCACGCAGTCATACCATACCATTGCGGCGCCCCAGCTCGCTTACCAGTGTGACTTGGCACTGCCACTGAGCACGCTCGTTGCCCCACGTCAGCCGCAGTCATGTCGCGATCGTTCGCTGGTCACCATGCCGTCGCCCTCGCTCGCTAGCCCGTGTGAGGCAGTGTTGCACCGCCGCCACTCGTCACCCGCCCACCACAATGAACGGCGCAGTTCTTGTGTTGGTTCGTTTGTTGTGGTAGCTACGTTGGTAGCCTCGCGTGATTAAGCGAGGATGGGCATCGACTTGTGCTCACACGCCCCCCACCACCACCACCACCACCACCACCACCACCACTCTCCCTGTCACCACACGCGAACCACACCCCGATGCCATCTAGCTGCCCCAGCCCGCCACCCAGCGCATCTCTCGTTCGGATGCGACACTGGATGGCGCACGGAGCACTAAATACGAAGGGCGTCAAAGCAGTGCGGCATATTTTTTTTTTTTTCCTTCTCACCGCCTCCACAAATTCCCAACAACTCAAATCCAAACAACACCAAACCGCCAAGCGCTGAAGCCATGACGCGCATCCTCCCACCCCACTTCAAACACGAAAACAACTTTTCGACCACGTGCCGGTACGGAAATACGTGCCACAACGTCAATTGTCATCGGGCACACCCAAGTCCCGTCGCCACGAAAAAGCCACCTGTTATCCACAACAAGCCATGCCGGTACGCGGACAAGTGCAAGAATGAAAACTGCCAATTCGCGCACCGCTCTCCGAGCACAATGGCCAAGTTCCCTTCGAAGCCGCGGCAGCCACAAAGTCACGCTGCACATTTCACTTCACAAAAGGTGAAGACAACACGAAGTGCTTCACTCGACCTCACCATGGTCATCGATAGCAGTACCAGCATGTCCGGCTTCAAACTGAAGCAATGTAAGCAGAAGTTGATCGAAATTACGGGTGGTCTCCGCCCGAACGACTACGTAACCATCTGCACCTTCAACCACCAAAAGCCGGTGGTCGTTATTCAGGGTCTCATCAATGTCATCAAGCGCGATATTGCCGCAAGGGTGAATGCCATGAAGGCGCAGGGTGGCACCGCATTATGGGATGCCGTTGTTGAAACAGTTGCGGCGGCAAAGGCTCACAAGAGCAAGTACGACCATACGCTGATGGCAGCACGTGGGAAGCCCGCCCGCCGCTGCAAACTCATCGTCCTGACAGACGGATGCGACGAACACTCGACGCAGTCATTTTCTACAGCCAAAAATATCGTATCCAAGCCTGGATTCGTAATGGAATTTATCATGATTGGCATTGGTATTGGAACTTCGACCCAGAATCAGCTTAAAGACCTGTGCAGTGCCGTGCACGCGAAATGTAAGTGCGGCGATGCTTCCACGGGCATAGCAGAGGCATTCCATTGGATAAAGAAGGATATTATTCAAGAAGTTGTATCACGCGAGACATTCTACAAGCCGGTCGTTGTTACGAAAACGAAGAAGAGCGTCAAGAAAGGACAAAAACTGTTCTGTCGTCGCTGAAATGGGCAACATCAACAAATCGAGGTATGGAAATAATGCAAACCACGAACTCGATCATTTATCAATATTTATATCACTCACAGCTCGAGGTGGCGGCATCATTTAAGAACAGAACAATAATAACACATAAAGTAAATTCATCATTTTTAAAAAGAACAACACTGCCACATGTATTGAACACACAAGTTCCTTCAGCCGTTCCATTCCCGCAATCTAAGCTCTGGTGCGCTTCCGCTCCACCGGGTAGCTCTGCAGACGGTGTCGCAATTGACCGACCAACCACCGTCGGCGTCGTTTGAACGTCAGCCAATCAAAGCCTTGATGATATTTTGCCATGGACTTCTCCAATGCTGAAGAAAGGGTGTGCATGCTCTCTTGGATTCCATGATGTTCTCATGTTGTATTTTATGTCGGTGGGTGCTGGTGCATCGTGCAGAGTACGAGTATGATAGCGCATAGCGAATGCGTGCCTGACTGCCTGACTGCCTGACTATTCGATGACACAACACGCCACGGCCTGAAATTGAGTAAACGTATTTCAGGAAGTATTCCATTTCAGTAATGTACGTTATAGACAATACATCTATAAATGGGAATGAGAATAACTTGATACGCCGGAGTTTGTGGGCAAATCGATGCTGACGTGGCAAACAACTGGCCGCTGCACGGTGTCGCAGCGTCGCTCACCAGCGGCCAGTGGCCGCGGCTGCTGCGACGGCACCACGACCACGACCACAACCCACCACGACCCACCGACGCACCGACCCACCACGGCGCGGCGGAACACCACCGCCGGTGCCTCACCGATTCGGACAACCCAATCCACAGGTCAGTCGCGCTGCAACAGCGCATCGCTACTCAGAAACTAACGACAGCCACTCAGCACGCGTCGTCGTCGGTGAAATCAAGACGACTCGACGGAGCACGGCGATCGCGCGCAGTGACCGGGCCTTGGTCGGTCAAAGAGGACAACGATTGAATGGAAGCCAGTGATTCTGTTTGGGGTTGACGGTATCAGCTTGTCACAAACTAAATTCAACGAAGAAGTCCTCTTTTCGAAATCCTCTTTTCGCGGAAAAGAAGATTTCGCCCGCCCGCCCGCCAGCCAGCCAGTCAGCCCGTGTGTTGTCTTCAAGTTCGTAAATTGTGCGCGAGCGGCCAGTTGCAGGTCATGTTGCGACGCTTCATTGCCGCATCACTATGCTGGGCAACAGTCTACCTTGTAAGTCGGCCAGTTTCTGCTCATAAGACAGAGAGTAGTATTACTGACCCGTTCCAAAAGGCTCTTGATATTGCTGGTCTGTCCACCTCCAAGAAATCGACGATCCGCTCGGAAGCGATTGAAGTGATCTGCGCCGGATCTCCGAAGACCGGCACTACTTCGACAGAAGAAGCCCTCAAGATCCTCGGCCATGAAGTGTACCGCATCAACGAAATGATGAACAATGGTCAATTGAGCTATCTGGACCGCCTTTTTGTCAAAGAAGATGGGTCGCATCGACTGATGTATCCTTGGGGCAAAGGTGATACTGAGCGCGATGCCATATTCGACGAATTGTACGACGTGAGTGAGGACTGCTCAAGGCCGTCAGTGCCACGACAGCTAACACCCGGTGTTGGAAGCTAACTTTGATCTTTGATACCGTTTCTGTGCTTAGGCCATGTTAGACTTTGGTGCCACCGCTACTTCCGACGCTCCGCTCCGCTTGTTCCACATGGAGTTGCTTGAGCGCAGTCCGAAGGCCAAGGTGATCTTGACAACACACCCGAACGGTCGTGAAGCGTGGATTGAGTCGTTTCGGTCAACTGTCGTAGCATTCTCCGCTATTCACAGTCGTCCGTTTAGCTTTTTGTTCAGTCATATTCCTTGGGGAGACAGTGCATACAAACAGCTTCAATGCCGAGCGGAAAGGGTGTGGTGGGAGCCTTGGTATCTTCCATGGGTGAAAATATGCTGGACAATCAACTTCACGAAGGCTGATCTGGAAGGATGTGCGGACCACTACTATGAAGAAAGAAATGACTATGTCAGAAGCACTGTTCCACAGGGACAGCTTCTTGAGTACAATGTGAAGCAAGGGTGGGAGCCACTGTGCCAGTTCTTGGAAGTTCCCGTTGAAGACTGCCCGTCGTCACACAACATTCCATTTCCGCGTGTCAACACACGGAGTGACAATGACATTGCCTTCTGGGTCCTACGCTTGACCGGCATTTTCTACCCTATTTTGCCGCTGTTGCCTGTCGCGGCATTGTGGGGCCTCATTATCGTATGCCGGCGCGTTTTGCGCTGCCTGTGCACAACCAATCAACGTGCAGACCATGAAAAGAAGCTTTAATTTTAAAGTAAACAGTGTCGGTAGCAGAAACTTCCCTATTGTAGCAGGCTGTGAAGAGTTGAAGGTCGAGGCATGCTCTCCTTGGTGTCGAAGATTGCCTCCGAAATTCGCGCGGCATGATTAGAAAGCTGCGCAGTCGTCAAGTGGTAACGACTGGAACGACAAAGCAATCAGCGTTACAAGTTCAGAGTGGGCAACTACTAAACAGAATCAAAGGGAGAGTAATTTTGTTACAATAGATCGAGAATGTAGGCGCAATTACATTCGCAATTCAACGGCGTGATCAGCGGCCATCTGCCAACCTGGAATTTGAAAACGCTCGAAATATACAGGGCTTCCTAGTCCGACGACAGTTTTACTCTTTTCACACTACCTTCATCAGCGTCCACCGGCGACTCGGAAGTTGCATCCGCGGCACTGGTCTGTGTTTCTATTTTCGTACCGGCAGTTGTTGTTGCTGGAGCGAGACCAGGTTGGGATGAAGTAGTGGATACTGTATGACTTTCTGTTGTTGACGTAGTCGGCGCAGTAACCGCGTTGGATTCCTGACCGATGGCCTCAACATTAGTGTCACCAGCTTTCGCCACCGCAGGTGTATCGGTCTTGGCATTGGATGCACCTGGCTGTTGCGCTCCTCCATTTGTCGTGGAATCAGTGATTGCTGGTGCTGGCACGACGGAAGGTGCAGGTGCAGGCGCAGGCGCTGGCGCCGGTGCTGGTGCGAAAGCTTGTTGTTGGGTCTGAGCGGCACTGTAGTTGGGAGGCATACCCTGTGGGAGCTTTGAAGGCATGTTCGGGGGTAGACCTGTTTGTGGAATCTGTGGAGGCATACCCGTTTGTGGCATCTTTGGAGGCATACCTGGTGGGAGATGCTGGTGCTGGGCTTGCGGCTGTTGTTGGTGAGATTGTTGGGCCTGATGAGGGTGCTGCATCATTGGGTTGGCATAGCCAGCGTATGCACCACCATACATTGCATATCCTTGTTGTTGATACGCAGCGGGATATCCACCGTACCCAGGCATAGCTGGAGGATACCCGTATGGCATAGCATAGCCACCGTAACCATACCCTGCCTGCATCCCACCATAGCCCATGCCGTACCCCATGCCGTACCCCATGCCCCTAGCAGGGGCTGGTGCCGCGGCAGCGGCAGCTGCTGCTGGGTCGTACTTTTCCCCCCTCTTTGCGCCTGGTGGCATTCGCCGTGACCCGTGAACATCGAAGGCTTTAATGTCAGCTCTGTCAGGCAGGGCCCCCGGTATCTTCGTGACGTCCATCTTGTGAACCTCTTTGTAATGTTTGATCATCCCCTGCGATCCACCAACTTTTTTGTGGCATTCGGCGCACCGGTAGTGCACCTCGGCCTGATGCTTTAGCAATATTGGTTCGTGTTGGAACTCCTTGTCACAGTAAAAACACCACGGTTTCGCCATCTGTTCATTGTTGCGCTTCTTGCGCCCCATCTTGCGCCTGCTGCGCCACGAACTTCAACAAATGAGTGTGCAAGTACAGCTTCTCTTGCAGGCAGTGATTTTTCGATAAATTGTGCCGTCAAAACAGCAAAAAACTTGTTGTGTATTGATTGCAGTCCTTCAGTTCGTTGTGCCTTGATGGCTTGACAGCGTGTTTTTTTGCACGACCAGCGACCAGCAAAGTGCAGAACACCGCCGACGCCGCCAGGAAGACCTCAACACAACAACGCAACAACACAACAACACGACAACACGACAACACAACAACACAACAACACAACAACACAACGCCAACAACGCCAACAACACCTACGACGCGACACGCTGTTGTGGTTTGTGGTGCGTCGTTGCGTTGTCAGTCGTCAGTGACGAACGAACGAACGAACGAACGAACGCACGAACAACGAACAACGCCGAATTCGGTGAACTCTGACGGTGAGTGAGTGAGTGGAGTGACAGTGACAGTGACAGTGACTCCAACAGCCCAACTCATCTCATCACTCACTCACTCACTCACTCACTCACTCACTCACTCACAGTCGCAGTGTCACAGTCTCAGCCATCAACTCTGTGGGCCTGTGTGCGGCCATTCAACAACGACGACGTCGACGACATCGACATCGACGACGAACGACGAACGACGGACGACGAACGACGACGACGACGAAGATTGTGAAGAACGACGTGGTAAGACGGCAGCGGTGTTGAATTGCATGCAACAGCGGAAAGTAAGTTGCTGTGTCGTCGTGAGATGAAACGTTGCGAAGTTGCTGCAAGTTGCGGTGCTGTATGATGCATTTATCTCCGGCGTGGATTGGCAACGATGGCAGTGACGAACGTCTTGCAAAGTTCAAACGACACGACAACGGCAACCAATGTTGCAGAGTTGTAGGGGCAGTTAGGTTGCAGATTTGCTTGACTCTGTGACCGTGAAAGAGACTCCTGGGCCTGGGCATTCGTTTGGGCATGTCGAGGGGAGATTTACCAACTGAACCTCACATAATCGCGAAGGACGGTGGGCTCACTAACGCCTGACGTTTGTCGACCTTGTTTTGGACGTGAAACAATTGCACTACTTTTTCGTGCGAGAATGCTCTCTTAAATATGAAGGGGCTTTCTTCGTAGAGAGTGGCGAGTTGAGGTACCCTCCGTGGGGAAAAAGGCAAAAAAATGGCCACCAAAAGAAAGGCTGATGGACTGCAACCTGTTGGCGACGAGCAGCCCAAAGTTGCTGCACTCGAGCCTGAGAAGAAACGTCAGTGGTCGGAAGACACCGGCACCGTTGGTGTGTACGAGATTTTAAAGACTCACAAGCTAGGATCTGGCGCTTTCGGTGACGTGTATCTTGGACGCCATCGAAACACCAAGCAGCGAGTTGCTGTCAAGATTTTCAAGAAAAACGCACTCAAAAACGGTGTATCGTTGGATGTTTTGCGCGAAGTAAAGCTTCTCGTAGAATTCCAGGAAGCTGGCAGTCATCCCAACGTCATCTCTTTGTTCGAGTTTCGACAATATGAAGGCAATCTTGCGACAGTTATGGATTATTGCTTCACTGACCTTCGACGTGTTATTGCTGATGTCGACAACGATTCCTTGGGCGATGCTGACATCAAGTGCTACACTTTGCAGATGCTGCGCGGCATTGAGTGGCTGCACAAGTCTTGGTGTCTTCATAGAGATCTAAAGCCAGAAAATTTACTGATATCCCCATCTGGCCATTTGAAAATTTCTGACTTTGGACTTGCCAAACAATACGCGACTGACCGCGACGTCCACCGAGAGATCGTTGTGACAATCACCTACCGTAGTCCCGAGCTCCTGTTCGCAGAGCTACAGCCTGTGCCAAACCATGCACTCTCGAGGAAAATTAACATGGCTCCATGCATTGATATGTGGTCTGCTGGATGTATTCTTGGCGAGATGATGCGCCGACAAGTGCTCTTTCGGGCAACATCTGACAACGCAGAACAGCAATTAGAGACTATTTTCCAGCTGTGTGGAACGCCGTCGGCCGAGAATTGGCCCGATCGAGAACAAGTACCCGGATATGTCGAATTTTCTGCGCAACCCAAGAGCTACTTGCCCTCCGTGTTCCAGGCGTGTGATCGACAGCTGGTGAATTTACTGTCCGAGCTGCTCCAGCTGTCACCATCGCGACGACTTAGTGCCAAAAATGCGCTCCATCACGTAGTTTTCAAACCCGAGCACAAGCCCGCGACGTCGGAGCCGGAAGAGCTTGAGACGGTCCGGCAGCATCGACGCCGCACGATGCACAAGGCCAACCAACGATGACCAAAGTCTCTTCATTGGCAACCCCAATCTGATAATAAACGCATTGGACTCCGGCTATGACACGGCGACCACGCTGCGCGGCGCAAGGATGTCCTTGTCTGTAAATAACAGTCGCTTCCGTATGCTTTTCCGCGAGCCAAAACACAGTCTAGTTTCAGTTTCCAACGCCATCGCGAATGATGTAAACCCTGCTTGCACTTTCATAGTCACGGGTGTAGATCACCAAGCCGTAGCTTAGAACTGCGAGCCAGGAAAAGTCGGTTGGTTGGGGAGTTCTCGAGTCGAGTGTAGGTAGCGTTGCAGGCAGGCTATGATACGCAGGTCGAGCGTTTGAGGGCAAAAGTGGGGCATTTCGACATTGGCCCGGGTTTCGATGTAACAACGGAGTTGGACCATCTAACCTGTACAAAGTGGCCATGAAAATGGAACTCGGTGGCCACTCCGCGCAAGCCAACTGCTGACACGAACGTCCTACAGCACCAAAAGCGACGTTCACGACATGACGACGCAGCAAACGGAGTGTCGACGAAAGAGGAGGTTGACGCGACAGATTTGGCGTGGTGACGCGTTTCGACGTATTCTAGATCAAATGTCTCAAGTGACAGGGACAGAGGTGCTTTGTGACGAGGACTTCGAGCAGAGTCGCGTGCTGGCCATCTTCGGATGCCATGTTTCATGATGGACCAATTTTTTGTGAACACAAGTTCGGCTTCTCTTGTTTACGATGTACATCGCGAGCGTTCCATAGTGGCAGCGACACGGATGTTTACCGCCTTTACTTGCGGTGCTTAGTGGGCACAGTCACGGATGGGCACAGTGTAGACGATGGAAACTGTTGCTGATGCCATTCATGCCGCCAGTGTGGTGTTCATGTGCTGCAACCCAACACCCCGAGGCTGCATCGAAGAAAGCACATTGCTGTCGCTGACTGTGTTTGAGGCGTTTTCAAATGCTTACTTTCGCCATGCTTACAGCCATCGAGGAAAGATCGATTTTTCAGAGTGGGTTCGAGTGTTTGCGGAGCCGGCAACGGCTGGGGACAGGAAGACTATTCTCGAAACTTTTCGAAGCCTGGGCCCAGACGCCATTGTTTGCTACCTGCCCAACTTGGAATTGCTCGCTCAACCAATCATTGAAAGCTGCGACCTTTCCTACTTGATTGCAACACCTGGCTGCCGCAATATCAACACAGTTATTCTTAGTACAATCAACGGATTTTCATCCGTTGCCATTGAGCTGTTCCAGTTTTGCTCGCCGGATGTGACGCGCCTGGAACCCGCGACTGGACTTCAACCCAACTCGTTATGCGGAGTCATCCAGAAATGCGATCCAGGTCTCGCGTGCAGGATTGACAGTGATCCAGAAGATCGGCAACAGCTGGAAGAAGACGTGCGGCACATGCAACACGAATGGCTGCGTTTGTTTAAATTCTTTCACGAACACTGTGATCCTGCGTGTGAGACCGTGGCCGATGTCCAAACTGTCGGCGGCTCACTGTTGCAGTCACTGCCCTGGAATGACGTCGTGCATGCGTTGCGGATGGCAGGGAGCGAAAATCCTTCTGAAAAAGATGTGTCAATTATCAGGACGCGAGTCCGCTCGATTGAAGCGGTCGCGAAGCGGTGGAATGAAGGTACAATTACACTCTCTGGCATTTGCACCGTGTTCGACGAAGCTTTCCTGGAAGGACCTCAGTGCCTGGAGCGCACTATCTCCGAGTTTATCGACACCATGAATTTGCAACTGAGCCCTTCATCACTTGACAACTGTCTTCACAGTTCTTTGAGTCTTGCTGAGCGTAGTCGTCTTCGCTCCGGTTCATATTGTGGGGGTTGCAGCCGCGTCGTCGGAGTGGAACAGTGTCGGGCGTGTGGCGTGACCGCGTTTTGCACGTCATCTCCACAAGTCGGGTGTCAGGACAACGAGAGCTATGCCAAGGGTCACGGACGATGGTGCAGAGCCCTCAAGCTATCATGTGAGCTTCAGCGGCTGATTCCGGTGACCATTTGGGACGCGATCGTCACTCGTGGTGACTTCGGTCAATCAGGTGTTCACGATTCGGTGCAGTCTCTTGCTCTCCCAACAAAAGGTGACGCTGGACCCGAACGCGCAGTGTCTCGTGTGGTCATCAACATGGCGACGATGATCGAAAATCTTCTGGCTGAGCACGGGCCAAGCTGCATATGCTGCAAGAATGAGGCTATCGCTGAAAAAATCAGTTCAGTTTCATCATGGTCGTCATTGATGGAACTTCTCGCGTGTTCACAACACGGCGAATCCTTTGCCGCAATCGCGAGCCCTTTGACGCCTTTGAACGTTGTTACTTCTGATTTGCTGAGCCCAGTAATGACATTAGCGGATTGCATTCGCAAACATCGTGGTATGTGTTAGTTACTTGCAAACATGATTGCCATCTCAACCTTATTTGCGTATCTTGCTACTAGAAATCCTGTCAGAGTCATCTAGAATTGTAGTCCACGTTGTGGGAGCGGATCGAGAGCTCAACCGACCTTGGCCAGTAATTGGTCTATTTTTGCCGGTTTGACTTTCTGTGCGATTGCGTCTGAAATAGTTTGTTTCGTACTAATTATTGTGTGGTGGCACGACATTGCTCAGAATTTGCGGCACCTGGAAGTTGTATTTATTGGACCAGAGCTAGACGCACAAACGTGTGGAAAAGGACGTCAAAGCGTCCCGCTGCACACAACAGATGGATCCTCGGGTACTCTCAGTACTACTTGCCACAAAAGTTTTTATCATGAATTCGTTGCAGCAGACACCGTCGAACCACCTGACATTGTGATGTTGTGCAATGCTGGCATCCACCATTATGATTCGTGGCAACCAACATTGAAGTCGATTCTTGGAACTTCGAAATCTTCTCCAATCGCAAAAGTGACTTTGCTAACTTCGTGGGCGATGCCGGAAGCCGTCATGACTTACAACATTCTCCGCGATGCCGTGGGCCGTTCCTCACCTCGTCGCAAGAACCTATCACAACCTTTCGAGAATGAGTGGTGCTCATTGCTCCCGCGCATTGCACCAGATAACAACTGTATTTGCCAGTTCAATAACAAGTACGTGATTGAGTTTACGTGTCCACGACTCGACTTGCCCGTTGAGAAGAAGGCGCGATTACGTTCGCCACCAATCGATGTTATTGGTGCCGCATCAGCAGCAGACACCGACAGCATGAGTTCTAAGCAATCAGGAGGCGTGGTTGATGGGAAATCTTCTGGCACGAAATCGTTTTCGTTCAACTTTGATATTGGTGACACCGCAGCAGGGACAGAAATCGAGGACACCACCGCCACAGCCGTGTCTGGTTCTCCGACGGGAGTGCAAGCGAACAACAGTCCTCAATCCTCTAAAGCAAAAATTGAGCCACAAAACTTTTCCTTCGACTTTTTTGGCGACTGAATAACACTATACCTACGTGAAGCTTCTAAATTTTATTCTATTGAAACCGGCTTTATTGTGCTGAATTCCTCCACAGTCGTAACTTGTGGTCGAAGGCCACGGACGCAACCAGTGGCTTCAGTCTTGATACGGCCACGGCTCGAATCCAGCTGTAGAGGCAAAGTACAGTGCAATAATTATCGGACGGAGACGACAAGTGCACGGGCAAGCACAGAATGTCTAACCTGGTGTGACCATGAGCTGCTCTGGTCGACGGAACACTCTCGGAGCTGCGAACAGCCCAGTAGTGAACAGCGTTGTCCTTTTGGGAGTTGGAAACTACATGCTCTCCCAAAGCCGACCACCTGGGGCACAGCACGAAACAAAGTCAGTTGTCGTTGCAAATGTGTTTGGAAAGCACTGTGGTAGTTGCATGAACTCGTACAAAGATATGGGCTGGAAGTAGTCACCGGCAGCGTGACCATAAAAGCTCCGCACGATCCGTTTTGTATCAGCATTCACAATGAAGTGTCGGTTCTTATTGTTCGATAACAACAGATACGGGAAAGTTGCTTTGCCTTCCTCATCCTGTCCGAAGAGCGGGTGCGGTTCAATAGACATGATGTTGAAAGAGACGTGACTATCGCCCTTTTCGTTCACATTTAGCCACTCTGTACCCCACCCGATATTCTCGTCGTTGTGAATCGTGTCGCGATCAATGTAGACACGGTGAAGAAAACAGTTGCCTTGTTCTGCAACGACTAGAGACGGCAGTGTCTTCTGCGTCTTCCCACCTTCGATCTCTACTTCGACATCAACTGCGGGAAGCAGGGCAATGGCTTCGACACTGTCCTTAAAGTAGAAACGTTTCAACTCAGCCAAGCACCCAGGCTTCACGGACTCGTCCGCATCCGATGCTGAAGTTGACGCCTCATTCTGTGTGGTCGTGCTGGAGTTCAGTGGAACGACATAAAACACGATCACGGTCCGACCCAAACTCACAGCAAGCATGGTCCCGCAGTCATTCCATTTGGCAAACTTGATGTAACGGCTGGCACCACGACCAATGCTTGCTTGGCCACCGAGATCGATGGATTGAATTAGTTCAATACTCGCGGCATTCGGTTCACCAGTCGTCGATGAAAACGATGACGTAATCCGCAACAGAGAGAGAGCTCCTCCCATGGAACCAGCAGCGACGAGGTCACTGACGGTGTCTCCCGTTTGCTCGCCTTCCGTAGATTGAGGGGGTTGAAATTCTGCACAAAGAGCTGGTCCGCTGAGCTCTATACTGGCCAGGACGGCAGAAGATTCTGATTGTACCACGGACAGACGGCGATTGGCACCGCCAACGACCAGTATGGCTGCGGTTCGCGGGTTCCGCGAGAAGTTGGCACAGATCAGGTTCTTCTCAGAACTAACCGACGAGCTCAAGGCCGTGTCGTGCGGAACCATTGCCAAGGTCATTTTTTCATGCGAGCCGCCACCAATCTGAATAAGTGGGTCGACGTCGGAGTCGTCATCGCCTTGAGGACGAGTGCTGCGGCTCGACGACGAGCCGTCGCTCGGAGTTGCACCTGCCTTCGACTCGAGAGCCACGCCGGAAGCCCGGTACGCAGCAATTTCGCCTTCGGCTTTCAGCAAATCTTGAATCAGCATTTGATTCTCCTCATAGAGTCTATCCAATTGAAGTTTATGGCCCGATTTCATGCGCTCAATGCGCTGCTTAAGAAGTTTCACCTCTTCTCGAAGTGCTTCTTCGACGGTCAATTCAGGCGGGGGTCCCTGAGCATCCTTTGCCCCTCCGCCAACAACGGGACTGGCTACATAAGATGGTTTCGGCAAAGATCTGTCCTTGGTGAAAGACAACTGACCAGATGCGGGGGCAGTCTCAGAAGTAGTAGACATGTCGAGAAACCAACGTCCGTGTGCTTCTGTGGCAGATTCGATATGCCACCTAACGCTGTATTGTGGGAAGTTTTTCCAACAAGATTGTGTGGGCCGCCATTCCTTTTCAGCGACGCTACCCGATCATTCGCCAATCGCGATGATCTCAAGAGCGGCTGCATACACGAGCATTTTCCAACGAAATCAACCCACGGCGGCATCCACAGCGCGGTTTGTCCAGACCTGCGAATAACATCGTTGCACTCCGTCTTCGGACCATCTTGCCCATGCCGTCGCCTGCAAGCCATGGCTATACTAGTCCAAACCAATGAGTCAATGCGACAGCGTTTAATATTTGTGTCCTGCGAGATAGCAAAGACAACACGACCAAACGGCAACCTGATCTCGACTCGATGTCGGTTCCACAACGACCAACACAACACAGCAAGAACACACATTCATAGATGACGGACGAACGAAACAACCAACCGCACGCGGCGTGTGACAGCGGACAGCGACGCGGCAACGTTTGTGACAACGCAACGACCAACGAACGATCGAAGTTCGACGTCGTTCGTCGTTCGTCGTCTGTCGTCACCACAAAGTCGTTCGTCACCAGCACGATACACAGTAATGCATGTAAATGGTGAACATTGGATATTGACAGACATCGCACTTCAATTATAAGTACTTAGATCACGCTGCGGATGTGAAGAGGCCGCAAGCCACGTGGCAAACGAACGAAGGATCACAACGACGACGGCGACGACAACTTTGGCCGCAACGACGCAACGACGCAGCGACGCAGCGTTGCCGACAATTGAATCGAATCCGCAACGCAGCGACGCAGCGACGCAGCGACGCAGCGACGCAGAGACGCAACACACGGTCGTCACAACGAACGAGTGTAACTTGTGGAGGCAGTGAAGAAGTACGTAAGCGCGTTAGTGTTGGTGTTGGTGTTGGTGTTGGTGTTGGCAGTGCTGCATCGTTGCATGCTATCTATTGTCTTCGTCGTCATTTCTGATTTTCCGTGTTGCCTGTTGCTTGCGTCGGTGCGTCTTATGAGCGAAGTCGGGGTGACCATGTTTGTTTTGCTGGATTCCAGGGGAGTTGTTTCAGACATTGGTTTGGTGTTGAATGTCAGTGAATTTATTTTTGGTGGGGGCGTGTCGCTTTGTTGGATTTCTCACTCGTTTCGCTTCTTTTGTACCGAGGCCGACAAGTCTCGAGACGGGGCCACTTGGCTGTGCGTGACTTAGAGTTGGGAAAGTTGTTTCCCGAATATTGCCGCCGAAAGGGCGTCAGCCAATATGGCGAAAGTGCTCCGCAAAACGCTGCAGCTGCCCAAGACCAGCTTTCCTATGCGGGCTAATGCAGCAACAAGAGAACAGAACTACACCCAAAAGACAACCACGCAACTCTATCGCTGGATGCAGGAGCAGCGCAGTCAGCAAGGGGCGGAGTTGTTCCAACTGCACGATGGACCACCGTACGCCAACGGCGGTCTACACACAGGCCACTTGCTCAATAAAGTGCTCAAAGATATTACGAACAGGTTCCAAGTTTTGCAGGGCAAGCGAGTGCGATATATCCCCGGTTGGGATTGCCACGGACTACCCATCGAGCTCAAGGCGTTAGAAGAAGGGAAGCTAGATCGCAGAACAGCAGACGCGCTGACAATTCGTTCAACAGCACGAGAGTGTGCCGAAGGTGTCGTCAAAGTGCACCGTGATAGTTTCATTCGTTGGGGAATCATGGCAGACTGGGATGAAGGCGAGCTTGGGGATGTATATTTGACGATGGACCCATCGTACGAAAGCAAGCAGTTGCAAGTTCTGTCAACCATGATGGAGAAAGGGTACGTGAAGCGAGGACTGAAGCCAGTGTATTGGTCTCCGTCGTCCATGACCGCGTTGGCTGAGGCTGAGTTAGAGTACAATGCAGAGCACAAGTCCACGGCGATATACTGCTCGTTCCAACTGCAACTCGCGCAAAGCCACGACATCAACGCCGAGCAGCGTGCCCTACTTGAAGCGTTTCCGGACCTCGAAGCCGTCATTTGGACCACAACTCCATGGACGATTCCTTCCAACATGGCCGTTTGTGCTAACTCGAATCTCGACTATGTTGTCGTCGAATACAGCGGTCGTCACTTCCTCATGACAGAGAAGGCGAGCGAAGAAATATTCCAAAGCGAGGCGAGCCCGTACAAAGTTGTCGTTGGCGCCAACGGGTCCACAGATGTGGGTGCAAAAGTGGTGCACCACGTCAAAGGCTCAGCCATCGTTGGACTGAACGCCCGCCACCCCCTCCGCCGCGATGGCATGGATCATGCGGTGGTGCCGGTGTTCCATGGTGACCACGTCACCAGCGAAGCAGGATCCGGGCTCGTACACACCTCGCCCAGTCACGGTGTGGAGGATTTTGATATTTACACGGAACACCGTCCTGATGGTGCTATCTTTGACATTATTACTGACGATGGCTACTTCGTGCAACCATCCGATAATGATGCACCTGATGCCAGCGGCCCTGCGGCGTCGCACTCTGATCGTGTCGTTCACAACATTGAGCATGCAGTTGCCCCAGAGCATGCTGATCGACTTGCTGGACTCGAGCTTTTTAGTCAGGTATCATCGTGTTTGCCGTGGACAATGCTTGTCGGGTCGGGGGTTCCATTCCGTTCATGCGTGCTCACTGATTCGTTGTTGTATTCGTATGAATGGATTTAAGGGCAACACCACCGTGTTGGAGCTTCTGGCATCCGAGGGTTCGCTGCTCGCCCGAGACGACAATTTCATTCACTCTTACCCTTATGACTGGCGCAGCAAGCAACCTGTTATGTTGCGAACCACCGAACAGTGGTTTGCTTCTTTGACGAACGAAGATGGTCACGAAGCGCTTCAACAAACCGCTCTTGACAATGTTCAGAACAGTGTCAATGTCGTGCCAGAAGCCGGAGTCAAGCGCCTCTCCGCAATGCTCTTCGGTCGCAGCGAATGGTGCATCTCTCGTCAAAGAGTGTGGGGTGTGCCCATTCCAGCATTCGTTAGAAAGGCATCGGGTGGTGGCAGTGACCGAGACGAAGTAATTATGACTCCAGAGTCAATCCTGCATTTTGCGAAGATTGTGGAACAAGATCCGCTTGGGACAAATTGCTGGTGGACGTTGCCAGTGGACGAGCTTCTACCTCCAGTCGGCTCACCTGCGCGAGATGCCTTCCCAGGATCGGCAGCAGAGTATGAAAAGTGTACTGATACGCTTGACGTGTGGTTCGACAGCGGATCGTCTTGGAATGTCGTCTTAGGCGATGGATCGGAAAATGGAGGCGAATTCCGCCCCGCGGATCTGTACCTGGAAGGTTCCGACCAACACCGAGGGTATGTGGCGTGGATTGCAACAACATGCGCATTTATGCATAGCACAATGTTGGATGTTGAGTTGTCTTTTGTTTTCTTCCTCACAGGTGGTTTCTTTCGTCACTTCTCACGGCCACGGCATGCACCGGCTCAGCGCCGTACAAAACGGTACTCACACATGGGTTTTGTGTGGATGAGGAAGGGAAAAAAATGAGTAAATCAATCGGGAATGTGGTGGATCCAAACGAACTGGTCCATGGCGTGTCGACCCCGAGTGACACCAAACCACAGCAGAAAGGCAAGAAAGGCAAGCAAAAAGGGAAGAAAGGAAAGAAGAATGCAGCTGCAGAGGCCGCTGCCGCTGGGTACGGTGCAGACGTTTGCCGTATTTGGGCTGCATCTTCCAATTTCACGACAGATGTCAGCATTGGCGCAACGTACGTGATGAGCATTTGCAGTGTTGAGCGCACAAATTTCTGATTTCATTTGGGTGTGCCCTCCACTGTTCTAGATCTGTCCAAAAAGCAAGTGAGGCAGTTCGAAAAATTCGGAACGTGACTCGATTTTTGCTCGGAAACTTGTACGATTTCGATCCCATCCACGACCACGTTGCTTTCCCGGAATTGAGACCATTAGAACAGTACATGCTGCACAAACTGGTAAGTTGTGCAGTTGTGCAGTTGAAAACCTTGCAGCTCCAGCAAATTACTCGTTGTATTGCTCGTTGTTTACTTACCGCCGGTTTGTGATGTGTTGAATTCTCGTAGGCCACATTCAACGATGAAATGTCTGCATCGTACTCGTCATATAACTACAACAAAGGATTTCGTGCCTTGATGACGTTTATTTCGACCGATCTCTCCAGCTTTTACATGGAAGCAACAAAAGATTGCTTATATGCAGACGCAGCTGATGGCTACAAGCGCCGCTGTGCTCAAGTGAGTAATCGTGCTGTCACAAAACATTGCACCTTGCAACCCACTAATTTTCTGTCGTCGCTGGTGTGGTAGACGGTGTATCTACATCTGCTATGTGGCATCATGTCGTCGATGTCACCAGTTCTTTGCTTCACGGCGGAAGATATTCATGAACACTTTCCACCGCAGCTCCAAGATTGGTTCCGTGACCATCAACAGGTTGTTTCGGCCGAACCCTCATCGGACGAGCAGCTGTTCAGCATTTTTCAATATGGATGGTATAATTCATCAAAGCATGCCGATGAATGGTTGTCAGCTGAGTCTGAGGCAAACTATCAGGTACGATTCTGCCGTGCAGTAGTCCGCCAGGCTTGTGCAGGCCCCGAGTTTATGACGACTCACGATCCGTTTCTTGTGTGCCAGAACTGGGAAAGAGCACGCCAGCTGCGCAGTTCAGTGTTAACGCTTTTGGAACAGGTAGGTGTAGCTCAAGGCAAACTGCAACCGACCTTGGCTTCACCTGATTGCGACTTATGTTTCCCCAATAGGCGCGCAGTGCAGGACACATCAGGAGCCCCGCAGAGGCTCAAGTGTACTTACTCAGCCCTCAAAATTCCACCGCATCCCCCAAAGCCGCCGAATTATGGACGGAACTCAAAAGCTCATTGCAGCCGTCATCTGAAGCACTCATGGCTTCCCAGGTGACATTTTTAGAATGTCCCCAAACATTGAAGCAGCGAGTGTCCATGGCTCGGCACAGTGGAGGCACTGACAGTTGGTGCATCGAAGCCAGCGTCGACCACCAAAGTGGTGATATCATCAGTGGCAATGCTGTTGACGATGTGGCGACGGACGGTGAAAATACAATTCAGATCGCTCTTGCAGCGGCTGACGGCGCAAAATGCCAACGGTCCGTTTCATCTGGTCCTGTGCAATTCCTTGTTGATGGTGGCTGAGTTGCGACAAATGCTATGCTTGTAGGTGCTGGAAATTCTGTCCATCTGCTGCTCGGTCGACGGAGCCCGTGCTTTGTTTCGCGTGTGCGGACGTTGTCGCCACTTTTGACTTGACTACCGAGTAGAGAAAGGCGCCCCCAGCTTGTATGCTTCGCGCTGGCCAAATTAAATAACAAACTTGCACACAACACAATTTCCATGTACAATCACTATGCGGCTTGTATACACAGCGTTTCCACGACTCCTCGTTTGGCGGCGCGAGTGTACACACTTCGTCATGTAATGGCGTCGCGTCTTCATCTACCGTGATTCCGTGAGTACCCCACGAGCCATCAGCCCATCCATTGGATTGCTTGCGAGACATTGCATGACATCGCTTCGGCTTCGCGCGAACACGGCGATGCAATAGTCAATACTGATTTTCATGATACCAGTAGTACGAAAGTATGTACTACATGTACCAATTGTACTGTATAGAAGTATGTCACTCTTCCCCACTGTCCGGTACCGCGTTGGCCAAACTACGTCAACAACGCCGTGGACCAACTTGTGGCCAGTGGCCACAATGCCATGACTTGCTTCCGTGACCCGCGACCCCTCATCATCACGGTGTCGACGAACGAACTGACGAAGAAGTAAGCGTTGCTGAGCCGGTGCTGTGCCGCAGCGTTCGTCAGTGTGGGTCGACGACCGTCGACGAACAGGAAAGTCCATTGATGAAGAAGCGAGACATAGACTTGAGCACGTGGATGCTGGTACCGCATGCGAGTTATTGCTGAAGTTGGAATCGCATGCTGCGACGCGTGCACTCCACAGATAAACATGCCGCAAGAAGTATTTTGCAGCAGAAATTTCACCCACATTGACAAAACTGCTCTTGGTACACGACCCATTCTCGCAACTGTGGACTGTTTGGTTGAGAAATGGACGTGTGAAGCGATTCGCGTGCTTGTGGAGCCATGGAGAGCGACAGCGAAAGCGAAGGATGGGACGGAGATGCAACACAGCTCGATATTCTCTTGGCGCTGAGTCCCGACTTGATGTTGTGTGACCTGACTAAAGGAGAGTTCCAGATCCAAGGGCGACCATTGTACATCAACGACTTTGGAAAATTGGAGTATCCCTACGGTGGTTCAACCTTCCTCGCTGCTTTGATGCTCGCAAAGCACATGGAGTATCGTTTGGCAGACGAAATCCGTGGTGCAACCGTCCTCGAATTAGGAGCTGGCACAGGAACACTGGGGCTAACCGCGGCAGCGCTGGGCGCTGGGGAAGTGGTTACCACCGATCTTGAGTACTGCATCCCGAATTTAGAGAAAAGCATTGCCTTGAATAAGGACGTGTGGCTTGAGCACAGTCGAGCACCAAAAATTAGAGCAATGACTCTGGATTGGTTCAAATTCGACAGTCGCACCCTGCCGAAAGTGGACTTCATCATCGGCGCCGAGCTAATCTTCGAAGAGGAGTTACTTCCACCCTTAGTCAATTTGATGTGCGCACTGACGGACCGCAATCCGGAAGCCGTGCTTTTGATGTCATTCCGCGACCGGGGTATCATCACTGAAGATGAAGTTGTTGAGGCGCTCGGACCTTATTTTGATTTGAAGTTGATATGCCCCAGAGACATGGCGAAGAAGTATCGCGTTGTTCAAAACGAAGACATTCGGCTGTGGAGATTCACGCGGCGTCGTGAGACGTTGAGGCCGGTGGCATACTTGATGTTGGAGGATCGAAGATAATAGTGGCATGTTTGACTGTGAACACATTGGACACCACGTGTGACGGCGCAGGACCGTCCAATTGGGACGGCCGTTGACACAACACAAGTTCATTACAATACGAGCTCTGAGCACTGTTGAATTTGTTCAACATTTAATTTTTATAAAAAAGTTGCCATTGTCTGTAGCATCAAGCTTCATAAGGTCGTTGGCTCCTGCTCCAACTCTGGAAACTCTAAGTCAAAGCTCCAAGAACCGGAGTGATCTTCAGCTCTCTGCAGCGTGCCGTTTGCATACCGTGTGAATGACTCCTGATCAAACAAGTTGTTGGCACTGTTTCTGCTGCTGCTGCTGTTGCTGCTGTTGCTGTTGCTGTTGCTGCTGCTGCTGATGGCGATGGTGATGACGATTACGTGATGCGTACAACTTTGACGTTACCTTGGATGACCGGATCGTCAGCTGCATGCGCTGTGCGGCTGGGGGTGCGTGAGTCGCCGGCGGGCTGCCCCGACCTTTTCCCGTGTGACGTGACAGCGCTGTGGCGTCAAAATGCCCACTTTGCGTGCCTGGGAAGGCGGTGGTACTTGGCCGTTTCTCAGTCAAAGAGGTCACTCGTCCGGCATATATACCGGTATTTGGTGCTCCACCACCAGCCACCAGCGCGCCGGACGGCGGACGGCGAACAATGAACGAACGACGCACCAACGACGGACGGCCGGCGACGAAGTTGGTTTGAAGTTCCCGGGCAATTTTTGTCCGGTGTCTCACAAGTTTCACGGTGTTGTTGTTTGTTGTCGCGGCCACTGCCGCTGTTGTTGTTGCATGTTGTTGTTGCTGTCGCCGCCGCCGCCGCCGCTGCCGCCGTCGTCCTCGTCGTTGTTGTTGCGTGGTCACGGTGGCGTTGCTCCAACACTGGGAAAGCCCCAAGGCACCGCGCAATGGAAGCGGCGTTTTTGGTGCTCTGCCTTTTTACCAAAAAGGGGTTGGTTTTGGATCCATTCTCTCTCCTCAGAGCAACCAACAAGACACCTTTGTTGTGTTTGTGGTACGTCTTGTGATGGCGCCTAAGCCCATTGTCGCATGCAACAACATTTTTCTACAGGCAAAAGAAACTATCAACACACTCTGTCCCGGTGGATAGTTCATTGTTCTTTGCTTGAACGCGAAGTGAGTTATGTCCGCCGCGAACGAAACGAAGCCTCAACGTCCAACCAACTGGCCTACGCTCAAGAATGGAGACCGAGTCACTTTCTCGCGAAAAGCGGCTGGCGGCAAAGCAATGGGCCTTTACCACGCCGAGGTCCGCGACAATGGTGCCAAGCTCGTGAATATAGAAGAAGGCCGCATTTTGCTACTGGCAGACAATTCGCAAACCCCACATTGGGAACAATCGTTCAAAATCTTTGAAATTTTCAGGTCCGTCAGCACACCAACGCCTGCTGTTTCAACGTGTCCAGGAGTGAGGGCGTGTGACTTCCCTCGTCACGAAACGGAGTTTCAACGTGCATGCGCAAATGCAATGAGCTTAAGAGCACGGCTCGATACCGGCGCCTGTCGTGTCGACGGTAACGCGGTCCATCTAAGTGGACATATTGGGGGCTTCCGGCCCGGGAACAAGAAAGACAAATTCAGTCACATGCACCTCTGGCAACAATCACCCCGCCACGCAGACATTTCGTTTCACAATATGTTGTGTCACGGTGATCCTGACGTGGCACCACGATCCACCGCAAAGAAGTGCCGCAACTGCCAGCAGACCTTTGAACAACTTCGCGAGATATTTTCAAAGAAACCACCAGCCTCAGGGCAGCAAACGCCAGCCGCGGCATCCACACGTCGTGTACACACCAATGATGACGAGTTGTCCCAAAAGCCGGTCGCTGCTGAGCAAGAGGTCAAATCATTGGAAAGCCCAGATAGCTAAATTAACCAGTACAAACTCCAGCTTCTGGCGTCACAACCACGCGTGACTGCCGATACTGGCGACGAGGAAGGCCATGGGTCGACCAGCATCGACCAGCATTGAATTACCCCTTGCCGATAGCATGACTGATGAGGATGATGAGATAGATGATGACCTTTGAGACATGACTTGGATTGGAATTGGAATTGGAATTGGATCAATCAACAGCATGCATGCATTCGGAACATCGTCGGGTCATCGGAGCAGCATCGCAGCAATCGCAGCATCGCCCGAACCTTATTCAGTATATTCCTAATACGCGATACAACCACATAACATACACCAATATACACAAACTATCGCTATTCAAGAATATTGATATGTCGACCGGATCACTGGGTGCTATAACACCCACAGAGGAGCTCTTCATCGATATTGTGGGTCTTCAGAGGAACATTACCGACTACAACACAGCCGCGCTCACAGGCTCACAGGCTCACAGCGTCGCAGCCACAGTGAGCCGCTCAGCACTCACCGTTGGACTGACTTGCTGCTTGTGACACGGAAGTTAAACTATGGTGTTTTAACAGACAGAAACAGTACGGGTTGTAGATGACAATACCATGTCTGTGAAGTGACTAAAAAGACACTAGTTCAATCGTCAGGTAGCTGTGAGGTGTGTGAGGTGTGAGCCGGGGGGAGGGAGGGAAGTCGTCGGCGGTGGGGTTGGACGAAAGTTCATATTGAGTACTGTATAACGATATAACCAACTTTTACTTATTCAAATAAGATTTTTATAAAGTCAGTATATGCGGTGACGAAGTGAGTGATTACTAAATAAATGCAAACG
>ENA-OWNT01001949-OWNT01001949.1-seawater-metagenome-genome-assembly--contig:-NODE-1949-length-23114-cov-3.215827_pt1 | contig 23114 bp, 24 predicted proteins | sample MGYA00238136_ERZ651165 | MGnify/ENA primary metagenome ERZ651165 (study PRJEB26861, sample SAMN08777766) | seawater metagenome | isolation source: coastal seawater | place: USA: Florida | collected...
GTCGATCCCGTCCATCCGGCTGTCCTTCAGCCAGATGTCGAGGATCAGCAACGCCGGGGGTTCGGCGTTGATGGCATTCATGCATTCGTCGGAATTGCCTGCGAGACGGGTGGCAAAGCCCTCGTCTTCCAGAATGTCAGAGACCAGTTCGCGAATGTCGCGCTCATCGTCCACGATTAGAATATCACTCATGTCGATCCTGCTTCTTCTTTTGTTTTGCCCGCCGACTTCTTCGGCGCGTCCTGGGTGAATTCGCCCGCTACCGGGCCGGCCGACAGCCGTATCACGGCCATCGCACCGAAATGCTCTTGTCCTTCAAAGACCGGCGCGTCCTGGAGGCTGAGACTGCCGCCGTGTTCTTCGATGATCTTCTTGACGATGGGCAGGCCAAGGCCGGTTCCCTCGTCCCGGGTGGTCACGTAGGGCTCGAACAGACGGGCCCTGTCTTCCGGCAGACCGACGCCGTTATCTGCAATGGTAATCTCGAATTCGTTGTTGTCCCGCCGCAGCCGGATGCGGATCTCGGGGCGCAGGTTGTCCGGCGCGCCCTTCTCCTTCAGCGTCTGGATCGCCTCGCCCGCGTTCTTTATCAGGTTGGTCAGCGCCTGGCTCAACATGGTCGCGTCCACATCGGCGGTCATCGGCGCATCCGGCAGGTCGATGGCAAAGTGCACCTCGGGCTGACCCGATTGCTGCAGCAGGGTCGCGTCGCGCACCAGCGTGACAAGGTTCTCGGGCTGCCGGTCCGGCTCGGGCATCCGCGCGAATTTCGAGAACTCGTCGACGATCCGCCGCAGGTCGCCGGTCTGGCGGATGATGACATCGGTCATCGATTCCAGCCGGTCGCTGTCGTCGCCGACCATGGGGGCGAACTTCCGCTTGATGCGCTCTGCCGAGAGCTGGATCGGCGTCAGCGGGTTCTTGATCTCGTGGGCAATGCGGCGGGCCACGTCCCCCCAGGCCGCCATCCTCTGCGCACTCACAAGGTCCGACACGTCGTCAAAGGCCACCACGTAACCGTCCAGCGACCCATCCTCGTTGCGGCGCGTGGCCATTCGCACCAGGAGGGTTTCCATGTTCGAGTTGCGGGTGACCTTCACCTCGCCCTGCACCACCTCGCTGCCCTGGCTGCGCAGCGTCTGGTAGAGCGGACCGAATTCCGGGATCGCCACCGCCAGCGCCAGGCTCTGCTCGTCGCCCGACCAGTCCAGCAGCCGCTCGGCCGAGCGGTTGACGAAGGTCACGCGCCCCTGCGGATCGAGACCGACGACCCCGGAGGTAACCGACGAAAGCACGGAATCGAACAGGCGCCGCCGCCGCTCGATCTGCCGCGTGTTGTCGAGCAGCGTCTCGCGCTGCCCCTTCAGCTGGCGAGTCATCTGGTTGAAGTAGCGGCCCATCATGCCGATCTCGTCCTCGCTGCCCTGCTCGGGCACCTGCACGTCGAGGTCGCCCGCGCCGACGCGCTGCGCCGCCATGATCAGCCGCCCGACGGGATTCGACAGGCGCTCGGCAAACCAAAGGCCCAGCCAGACCGCCGCGAGAATAAGGATCACCGCAAAGCCGAGGTAGAGCAGCGCGAATTCAAAGACGACGCGGCCCCGCTCCTTCTCGAGCTGCTGGTAGAGTCGCGTGGTTTCCTGGGTCTCGTCCAGCAGGTTCAGGATCTCGCCGTCCACCTCGCGGCTGACATAGAGGAACCGGTCAACATAGGTTTCGAGCGGCACGAGGGCGCGGAACTCGTTGTAATCCCAGTCCTGAATCACCGCAAAGCCCGTGTCGCGCGCCTCGGCGATCTGTTCGGGCGTGGGGCGTTCGAAGTCAAAGAGGTACGAGCGCTCGCCGCGTGCCCGCAATTCACCGGTACCGTCGATGATGTAGGATTCGCGCAGCCCGCGCTGGATCTGCGATTGGGTCTGACCTAGCGCCTGCCGCAGCTCGGCGTCGTTGATGAAGAGGTTCGCGCGGTGCCCGTCGTCAAGGAACCCGGCCAGCGCCTTGGCGTCTTCCTCGAGGTCTGCGCGCTGTTCGTACTCGTAGGCCTCGGCCGCCGCCAGCGACGAGCCCACAACCCGGCTGACCCGGTCCGAGAACCAGCCTTCGAGGCCGATGTTCACGGTGAGCCCGGCAAAGATCGCGACGAGCACGGTCGGCAACAGCGCGATCAGCGCGAAGACGCCGATCAGGCGCAAATGCAGCCTCGACCCAGCCGACTTGGCCCGCCGCGCGGCGATGATCCGGGCGAGTTGCCCCAGCACCAGCGCGGCAACGACCAGCACATAGACGAGGTCCGCCAGCAGGATGAATCGCAGCCCGAGATTCGACGGACCGCGGTCGAACACGCCAAGCGCAAGGAACGTCGCCAGCGCAAGCACGGGTCCGAGAACCACCAGCCCGAGCGTGGCCATGTTCTGAGCGCGACGCGTCCGGCGCCAACGATTGAACGCCTGGAAGGGTCGGTTTTGTGACCGGGATACCACCCGCTGCCCTCACCTTGATGTGCCGCTTTTGCGGCTTACCGCCAAATGTCGTGGTCGGACCGGTTGTCACGCACAGTGTGAAACCGGTCCGCCACGCTTCTGTGGCGATTTTACATCAACTTGCGGCGCCGTGTCACCTGAATATCGAGGTCAGAAATTTTCTTTCGCAGGGTATTGCGGTTGATCCCGAGAAGATCGGCACATTTAGCCTGATTCCCGCCGGTCGCCTCGAGCGCGATCTCGATCAGCGGCGCTTCGACCTCCCTGAGGATCCGGGTGTAAAGGCCCGGCGGAGGAAGCATATTGCCGTGCAGATCAAAGTAGCGGCGCAGGTGACGCTGGACCGAAGCCGCCAGCTTCTCGCCGTCGCCACCGCCCAGCACGGGTTCCATCTCGGGCTGGCTGCCAAGCACCTGCTCGACCTCGACCCGGGTGATCTCGTCCGCCCGGCTGGTCAGCACGAGGCGACGAATCGCGTTTTCCAGCTGACGCACGTTGCCCGGCCAGCTGTAGGCCCGGAACAGTTCTTCGGCCTCTTCCGAGAGCCAGCGCTTGGGCGCGCCCTCCCGCTCCGCGCGGGCGAGGAAGTGCTGGGCCAGCAGCGGCACGTCGTCGACCCGCTCCCGCAGCGCAGGAACGTGGATCGTCGCCCCGCTCAGACGATAGTAGAGGTCCTGCCGCACGCGGCCCGCCTCCATCGCCGAGGTCAGGTTGTTCTGGCTGGTCGCCATAAAGCGCGGCACATGATCGCCGGGCGCATCCATCATCCGCACGATGCGCGCCTGGATCTCGTCATCGATGTCCGCGATCTCGTCGATCAGAACGGTCCCTCCCTTGACCCGGGCCAGCACCCGCGCCGGGCCTTCGAGGTCGCGCAGATCGGCGGCGGTGACGGTCACGAAAGGCAGCGTACGACGGTCCGAGAAGTCATGAATCGCGCGTGCAATCAGCGACTTGCCGGTCCCGCTTTCACCCGAGATCAGCACCGGCAGATCGGTATTCATCACCCGCGCCACGAGGCGGTAGAGCGACTGCATGACCTGCGTCCGGCCCACCAGCGGCAGGTCGTCGGGCCGCTCGTTCACCTCTTCGCGCTTTTCCGACGGGGTGTGCCGCTTGAGCTCCAGCGCACGCGCCGTCCGCTTCATCAGGTCGGGAAGGTCGAAAGGCTTCGGAAGGTAGTCGTAGGCTTCCGCCTCGGCCGCCTGAATCGCGGTCATGATGGTGTTCTGGGCAGAGATCACGATGACCGGCAGGCCCGGACGGTCCTGGCTGATCTTCGGCAGCATCTCGAGCCCGTTTCCATCGGGCATCATCACGTCGGAGATCACGACGTCGCCCTTTCCTTCGCCAACCCAGCGCATCAGCGTGGTCAGCGAGCTCGTGGCGTGCACCTTGCACCCGGCGCGGGTCAGCGCCTGGGTGAGGACCGTACGGATCGTGCGATCGTCGTCGGCGACGAGAACAGTGCCATCCATTATCGTTACTCCTTGGGTTTTGCCGCGCGGGGGACTCGCGGCAGGGACAGGCGAAAGACGGTGCGGCCGGGGACCGAAGTCACTGAGATCCAGCCGTCGTGGTCCGAGATGATCTTCGAGACCAGCGCCAGCCCGAGGCCGGTGCCGTTCTCGCGCCCGGACACGAAGGGATCGAAAATGTCATCCTTGATCTTCTCCGGCAGGCCCGGACCATCGTCGATGATCTCGACCTGAAGCGGCAGCGACTGGCCGGTGCCATCACTGCGACGCAGGCGGAAGGAATGCTCGAAATACGAGTGGATGCGAATGGTTCCGCCTTTTGGATCAGCAGCTTCCGAGGCGTTCTTGAGGAGATTCAGAACCACCTGCAGCAGCTGATCCGGGTCACCGTAGGCCAGCGGCAGCGAGGGATCGTAGTCCTCGATGATCTTCATGTGGGCGCCAAAGCCCAGCAGCGCGGACCGGCGCGCGCGGTCCAGAACATCATGGATGTTCACCGCCTTCTTGTCGGGCGGGCTGAGGTTGCCGAACTGCTCGACCTGTTCCAGCAGCTTCACGATGCGGCGGCTCTCGGCCACGATCAGGTCGGTCAGTTCCAGATCGTCGGCAGAGAGGTTCATCGACAGCAGTTGCGCCGCGCCGGTGATCCCGGCCAGCGGGTTCTTGATCTCATGCGCCAGCATCTCGGCCATGCCGATGGCCGATTGCGCCGCCGATTTCACCGAATGGCTCTGGGTCATCCGCCCGGCCAGTTCGCGCGGGGTGATCAGCAGGATCATGTGCCCCTCGCGCCCGGCCAGCGGCGCGATCTGCATGGTGCACTGCAGAGGCGCGCGGTTGACCGAGCCCACATCGACATCGTTCACGAACAGCGGCGTGCTGTTCTGGCGCGCCTTCAGAAAGGCTTCCTCGATCGGGGTATCGACGCTGATCTGTTCCCAGACCGGATGGCCCGAAACGGTCTTGGTCGAGCTGTTGAGAAAGCCTTCACCGGCCGAGTTCACATCGGTGATGTTGTCGTTCTCGTCGATCAGGAAGGCCGGAACGGGGAGCGAGGCCCAGATGGCGCAATCGTCGTTGCTCATGCTGCGACCTGCCGGGTTTGGGCCAGCGCCTCGGGCAACAGGCGCAGCACTTCGGCTGCGTCCTTGCGGGTCAGGACAGCGCGGCGTAGTTCGGCGCCGGTTCCGGCCTCGTCCATGTACCAGCCCAGGTGCTTGCGGGCCACGCGCAGGCCCAGATCGTTTCCGTAAAAGCTGAGCATTGCCTCGTAATGTCGTGAAACCATGGCGACAAGATCGTCGCCTTCGGGAACCTCGGGTGCTGGTGCGTCCCAGATCGCATGGGCAATCGCCGCCAGTTGCCAGGGCCGTCCCTGTGCACCGCGTCCGACCATCACACCATCGGCGCCGGACTGATCCAGCGCGCTCTGCGCCGTCCCCGCGTCGACGATATCGCCATTGGCGATCACCGGGACCGAGACCGTATCGCGCACCGCGCGGATGGCGGCCCAGTCGGCCCGGCCCTTGTAGAACTGGCAACGGGTACGCCCGTGGATGGTGACCATGCGGACCCCGGCGGATTCGGCGCGGCGCGCGATATCCGGGGCGTTGATCAGGTCGTCGTCCCAGCCCAGCCGGGTCTTGAGCGTAACCGGCACGTCAACCGCCTCCACCACGGCTTCGATCAGCCGAAGCGCGTGGTCGGGCGTCTTCATCAGCGCCGAACCGGAGTATCCGTTGGTCACCTTCTTCGCGGGGCAGCCCATGTTGATATCAATGATCCGCGCACCGCGATCCGCGACCTGGCGGGCGGCCTCGGCCATCCAGTGCGCTTCGCGCCCGGCCAGCTGAACCGCCGTGTTCTCCACATCGGCGCTCAGTTCGGCGCGCTCACGCGTACCGGGGCGGGCCTGGACCATTTCCTGGCTTGCCACCATCTCGCTCACCACGAGTCCGGCCCCGAACCCCATCACGAGATCGCGAAAGGGGCGATCCGTGATTCCGGCCATGGGCGCCAGAAACACGGGAGGCGTCAGTGTTTTCTTATCGAGTCGGACGGTCAAATGCCTAAACCTTGTGCATCTGAGGCGGTTCTATCGAAATCGCTGCAACCGCACAATGAACCGGGCCGTGAACGCGCGCAGGTTTGAACCACATGCCTAAAAATTAGGCACATCAGCGTGGGCGATTGCGTCATACCGCGTCTCCCCTTAAACAGGGTCCGCAAAGGCGCCCGGGGCACCGTAATCCGAAACTTCGCAGGGCATGAACCTTCCATGATCACCGCCGCTCTGATCGTGGCCGCCGGACGCGGCGAGCGCGCCGGGGGCGGACTGGCCAAGCAATGGCGTACCATCGCTGGGCGCCCCCTGCTCGACCACACCATCGCGGCCTTCCGGAATGCCCCCGGCATCGGCCCCATCGCGGTCGTGCTTCCCGCCGGCGACACCGACGCGGCCAGGCGCTTCGCCTCGACCGGCCTGATCCTCGCAGAAGGCGGCAGCGACCGCTCCTCCTCCGTGCGCCGGGGGCTGGAGGCGCTGGCCGGATCCGCGCCTGACCGCGTCCTGATCCATGACGGCGCCCGCCCCTGCCTGCACCCCGATCTGATCGCCCGCATCGTGGACGCGCTCGACAGCACACCCGGTGCGGCGCCCGCCCTCGCCGTGACCGACGCCCTCTGGATCGGCGACGGTGGCGATGTGACCGGCACCCGCGACCGCACCGGTCTTTACGCGGCGCAGACCCCGCAGGGCTTTCACTACGCGGCCATCCGCGCGGCGCATGCCGCCCATCCGGGTGGCGCCGCCGACGACGTCGAGGTCGCCCGCGCCGCGGGCATGGCCGTCCGGATCGTCCAGGGCGATCCGGACAATCTGAAGGTAACGCGCCCCGGCGATTTCGCCCGGGCCGAACGACTGCTGGGAGGACGAATGTCAGTAAGGCTGGGAAACGGGTTTGACGTGCACCGCTTCGGCGAGGGCGACCACGTGACCCTTTGCGGTATCGCGGTCCCCTACGGGCGTGGCCTGCAGGGACACTCCGACGCCGACGTCGGAATGCACGCGGTCACCGATGCGATCTATGGCGCGCTGGCTCGCGGCGATATCGGCCAGCACTTTCCGCCGAGCGACCCCCAGTGGAAAGGCGCGGCCAGCCGTATCTTCCTGCGCCACGCCGTCGACCTCGCCACCGAGATGGGTTGGCGGATCGGCAACGTCGACTGCACCCTGATCTGCGAGGAACCCAAGATCGGGCCCCACGCGGCCGCAATGCGCGCCGCAATGGCCGAGATCATGGGGCTCGACGCCGACCAGGTGTCGGTCAAGGCGACAACGTCCGAACGGCTCGGCTTCACCGGCCGTGGCGAGGGGATCGCGGCGATGGCCACCGCGACGCTGGTGGCGGCATGAACCTAGCCCGCGCCATCGGAACCGTCGCCGGAATCGGCTACCTCCGCCCCGCCCCCGGCACCTGGGGATCGCTGGCCGCCCTGCCCCTCACCTGGCTCCTGCACGTGGCTGGCGGCTTTCCCCTCGTCCTGACGACGGCGGCGGCCATCTTCATCCTCGGGGTCTGGGCGACCACTGTGATCACCGAGGGCAGCACCAGCCACGATCCCTCCGAGGTCGTGGTGGACGAGGTCGTCGGCCAGATGATCGCGCTGATGGCGTTGTCCTACCCGGCCTGGAACATGGGGATCGAGATCACCCGCCTGTGGCCCGGCTGGATCGCGGCCTTTGTCCTGTTCCGCCTGTTCGACATCTGGAAACCCGGCCCCGTGGGCTGGGCAGACCGGCGCGAAGACCCGCTCGGGGTCATGCTGGATGACGTCATTGCAGGTATCTTCGCCGCGCTCGGCGTGATGGTCATGGCAGGGGTCTGGCATGGTGTGATGGGATGGTGAAAGTCCCCGCCCTCCTCGACCGCGCCCGCGCCCTCGGCCTGCGCATCGCCACCGCCGAAAGTTGCACCGGCGGCATGGTTGCCGCGGCGCTGACCGATATCCCCGGCTCCTCCGACGTAGTGGACCGGGGGTTCGTAACCTATTCGAACGCGGCCAAGCAGGACATGCTGGGCGTCCGCGCAACAACGCTCGAGGCAGTCGGAGCGGTGTCAGAGGACGTGGCCCGGGAAATGGCCGAAGGCGCGCTGGCCCACTCGGCCGCACAACTGGCTGTCTCCATCACCGGCATCGCCGGTCCCGGCGGGTCCGAATTCAAGCCCGAGGGGCGCGTCTGTTTCGGACTGGCCGCCGCGGGGCGCGAGACGCTGACGGAAACGGTGGAGTTCGGGGCCCTCGGCCGCAGCCAGGTGCGCGAAGCGGCGCGCGACCATGCCCTGACCCTGCTGGTTCAGGCGCTAAAGTCTCAGGACGCGCCGTAGAGTTCTGCCGCGCGGTTCTCGAAGGCACGCACGATCCGCTGCATCGCCTCGTTGAAGACAAGGCCGATCACCTTCTGCAGGATCGCGTTCTTGAACTCGAAATCCACGTAGAACGACACCGCGCAGCCACCTTCTGCCTCGGTAAAGCTCCACTGCGACTTGAGATACTTGAACGGCCCGTCCAGGTACTCCGTGTCGATCTTGCGGTCTGCTGGCCAGAGGGTGACACGGCTCCCGAACTTCTCGCGGAAGACCTTGAAGCTGATCACCAGGTCGGCCTCCATCACCTCGGACGCGCCCTCGGCATAGCGACGGCGAATCCGGGCGGCGGCACACCACGGCAGGAACTCGGGATAGCGCGCGACATCGGCGACGAGGTCGTACATCTGCTGGGGAGCGTAAGGCAGGTGGCGGGTTTCGGAGTGGGTCGGCATGAACTCGGGCTGGCTGGTGTTTCGGTCCGCACCCGCGTCTCTCCTATCTTTGTCCCGAAAGATCAAGGCGCGGATGCCCGGATCCGCGCCTCTCCGCCCCGCGGCGGCGCATTCGGAGGCGGTTCAGGCCCGCCCCTTCACGATCACGTGCGGATATCGACACCCGGCCAGGGCTTGCTGGCCTCGTCGAACGGCCCGTCCTGCCCCTCGACCGCGCGCGCCTCGGCTTCCAGCCGTTTCCAGTCGGGCACGAGGTCCTCTGGCGAGACCGCGTACTTCATCACCATGAACCGTTCGCCAAAGGTGTCACTAAGGTCGAAATCCTGCCAGACCGCGCGGTAGTGCTCGTAGGAGAGCTGTTCCTGCTGCTGGCCCTGCTCTTCGCGGTCGCGCTGATAGGCCCCGCTGTCCGGGTTGCCGTCCGTGGCCACGCCAGCCCCTTCTCCCCCGCCGGCATCGCCGGTGGCCGCGACCGCGTCAGGGCCTTCCCCGTCCCCGGTCTCGATCGGCGCGGGGTTGGTCAGCTTGTCTAGGTTCGGGTCCACGATACCCGTTGCGAGCGGGAGCACTGTCATATGCGCGTCCTGAGATGCCTGTATGACCTTTTGTCCCACAGAAAAATGGCAATTTATCAGCAGTTTAACCGCTCAGTGTCAAAACTGCGGCACTGCGACACACCAGTCGGAAATCGAATTATTCTGATATTTTACAGAGTGTTATGTGGTTATCTCTGAGATGACCGGAAAACAGATTGCGGCAAAATCGTGGCAAAAGGCCCCGAGCATGGGCTTCACACCGGCTCATCTAAACCGACGTCCCGAAAAGCCCTTTGAATCGAGTGGGATACCGGGACGCTCTCGGGTGGAACAGGGGCCGGGACAGACCCGGCCCCCATTCGAACAGGCCACCCGGATCAGGCGGCGACATCCAGCTTGGACGAGGCAGCCGAGGTTCCTGCGCTGAGGATACGCTGCGCCGAGCTGCCGGAGACGGAAACGCTCGAGTCCTCGCCGACCTGGCTCAGCACCAGCTGCGAGAGGTAGCGGTTGTTCTCGGCAACGGCGAAGTCGCGCGACCGATTGGCCGACGAGGCCGAACTCGGCGCGCCGCTGTCAGCCTGCGACGCGCGGACAAAGCCCGAAGCTCCGGCCCCTGCCGCGCTGCCCCCGGCATCCACTGCGCCAGTGTCGGAAGACGAGTCGGCGACCGCATCCGCGACACTGCCCGACGCCGCGCCCGAATTGCCCGATCCTTCGGACGCCGAGGTATCCGCGCCGGTGTCCTGACCGGACGACGACGCGCCGTCGTTCGACGTTTCGGAGCTGCCGGAGGTTTCGGCGATGGTCTCTTGCGAGCTTTCGTCAGCCTGCGCCGCGTTCGAGGAGTTGGCGTTGTCGCTGGCTGCCGAGCTGGAACTGGAGCCCGAGTTCGAGCCCTGGTACCAGTAGGATCCGCCAAGGGCGGAAATGAGTGACATATTGAGTTCCTTCAGGTTTTAGGTGAATTCTCTCCTCCGGGCCAAAGATGGCTTTTCTGCAGCGCAGAATAGCGAATTTGTGGTCATTTCGAGGTAACTTGCGATAGCATGCACGGCAGGGTTGCACCGCCCGGTGGAGCGCAGGAAATCCTGCGAAATCAGATGGAAAGATCAGAGGAACAGGATGGCTGACAAACCCTACGTGATTGACGAGATGATCTCGGCCAAGGCAATCGCCGCGCGGATCGAGGCGCTCTGCCGCGAGATCGTCTCCGAGTTCTCGGATACCGAGAAACTGGTTGTCGTCGGCTTGCTTCGCGGCAGTTTCGTCTTTATCGCGGACCTCGTGCGCGAGCTCGACCTGCCCATCGAGGTCGACTTCCTCGAAGCCTCCTCCTACGGCAACAGCACCGAAAGCAGCCGCGAGGTGCGCATCCTGAAAGACCTCCGCAACGCCATCGAAGGGCGCGACGTGCTGGTCGTCGAGGATATCGTCGATACCGGCTACACCCTCAGCCACGTGACCAACCTGCTGCTCAGCCGCAAGCCCGCCCGCCTGAAAACCATCGCACTGCTCGACAAGCCCAGCCGACGCGAGGTCGAATTCCGGGCCGACTGGATCGGCTTCGAGATCCCAGACGCCTTTGTCGTCGGCTATGGCATCGACTACGCCCAGCGGAACCGGAACCTGCCCTTCATCGGCAAGGTCCGCTTTACCGAACCGGCGTCGTAACCGCCTCTCCCACCGTTGACGCCGCGAGGAACTCCCGGATCCGGTCACAGACGATGCGGATACGGGGCACCTGCCGCAATGCGCCGTAGGTCGCCACCCAGACCGGCACGCTGCTGGCGGGCATCAGCCCGTCCCGACGCTCCAGCCCGGGGCAGCTGTCGCCCACATAGCCCGGCAACACGGCCAACCCCATCCCCGCCCGCGCCATCTCGCGCAGGACCAGAAAGCTGTCGGCGCCCGCCACGATGGCCTCGGGCGCGACATTGGCGGTGATCCAGCGCGCCGGGTTCGAGCGCGCCAGCGGCCCGGTCAGGCCAAGCCAGCGATTCTCGACGCCCGGGGCGCCATAGGGATGAAACGCGAAGCGCGTGCAGATCTCGCCGGTCATGTCCTCGGGCAACCGCTCGGCCGGGCGGACGGTGATGTCCGCCTGAAGCCGGGAGAAATCGAGGTGCCCGTTCGAGCTCATAAGGTCGACCCGCAATTCGGGCGAAAGGCGGTTCAGCTCGGCGATCAGCGGCGGCAGCACCATCTGGCAGAGGGAATCGGTCGAGGCGACTCGCACCACCCCCCGCAACGGGGCCCGCGCGCCGTGCATCAGGCGCTCGACCACCAGCACGGAATTGGCCACGTCGCGCGCCGCGTCGATCACAGTTGCGCGATCCGGCAGCACCCGGTAGCCCGTAGCCGTCTTCTCGAACACCGGGCCGCCCTGCTCTTCCTCAAAGGCCGCGACACGCCGCAAGACCGTTGCGTGGTTGACGCCAAGGCGTCGCGCCGCTGCGCTGACCGAGCCGTCCTCGGCCACCGCCAGTACAAAGCGCAGATTGTCCCAGTTGGAGCTGTGCAAGATTGTGGACCCCTTATGCAGCATTACGCAGTATAGGTGTAACCGGGCCCATGTATACTCGCCCGTGTTTTGACGATCACCCAGGGAGACCCAGATAAATGACGTTGAAAGCCACCCTCATCGCGGGCCTTGCAGCCGCGTCGGTCATTGCATCCGCCGGACTTGGACTGGCGCAGGAAGAAAAGAAGAACCCGGTTGTCGAAGCGCGCCAGTCGCTGATGCACCTCTATGCCTTCAACCTCGGCCTGCTCGGCGGCATGGCCAAGGGCGAGATCGAGTATGACGCCGAGGCCGCCGGGGCCGCCGCGTCGAACCTCGCCGCGCTGGCCGCGACGGACCAGACGCGCATCTGGGCCGAGGGCACCGACAACGCGACACTCGGCGACAGCACCGAGGCACTCCCCGCCATCTGGGAGAACAGCGACGACTTCGCAGCCAAGCGCACCGCGCTGGTCGAAGCCTCGGCCACCATGGCGGATGCCGCCGGGGGCGGCCTCGACGGGCTGCGCGGCGCGATGGGCGCGCTCGGCGGTGCATGTGGCGGTTGCCACAAGGCCTATCGCAAGTAATCTTGCGTCGTACACAGGGGCGATGGCGGTGGTCGTACCGCCTTCGCCCTTTTCATGTCCGCCAGACCCAAGGGCCCAGCCATGCGCAGACTGCTCCGGATCCTCTTCTTCTTGATCGTTGTCGGCGCAGGCGCCTTCTGGGTGCTCTCCCGCCCCGAGACTTTACCGGCCGATGCCATGGCCGGGCTGACCGCCGATCCGGGGCACTGTGAAACGGTGTTCTGGGCGGGCGGCTGCGCCTCCTGCCACGCGGCGCCGGGGGCCCAGGGCGACGACAGGCTTGTGCTGGCCGGCGGTTACCGGATCGAGAGCCCCTTCGGCACCTTCGTCGCGCCGAACATCTCGCCCTCCGAGGCCGGGATCGGTAACTGGAGCGCCGAAGACCTCGCCAACGCGCTGATCCGTGGCGTTTCACCCGGTGGCGAGCACTATTACCCGGCCCTGCCCTATACCACCTACGCGCATATGACCCTACAGGACGTGGCCGATCTCAAGGCGTTCATGGATACCCTGCCGGCCTCAGACACCGCCAACCAGCCGCACGAGCTGTCCTTCCCCTTCACCGTGCGGCGCGGGCTTGGCCTGTGGAAACGGCTCTACCTGACCGAGGACTGGGTGGTGCCCGCCCAGACGCCCGAGATCGAGCGCGGCCGCTACCTCGTCGAAGCGCTGGGGCACTGCGCCGAGTGCCACACGCCGCGCAACCAGTTCGGCGGGCTGGACAAGACCCGCTGGCTGCAGGGCGCGCCGAACCCCTCGGGCAAGGGCCAGATCCCCGGCATCGCCCCGGGCAAGCTCGACTGGACCGCCGAGGACATCGCCTATTACCTCGAATCCGGTTTCACCCCGGACTTCGACAGCGCGGGCGGAGAGATGGCCGACGTGGTCTCGAACATGGCCCACCTCACCCCCGAGGACCGCGCGGCAATCGCCACCTACATCAAGGCGGTCCCGGAAGCGAAGTGAGCTTGGAGGGATAGACCGGGGCGGCCTGCGCCGCCCTCGTCTCAATCCGTCTTCTTGGCTTCCGCGGCCGCCTTCATGCGGGCGATCAGATCGGCCTTGGGCGCAGCCTTGCCAAAGGGGTTCTTGTCGGTCCCCTTGGCGTTGTGTTCCTTGTGGCGCGGTGCGCCCTTGGGGCCCTTGGAGCCACCGGATTTGCTGTAGTCCATGCGATCCTCCTCAGGCCAGGCCCAGTTTCTTCTGACGCGCGTCCCGCAGGCGGGCGAAATCGTCCCCCGCGTGGTAGGACGAGCGGGTCAGCGGCGTGGCCGAGACCATCAGGAACCCCTTGCCATAAGCGGCCTTCTCGTAGGAGGCGAACTCCTCGGGCGTCACGAAGCGATCCACGGCGTGGTGCTTGGGCGTCGGCTGCAGGTACTGGCCGATGGTCAGAAAGTCGATGTCGGCGGCGCGCATGTCTTCCATCACCTGGATGACCGACTGCCGGTCCTCGCCGAGCCCGACCATGATGCCGGACTTGGTGAACATCGACGGGTCCAGTTCCTTGACCCGCTGCAGCAGGCGCAGCGAATGGAAGTAGCGGGCACCGGGGCGCACCTCCGGGTAGAGACCCGGCACCGTTTCAAGGTTGTGGTTGAACACGTCCGGGCGCGCCTCGACCACCACTTCCAGCACCGAGGGATCGCAGCGGATGAAGTCCGGGGTCAGGATCTCGATGGTGGTATCGGGGCTGCGGTGACGGATCGCGCGGATGGTCTGGGCGAAATGGTCCGCGCCGCCGTCCTTGATGTCGTCCCGGTCGACCGAGGTGATCACCACGTGGTTCAGCCCCAGCTTCTCGACCGCATGGGCCACGCGGCCCGGCTCGAAAGCGTCCAGCGCCTCGGGCGGCTTGCCGGTGGCGATGTTGCAGAAGGTGCAGGCGCGGGTGCAGACCTCGCCCATGATCATCATGGTCGCGTGGCCCTGGCTCCAGCATTCGCCGACGTTGGGACAGCCCGCTTCCTCGCAGACGGTCACCAGCTTGTTCTCACGCATGATACGCGCGGTGTCGGCATAGCCCTTGCCGCCGGGCGCCTTGACGCGAATCCACGCGGGCTTCTTGGGCTGGGCGTTGTCGGGGCGGTGAGCCTTTTCCGGGTGGCGCTGGGCGGGAATCTTTAGATCGCGCACGAGTCCTTGACCTTTGAGCTAAGCCGGGATCGGCCGGCAGGTTGAGGTGTAACATAACGCTCCGGCGCGGAAAGGGCCAGCCATGCAAACCGGGTATGTCCTGCGCCGGACACCCGCGGCCACAGCCTGGGTTCCCGGGCCTGTGTGTCCCAGTTCACAGACTTTTGCTCGGCCACCGTTGTTTCATGCTAGGGTGCCCGAAACGACTGGCCCGGCAGACATGGCCAGCAGAAGCCGCACCCCCGGCAGGCGGAGGAACAGGAGACGGTCATGTCGAAGGTCTGGGAAAAGTTTCAAACCGATTTCAAGAAGATGCAGCCCAAGCTGAAGGCCATCAAGGTCTCCGAGGGAGAGAAGCTGCGCAAGCAGATCCTCACCGACCTGAAAAAGGCATGGGACCTCGAAGACGCCCTGCGCGAGGCGGTGGAGGCCGCAAAGACGAATGGGGTCACCGGGTCCAAACTGGCCGACTTCATGAAGGACGGCGACTTCTCCAAGGCGATGACCGCATGGAAGAAGGCCCTTGCCGATCACAAGGGCTCCATCGCCAAGCTCAAGGAGTTTCACGCCAAGGCCCGCGACCAGTATGACGAGCTGAAACACGACTGCGACGCCGTCATCAAGGATGTGAAGAAGGCCAAGCAACCGCCTGCGAACAAAAAGGAAATAGACACCACGATCAAGTCCGCCGAGAAGGAACTGTCGGAACTCGAAAAGGCACTTTCCGTTTATGGCAAGCTGAAGGCGCCCGAGCTGTTCTACGGCGCGCAGGAGGACAGGACAGCCGAGGTGATCCTCAAGAAGGAAGCCAAGAAGTCCGGCGGCGGAGGCGAGCTGCCCAAGGTGCTGGACGACAAGGTGTCGAAGAAGAACCTCAAGCTGGCCGAGAACATCGACAACAAGATCGCCGAGCTCTGCAAGTCGGCCGAGGATCAGGCAAAGACCGATCCGCGCAAATCCAAGGCCGCGATGAAACTCGCGGAAAAGGAACTCGCCAAGCTGAAGAAGCTGCAAGACAGCTACGCCGAGGCCGCCAAGAAGCAGGCCAAGGAGATCGCCGCCGCGCCCAACAGGAAGGAGTTGGAAAAGGTGATCAAGGCAATCGGCGATCACTACGCCATGTGCGCCGACTCGGTGAAACACGTCTCCAAGGAAATCGCCTGACCGCGCCACGCTTCGCCCGGTTCCGAAGCTGCACAAATTCTTGACAGGACCGGCCCCATTTTCGGGCAGTCGGCCCCCGAATGTCAGTCTCTGGATGCATAGCGGTCTGCCATCGCCCCGGAATGCACGCCCCCCGCTTGAGCCTCTGACGGAATCGTCTTAGTCAAAGCCGCAATGCAGCATTGCGCTGCGGCATTGTCTGAACGAGACCGAAAGGACCCCCCATGAAAACCGGCTACAAGCTGCCCGAAGTGACCTTCCACACCCGTGTGCGCGACGACAGCATCGAGGGTCCGAACCCGTTCCGCTGGGAAGACAAGACCACCGCCGACTACTTCGCCGGCAAGCGCGTCGTCCTGTTCTCGCTCCCGGGCGCCTTCACCCCGACCTGCTCGACCTACCAGCTGCCGGGCTTCGAGAAGGGCTTTGCCGACTTCGCCGCTCAGGGCGTCGACGACATCTACTGCATGTCGGTCAACGACAGCTTCGTGATGAACAAGTGGGCCGAGAACCAGGGCCTCGTGAACGTCAAGGTCATCCCCGATGGGTCGGGCGAGTTCACCCGCCGCATGGGCATGCTGGTGCGCAAGGACAACCTCGGCTTCGGCCTCCGCTCGTGGCGCTACGCCGCCATCGTCAACGATGGCGTGATCGAGGCATGGTTCGAAGAGCCGGGCCTGTGCGACAACCACGGTGAAGACCCCTATGGCGTCTCCTCGCCCGAGACCCTGCTGACCTGGCTCAAGGAAAACACCAAGGTCGAAGCCGCGTAACCGGCGACCCTTCTGAAGACAGCGAAAGCCGGGCCCTGCGCCCGGCTTTTTTCGTTACCCGATCATCCGGCTCGGGGCCGAGGGGCTGTCGTAGTGGCGCTGCAGCCGCTGCAGCGCGATGCGCAGCACGATCTTTCCCGATCTGGCCGACCACCCCAGCCGCCGCTCCGCCGTCTCCAACCCCTCCAGAAAGCAGCAGCATCGCAGCGCCACATCGCTGAGGCCCGGGCCGAGGTCCGACAGTGCCCGCGCCACCCGGTCCCTCGCGCTGGAGGGGCCGTCGAGCACCCCGGATTCGGGTCGGTACGGCCCCCGCGCGCCGCCGGTCAGGAACTTGTCCCAGTTCTGCGTCACCCGCGGCCCCATCTGGGCCAGCTCGAAATCCTCCCGCAGCCGCTCCCCGGCGCGCACCAGAGCGTCTTCGAGAAACGGGCGCCCGTCCCGGTCCCGCCGCCGAGCCAGCGCCACCAGCGGGCTCTCGGCCATGTTGTAGCGGACCCGCCGCGGCCTCTCGGTCTCGGGGTCCTGCACCGTCTTGTCGCCCCAGCGCCCCGCAGCTGTGTCATAGGGCGCCTGCGCCTCCGCCAGCCCGGATTCGCGTGCACTGCGCTGGCGGTTCTCGTCCTCGGCCAGCAGGCGGCTCAGCGCGCTGCGCCCCGACGCGGTGATGTAATAGCGGCTGATCCGGCCCGGCGCGCTGCAGGCGATCCAGCCGTTCAGCGACATCGCCTGCGCCGTCTCGGCCTCGACCACGGCGGTCCGGGTGCTCCGCCCCGAAGGGTCATCGCGAACCACCACCGCCTTTTCCATGTTCTCGGCCACCGCAAGCACCGCGCCCGCCTCGCACAGGCGGCGCAGCACGCGCAGGGCGTCACGGTTGAAGCTGGTGCAATCCGGCAGGGTCGCGGCTTGGGAGGATTGTGCTGTCATCTCGGTATCTGTCCTTTGCTCCTGGATGATCTCGGAAGGCTGTCGCACCACGTCGCGCGCCAGCGCGACCAGGGCCGTGTCGATCAGGGGATCGTCGCGACGCGTCTCGACCCGGCGGATCTGGCGCAGCACGGTGGACGCATGGCATCCGGACCGCCGTGCGATGTCGCGGATCGCGATCCCGCAGACCGTATGCAACAGGTAACGCTGTGCCGGATCCGGCACCCAGCCCGGCATCTGCGCCAGGAATGGGTCATGTCTCATAGTGCGCCCTCGAGTCCCCCGATCCGCCGGCGTCTGGCCCCACCCTGCCCCGGTGTTTGTTCACCTCTTGTTAACCACAACCTAGGGTGGTCGTGGTTACCCATTCGTTAACACATATAATTTGCTGAATGTTACTAACGCGATAATAAACAACGCTTAATCGTGCGAACGCCAAAGCGCCAACATCCGCAACACCGCAACAGGTTGATTATAAATCTCGCCACTTCCGTGCATACGAGGAGAGGACGAGCCCATGCAGGATCCCTATACAATGCTCGCCGCGACAAGGCGTCCCCGGCTGCTGATCCGGGCCGCCCGGTTCGGCGCCCGCGACTACAGCCGCAACCGTCACCTGCGCAGGCTGCTGGGTTACGGCACGCTGCCACGGCCCGCCGTGGCGGTGATGCGGCTCATCGATATCGAGAAAGGTCTGGACGATCTGCGCCGCGACGGGGACGCGGGCTATTCGCTGGTCCGGCACCTGGATGTCCTGATCGCCCTGATCGGCGAGGCCCGGCTGTTGCAGGCCCATCAGCCTTCCGGGGAGTCCGCACCGGCGAGCGATTGGCCGGGTCGGGAAAGGCGGGCCACGGACGCAATGGTCCGTGGCCCGTCAGGTCACATGAACGCGTCGGGCATCGAGGCCTTCTTCTCAGCGACATAGGCGTTCAGTGCTTCGGCAATGGCCGGGTCGAGCGCAGGCTGCTGGTAGGTGTCGAGCATCTGGCGCACCTTGATCGAGGCGAGCGACTGGGTGTCGCGCGCGCCTTCTTCTTCCCATGTCTCGAAAGGCTTGTAGTCCAGCACGTTGGTCCGCCAGAAGGCGGTCTTGAAGTTCTCCTGCGTGTGGGCGCAGCCGAGGTAGTGGCCACCGGGGCCCACTTCGGCGATGGCGCCCATCGCCTGATCATCCTCGGTCACGCTGACGCCCTGCGCCAGCTTGTGCAGCACGCCCAGCTGGTCGGCATCCATCACGAATTTCTCGTAGGAGGACACCAGACCACCCTCGAGCCAGCCGCAGGCGTGGAGCATGAAGTTCACCCCGCCCAGCAGCGCGGCGTTCAGCGTATGCGCGCTCTCGTAGGCCGCCTGTGCATCCGGCAGCTTGGAGCCGCAGAGGCCACCGCCCGAACGGAACGGCAGGTTCATCCGGCGGGCCAGCTGGCCCGCGCCATAGAGGATCTGGCTGGCCTCGGGCGTCCCGAAGGTCGGCGCGCCGGAGTTCATGTCGATCGAGGTCACGAAGGCCCCGAAGATGACCGGCGCACCGGCCCGCACCAGCTGGTTGTAGGCGATACCGGCCAGCACCTCGGCCAGCACCTGCGTCAGCGTCCCGGCCACCGAGACCGGAGCCATCGCGCCACCGACGATGAAGGGCGACAGGATGCAGGCCTGATTGTTGCGGGCATAGACTTCCATCGAGCCCATCATCACGTCGTCGAAGGTCATCGGCGAGTTCACGTTGATGAGCGAGGTCATCACCGTGTTGTCCTGCACGAAGTCCTTGCCGAAGAGAACCTCGCACATCTCGACCGAATCCTGCGCCCGGCTCGGCTCGGTGACGGAGCCCATGAAGGGTTTGTCCGACAGGGTCATGTGCGCCATCAGCATGTCGAGGTGGCGCTTGTTCACCGGGATGTCCGTCGGCTCGCAGACGGTGCCGCCCGAGTGGTGCAGCCACTTCGACATGTAGCCGAGCTTCACGAAGTTCCGGAAGTCTTCCATCGTGGCATAGCGGCGGCCGCCTGCGGCGTCGCGCACGAAGGGCGGGCCGTAGACCGGGGCGCAGACGAGGGTCTTGCCGCCGATCACCACCGATTTCTCGGGGTTGCGAGCATGCTGGGTATAGACGGAGGGTGCGGTGGAGCAGAGCTTACGGGCCAGACCACGCGGAATGCGGACGCGCTCGCCCTCGACATCGGCCCCCGCATCCCGCCACAACTGCAGCGCGCCCGGGTTGTTCACGAAGTTGACGCCGATCTGCTCCAGCACCGTCTCGGCGTTGTGCTCGATGATCTCGAGTGCTTCCTCGGTCAGGATCTCGAAGTTCGGGATGTTGCGTTCGATGTACTTCGCGGTCTCGATCACCACGGCCGTGCGTTCGGCGCGTCGGGCCGCGCCGCCGCCACCCCTTGCCCTGCGCTTCATCTGTGTGTCTGACATGGCCGTCGCTCCGAAATGATCAGTCCTTTGGCGTCCTATTACCCGATGGCCGCGGGGGCCCGAATGGATTTTGCGTCGCATCCGGGGGAAAAGCGACATGCGCGCGACGGCAAGCGACTCCGCGCCCCTCCCGGACCGCCTCCAGCCTTAAGGATTCGTTCAACCTTGCCGGTGTAGGGAAGGAGCAGGCCGACTCCGGAGGGATCCCCATGCGCCACCTGTTCCGTTCAGCACTCGTAGCAACGACGCTCTGCCTTCTCCCCGCGATGGCCCCAGCCGAAACCACCTGCCGCGGCTTCGGCCCCCAGACCCCGCGCGACATCTCTGATGCCACCGGCTACAACCCGCGCCTGTTCGGCCCGGCCCCTGCGCCGGAAAGGCTGAACCTCTGCAACATCCACACCCACACCAATGCCGAGCACAAGGGCCCCGGCTTCTCGGTCTCCGCCGGTGAGGGCGAACATGGCGGCTGGCGATGCGCGGGCTCCGACGCGCTGACGCCTGCCGAGCTCGAGGATCCGACCAACGGGCACGGTGCGTTTCACGGCGTCAAACCCGGCGACACGATCGAGGTGCACTGGGTCTACACCTCCTGCGACGTGACGCCCGGGCCGGGGCTGGGTTCGTGCCTGTCCTCGGCCTGCGCCAACCCCCAGCTGCGGGTGGAGGCGCAGGTGTTCCTGCTGGTCAACGACCCGACCGCCACGGATTTCTCCGAATTCACCTATGCCGGGTTGCAACCGACCGGGGTGCACCAGCCGCGCTCGCTGCCTGCCGGAACCGGAACGCCGGTGGTCTTTGCCGGGTCCACCACCGGCCCCAGCTATACCGAGTCCACATGTTCGCCCATGCAGGTCACGTGGAGCGTGCGGCCAAGCTGCGCGCGTATGGACATCTCCTCGCTCCACGCATGGGCCGAGAACGGCAATGTCTTCGAGGAGGACTACAGCCACGGCGTCCGCCAGCTCGTGACCGCGCCGGAACTGCTCTCGCCGATCAACTAGCCAGAGCGGTGCTCCGGGGACACCGGCGTTCCGTGACTGCCTCCAATAGGGCGCGATTACCCGGGCCCACGGGCATAGCGGGCACTTGACGTGCGCCCGGTTTCAAGAGGACTTGCGCAGAATGCTGTGACGCCCTAGGAGGCGGACATGGATCAGACACAGCACGACCGGCTCCTCATTATCGACTTCGGCAGCCAGGTGACGCAGCTCATCGCGCGGCGCCTGCGAGAGCTGAATGTCTATTGCGAAATCCACCCCTACCAGAACGTCACCGACGCCTTCCTCGCGGAATTCGCGCCCAAGGCGGTGATCTTCTCGGGCGGGCCCGACAGCGTGACCCGCGAGGGCAGCCCGCGCCCGCCGCAGACCGTCTACGACATGGGCGTGCCGATCCTCGGCATCTGCTATGGCCAGCAGGTCATGATGCAGGACCTGGGCGGCCGCGTCGAAGGCGGCAAGATCTCGGGCGGTGGCGGCACCGCCGAGTTCGGCCGCGCCTATGTCACCCCCTCGGACGAGCGGATCGACCTGCTGGCCGGTTGGTTCCTCGAAGGGCGCGAACAGGTCTGGATGAGCCACGGCGATCACGTCGCCGCGCTGGCCCCGGGCTTCGAGGTCTACGGCACCTCACCGAACGCGCCCTATGCCATCACCGCCGATGTCAGCCGCAACTTCTTTGCCGTCCAGTTCCACCCCGAGGTGCACCACACCCCGAACGGCGCGACGGTCTACGAGAACTTCGTCAAACTCGCCGGGTTCAAGGGCGACTGGACGATGGCCGCCTACCGCGAAGAGATGATGGAGAAGATCCGCACGCAGGTGGGCGACGCCAAGGTGATCTGCGCCCTCTCCGGCGGCGTCGACAGCTCGGTCGCCGCCGCGCTGATCCACGAGGCCATCGGCGAGAACCTGACCTGCGTCTTCGTCGACCACGGCCTGCTGCGCCTGAACGAGGCCGAGGAAGTCGTGGGCATGTTCCGCGACCACATGAACCTTTCCGTCATCCACGCGCAGGAGCAGGAGCTGTTCCTGGGTGAGTTGGACGGCGTGTCGGACCCCGAGACCAAGCGCAAAATCATTGGCCGGCTCTTTATCGACGTGTTCCAGAAATACGCCGACCAGATCGAGGGCGCGGCCTATCTGGCGCAGGGCACGCTCTACCCCGATGTCATTGAATCGGTAAGCTTTTCCGGCGGCCCCTCGGTCACGATCAAGTCGCACCACAATGTCGGCGGCCTGCCCGAGAAGATGGGCCTCAAGCTGGTCGAGCCGCTGCGCGAGCTGTTCAAGGACGAGGTCCGCGCCCTTGGTCGCGAGTTGGGCCTGCCCGACAGTTTCATCGGTCGCCACCCTTTCCCGGGACCGGGCCTCGCCATCCGCTGCCCCGGAGAGATCACCCGCGACAAGCTTGAGATCCTGCGCAAGGCGGATGCGGTCTATATCGATCAGATCCGCAAGCACGGGCTCTATGACGAGATCTGGCAGGCGTTTGTGGCGATCCTGCCCGTCCGCACCGTGGGCGTGATGGGCGACGGGCGTACATACGATTACGCCTGTGCCCTGCGCGCGGTGACCTCCGTCGACGGGATGACGGCGGATTACTATCCGTTCAGCCACGATTTCCTCGGAGAGACTGCCACCCGGATCATCAACGAGGTCGAAGGCATCAACCGCGTGACTTACGATGTAACTTCGAAGCCTCCGGGCACCATCGAGTGGGAGTGACTACCGCTCCTTTTCCGTCGTGAAAGCAAGCGGATAGCCATATCGGCGGCCCAGGTCCGTGGCCTCCTTCGCCTTTTCCTCCGCGACTTCGCGGGTATAGACCGCCACGACACAGGCGCCGCGCATATGGGCGGTGAGCATCACCGCCTCCGCCTCTCCCTCGGTCATGCGGAAGACGCCTTGCAGGACCTTCACCACGAAGGCGCGCGGGGTAAAGTCGTCGTTCAGCAGGATGACCTTGTAGAGCCGCGGCCGTTCGGTCGCGGTCATGGTCTCGGTCTCCTTGACTGTATCCAGCATCGGGGGCTCCCTCCGCCTATCCTCACGCCGCGCCCCGATCCCGTCAAACCCCGGGGCTTCTCGTGGTCAAAAAACTTCAGGGGCGGTGCCGCGCGCGCCAGGTCAAAAGCCCCCATTCCCATGCGCTCACCATCTCCTTCCCCCTGCCCGGCTTGTTTGCGCAAACGATGACCCTTCCCCTTTCCAAAGGCGAATCCGCCCCTTACAAGCCGGGGCAACTGCCAATCCGGAATGGGACAGACTCCA
>ENA-OWNT01001950-OWNT01001950.1-seawater-metagenome-genome-assembly--contig:-NODE-1950-length-23101-cov-3.978631_pt1 | contig 23101 bp, 16 predicted proteins | sample MGYA00238136_ERZ651165 | MGnify/ENA primary metagenome ERZ651165 (study PRJEB26861, sample SAMN08777766) | seawater metagenome | isolation source: coastal seawater | place: USA: Florida | collected...
TCGTCGTCGTCGTCATTGTCGTCGTCATTGTCGTCGTCGTCGCCATTGTCGGCGTCGTCATTGTCGGCGTCGTCTTTGTCGGCGTCGTCGTCATTGTCGTTGTCGTCGGTTCATTGTCGCCGTCGTCATGTCGTCGTCGTCGTTGTCGTCGTTCGTTGTCGTCGTTGTCGTCGTTCGTTATCGTCGTTACTGTTGTCGGTTCATTGTCGTCGTTCCGTCGCTGTCGTCGTCGTCGTTTCTGTCGTCCGTCATTGTTGTCGTCATTGTCGTCGTTACTGCCGTCCTGGACATCGTCGTCTTCCGTCGTTACTGTCGTCCATCGTTGACGTCGTGGTTGCCGTCCGTCGTTGTCGTCGTCGCTTTCTTTCGTTCCATTGTTGTCGTTGCCATTGCGTTGTGTCATTGGAGTTAAGTATGGTCATACGCAACCTGTCTGCAAACTCTGTCAATGCCTAATCGGTTGCGTCTCGTGGGCTAGCGCATGGCATACAGTGTTGTACTTACTACTTCGAAGGTCTGTCGCTGTTGCCACGACGACTGAAGGGACGACGTTATTGTGGACACGTGTTATCCCGTTGAAGCGAGGCGTGCGTGGGCTTCATGGACGACGAATAACTAAGCAGGGTGGCAATGAACACTGCGAGAGCAGGCCTTGAAACAGTGAAACAGTGATTGTGATTGGTGCAGTTGAATTGTGGTCGTCATTGTTGTCGTGACGGATCCGAGGAATATTCAGGCCACCGCTGCGGGTGGCTTGTAGTGATGACGGTTGGAAAGTATTAGAAGACAAATAAAAGACGAGAAACGCCCACAACAAGGCTTTTTGGTCATGGAAGAAGCAACTCAGTTTGTGATCGCGATGTGATGGATTTTTCCGGTGGGTGAACGCTTTTGTAGGTCGCCTGTTCAATCAGAACGGTGAGGCACACCATGCAGCACTACGCACGCGTTGGCTCCATGATGTACAGATCATATCACGTGATAACAAGGAAGTCAATGTCAACGTCATCTCGTGCAACGGACAGCTTGCTGCGGGTGTACCTGCATGACGCCCTGTACAGCGCTGAGCACGGATACCTCTGGAATCACGTGCAGAAGTCGCTGAAGAAGGGACCTGATGGCAGTCCGGTTCCTAGGCCCATGATCAATTTTGGTGACCTGGGCAGCAAGTGGGAGTACCAAAAATCCATAGATGATGTGCTCAAAGAAACGGGTGCCTCGTGGCTGAGTCCATTTGAACTGTACAATCCGTGGTACGGACACGCACTCGGGAAATACATTTTGGAGTCCCATGTTGGACCGGCGGGCATCAGCAGCAATGCGTCTGGCAAGGGCAGAGCGCCACGGCCAGACTCCCCGCCGCCATTACAAATTTTTGAACTCGGTGGTGGTTCTGGCACTGTTGCTTCAAATGTCCTAGATTATCTGAAGCAAGTGGCACCTGACGTGTACGCAACGACGACATACACGATCATTAATCCACGTCAGGACCTCCTTGCGTCACAAGTGTCGATGGTGCATCTCCACCACGACGAAGAGCGAATTCAGCATCTTGTGCTTGACTTTGCAAATCCCGATGCTTCTGGCGGCGACGCACTAGCCTCCCAGGACTGCTTCGTAATTGGGCTCGACTTGTTCGATAATTTACCTCGCGATAAAGTCAAGCGGAACGCCGAAGGCGAACTGCTCGCGGCCGTTGTGCACGCCGAAGATGACACCTCGCCACCCACGGAACGGTTTTGCATCGACTCTGCAAAAGACGACTTGATTGCGACAACAATGCGTTTTGTGGACTATCATCACGATTTGGACAAGCACGGCGACACTATTCACGCGCGCCAGACTGCTAGCGATGAGGCTTTGGATATTGTGCCATTCGATGCAACGCGGGCTGACTTGTTGACAAGTATAATGTCAGTTTTGACACCAGGGGCAAAGAAAGGTATCAATTTCAGTCGTGGTGGTGTACTTCGCGACGGAAAGCCGTCATTCATCCCCACCGGGGCTGTCGCCCTCTTTCAGCACCTGAAGCAGCTGTTTCCCAAGCACCGCCTTCTGGCATCCGGCTTTGATCATTTGCCGGCGTCGACCGCGTCCTTATCTGCCGAACTGAAGAACGTTGAGAATGCGCCACTCGTGTCCCACTCGACGGGTGGTGACTTGGGAAGCTACCTTCTTGATCCACAGAAGGAGCTGGGCTTGACTGACATATTTTTCGCATCTGACTTTGCACTGCTCCAAAAAGTCTACCAAAACGTCATGACCGCGGAAGAGCAAGGTGAGAAAAAGTCGGTCCCGCACGAGAGTCGCCGAACGTTAGCATTGCGATCTGCGGAGTTTGCGACTGAGCACGCAGATATTAGGCAAACTGCGTTGATGAATCACAACAACTACAATCCCATTCTCGAAGACTTTGGGAACATTCAGCTATTGCTCGGAGAAACGCAACGCTAAGTCGGTGTGCTTTGTTTTATCGAACTGCAAGTGGCGGGGCAAATTCACGCAGGATTTTTTTCAATACAATGTAATACTAAAATGGTATCAGGACGAGAAGTTGCAGCAAGTGTTTACTCTTTTACTCATCGCCTTCTTCAACAGCGGTTGCCATTCCGAATGCACACTGAGGGTGCGTGACGCGGTATGCAGTTCCATGGATCTAGCCAACACACAACGAGGTTGATGACAGATGTTCATAAAAACGAGACCAGCGATCCATGCAACAACTGCGCCACACCTCGACAGTTCCATCGCCCCGCGCTTGGAAATTCTTCCGAAGCTCGTCCAAGCTTGGAAATTGTGGGTTGTGAGCAGCCTGATGCACCATAAGCAGCCCGGATTAGAAGCCCGCACGGTACTCCCGCAAGCAGGCACTCCTCGAGCTCGGGACAGTGATGGACATGTGTTAGCAACGTACTGTTGACGGCACGACTTCTTCAACGGCCAGCGGGGAATATGGAGGACCCACGGAGAGGTTGTCGATTGTGCAAGCCAAGCATGTACAGGGCTTGTCATCTTCGTCGTGAGAAGGTCCTTCAAACTTACCATGTGAGTACAAGCACCTCACATACTCAGCAATCCCACTACTGCCAGTCAGGCCAGTGGATCGAATTCCTGCACAGCAGACCCATCGGGCAGCGTTGTCGCTCCAAATCTATCCAGCGTGGCAATGTGTCAGAAAATTCAAAGTCATTTGTGCAGAGCTGCGTGCAAATTTCATGCGACAACACATCAGCCCACCTGATAATCACGGTATTCTGTTGCAGGACGTATTCCCGCATAAGTTCCTACTTCTTGGGCACGGTTCATAAACTCATTCCCAAGCACTTTTCGTCCGTAAGCTCTGAGCTTGGACAGGACGTCAGATGTTGTGCTGCGATCAGTCCGAGAATCTTGATTCTCGGCTGTCGGGCCGATCACGATCTGTCCGTACAGAGTCGTCCACACGATAACGCCTTTTGTGAACTGTGACGGCACAGGCTCAATAATGTGGTCTAATGGCGGCTGCAACGGCCAGTCTGAAGGTGGATCGAACATAACAAATTGGCCTTTGCGTGGCTTGATGGCGAACGATCGGTGTTCGTGCCCATCATCAGAGCCACTGGTTTGCGCAGTTTCACCGGCCGCTGCAACAGCGACGGCATCCTCAACTGACAACAATTCATGTTTGGCTGCATGCACTGCAGCCACAGAACGCATAGCCTCGACTTCATCGCCAAATAAACCTGCACAGTTGATGATCACTTTGGCACCAACAGCGTTGACAGTGGAGGCGTCCGCGTCGTCCGTGGTGCTCTTCGTTGTGATCGTCCAAAACCAGTCGCCCGTTGTGGCATCACCATCGGCTTGACTGTCAGTGGAGGGGGCAATGGTCAAGGACATGACTTCGGAATTCGTGCGAATTTCGCACCCGTTTCGCTTCGCGTTCTCTGCGTAGGCAATTGGCACTAACCAAGGCTCCGAGATAGCTTCACGGGGGACCAAAACTGCGCCCAATGGCTGAACTTCGCTCTTGAGTAAGCCAGGTTCCAGCTCTAGAAGTTGCGACGCAGTTAAAATTCGCGCTTCGGTATCACCCGCGTCGATGTTGTGGCGGTGAACGGTTGCAAGCTGTTCCAATTGCTCCTCGTCCCACGCGACGACAAGTGCTCCACTCTTGCGCACTTGCTCATACGACAACCCGAGCGTGCGGTACAGATTTGGATGGCGTTGAGCACTTCGTCGCAGCAACTTCCTCTCAAGTGATCCAGCGGGAGCATCGTAGCCAGTGCATCCAAGGCCAGAGTTTCCAGATGATGCGCCAGGGACTAGATCTGGGGATTTCTCCAACAGAATAAACCGCCGCTCTGGAAACGTGACTGCCAGCTCCCTGGCCACCGCCAGGCCGACGACACCGCCGCCAATGATGGCAGCATCGTATACGGTATCAGGAACTGGAGGACGCGTTGGCTGTGGTTGAGCAGCTGTTGGTTTCTTGAACCTCGGCTTTGGTTTGTCATTGTCGCGAACAGAAAACGCAACCTTCGCCCCAACTACTCCGCACACCACCGTCCACGCGACGACGGCCAGGTTTCTCTTCGTCTTGTCTCCTCCAAAGGGATCCCTCCACGATGCCAAGGCTCTATGATGCCCGATTGCGCCTTTGAATGCAATGGCTCTTCGCATGCTGTGACGCAGCATGGTGCTGACAGCGTCTTATTTGGTGTTTTTTTCTCCTTTGACACTCGGAAAAAATGTATATGCGTCGAATTGTCAAGCCATCTCCAGCGTCAGGTCGACGCTGACCTCGTTGATCATTGACCGTTCCATCGTTGCTTGAAAACCAAATGACATCGACCAACCGTCCTACATCCAAACCAACGGCACACCGCACACAGCAGCACACCACAAAAATGCAAATTACCAACCGACTGAGCGACCGACCGACCCACCCACCCACGGACCGAATGATCCACTCAGCATACCAAACACACCACCTCTTCGAAGCTAAAACAGCAAACAGAGGCGGCAACAAGTTGACAAAAAAGGCGAGTTGCTCCGTTGTCGTTGTTGTCGTTGTTGTCGTTGTTGTATCTTTGTGTCGTTGTGGCCGCCGTTGCCGCCATTTATGTACAGGCTGTAGTTCATAAATCCACCATCTCTATTAACCCCTTCAACGATGTCGTTCAAGGACAATGTCGGTTGTCAGCTGACTTTCCTAATTAACCCCTTCGACGCTGTCGATCGCTTTACAGCACCGCTTTTCAAGCGGCTGCGGGGCGGCGGCGCAGAGGCTGCGACTCTGTGACTCTGTGGCTGTGAGTGAGTGCTTCATCATGCAAACCATTTTGAGTGGGTGAGTGAGGGAGTGAGTGGAGGTCCGGTCAGGGATCCCATACTTTCCACTATTTCTCGTTCATAGATACTTACTCGTATTGCATCATAGCTGTTATATGTATCGTGACACGGGAATACGAACGTTCTCCTTCGTCTCATTTAATCCCATTTATGGAAACAACTGCCCCTGTCGTAAGTAATTGAGAAGTGTTATCCATATATGGTAATGCTCCGTTTTCGGGGTAGTGTCTAGTGCTGGTGGCTTAGGGCCGTCCCAGTGGACTGCCACGCCCACGACTGACTCACTCACCCACTCACTCACTCACTCAGTGTGTTGGTGAGTGAGTGAAGGTGAAGCTCCCCAGTCAGCCACCACTCACTCACTGTGAGTGACTCTGTGGGGGTGGGTGGGGGTCAGAGGCAGAGTGCACGCATACATCATACATGCACTCGCTGGCTCACTGTCGCTCACTCACTCACTCACTCACTCACTGTCTTGGGAAGGCAGGTAGACGGACGTCAGTCAGTCAGTCAGTCAGTCAATGTTCGTTCGTTCGTTCGTTCGTTCGTTCGTTTGTTTGTTCGTTCGTTCGTTTGTTTGTTGGTTGGTTCGTTCGTTCGTTCGTTGGTTCGTTGGTTGGTTGGTTGGTTGGTTGTTGGTTTGGTTTGGTTTTGTGTTGGGGTTTGTTGTGTGGTGGTGGTTCGATGGTTGGTTCGATGGTTGGTTGGTTGGTGTTGCTGTGCTGTTGACAGCTGTTTGGTGATTGTTTGTTGGTTGGTTGGTTGGGTGGTTGGGTGGTGTTGTTCCTTCGTCCGTTTGGTGTTTGGTGTTCGTCTGGTGTTCCTTGTTGTTGGTGACGGTATTGCTGGCTCTTCCTGTTTGAGTTTGTGACTGGGTTTGTGGTTGTGGTTGCGGGTTGTGCAGGTTTTGAGAGATTCGGTTGTGGAGACTGTCTGCTGGAAGTTGGTTGTTTGCTTGGGTGGTGGACGAGCTGATGGCGTTGCTGCTTGATTGAGATGGACGAGATCGTCGCGTCAAGCTTGGTTGTGAGTGGTTGCCGACTTGTTCGCTGCCTGGTCCAATGCCCAGTAGGTTGAATGCTGTGAATGGTTGGATTCGTTGGTTGCACAACCCGACGGCGATGGCGTGACGCATGCTATTCGTGAAGGGACTAGTGTCGACTGCCAGCGAGCGTCAGTTGGCGGGTGCAGGTCGACAACAAATAACCTCATACAGAAGACGCGTTTCTCTTTCGCGCGGAAAACTGGTGATCGGTCCTTTTTTCCTGAAGGTTTTTGTTTTTGTGACAGTAATTATGAAGTCGTTTCTCCTCGCGCTCGCACTCCACGCAAGTGTGGTGGCGGGTGCTGACTTGTGTGACTCGTCTTTGCAAGACTACCAACAGGTTTGCGGCGAGGCAACTGGTAACTTTCAGCTTCTCGGATCGCTCTGCTTCCCTGGTGGCGACAACGGTGAAAAACAACAGTCATCGGTGACGTTTGCCCTGTCGTTCGCGGACGTGGACAGTACCATCCTGCCACTTGCTACGTTGAACCAATACTACGTTCTCTTTTATGATGATCAATCGGACTCTTTCCCCGCTGTCAACCGAATCACGAGCGATGGCAACTTCCAGAACTGCTCTGAACGCGAGTCTCTCAGTAAAGGTATCTGCTCGTCTTCAGGAACGGACTGCGTCTACGGCTGGCACGTGGTGTCCACGCTCAACAAGACCACGTCTGGGAGCGTGACGACATACTACAAAACGATCACAATTTCCGAGGCATGGGCACGTGAATGGTTCTTCGTGCTGTCCGCATGCGACATCAGCACGTCCATTCAGTTGCACTCTTACTCCATCTCCTCCGACGCTGCCGTGGATTGCAGCGACATCTACTCTTACAGTGACGGCGGATACATCGCGGCTGTTGTCATTCTTGTGATTGTCCTTGTCGTACTGGCAGCCACCTCGTTCATCTTCTACAAACGCACCAAAATCCCAGAGCTTCTCAGCATGGTTTGTTGCATATGTGCTCTCGATCGATTGATTAGTTGCTTGGTGCTAAATTTGTCCACCCTTGTTTGTTGTAGGACGACACTGGGTACAATGAATTGTAATTGTGGACAGTTTCCCAGCGTAGATCGCTGTATTGTGGCTAGAAGCGCTCGACTTTGCGGTGAAGCATGGTCCCACGCGCTCTTTGCAACGGCAATGCAGAATCCATTGCACATGCACCGAAGCATAATGCTCAAAAGTGCTAAACTAACATTATCAACATCCAACGCTCTGACATGAACGCCGCCTTAGTGGCAGGCACCAAGTCGCAGTGAGTGCCTCTTGGTCACCTAAACTTGATCTTCATTTGCGCTCTAGACAAACAATTCACGCCGCATACACAACACTGTTGACGAAAGCCCCCATCAACGGAAATAGACATTCGTTGAACACAGCCACGCACCGCTTTGCTGCTCGCTTCTTTTCCTTTTTCAATTTCTTCTTCTCTTCATGCTCGGTCCACTTGCGCTTTTGAGCAGGGGTCATTGACTCGTAGAGCTTCTTTTCACGCGCCGCTTTCTCCTCCAATCGCTGTTGTAACTGCTCTTCTCGAGCGGCGTGGTCCTCCTTCATTTGGCTCTCCAAAATCGCGCGGCGCGTCGACTGCAGCTTGTCCTTAGCAGTGGAGCTGAGTCGAAGTCCTGCAACGCTGGCGGCAAGTTGGAAGAACATGTTGATAAGATTGTCGACCCCACTCTCGTCATACTTTTTGTCAGACTTTGGAAGTGCCAGTTCAAGGACCATCCTGCACTTGCTGAGTGGCGTGTTTGATCCCGCAGGCTACATAATATGCGCACCAACCATTCGAGGCGTCATGCTGGAATTAAGTGCGGGAAGAATGCAGCACGTTACACTCACCAAATGATCCGAGATGTGCAGCCGTCTAAAGTGAGCTTCGCCTTTCGCAAGCGCTGTGCACACTGCCGGTGTTAAGAGTGTTCGAACAGCCTGAAGAACAACACCAGTAAGTATTCCTGCGTTGGTCGAGGCGACTTTTTTCAATTGTTGTTGTGCGTGAAAAATACCTCGCCAGATTCCGCTAGGACAGAGAGTGAGTCCACCAACGCGCGGGGACGATTCTTCTTGACTGGTTTGCCAAACCTACGATCAAACGTTGCACCCCATCGCACGCGAGAACGCAAAATACGTTGACAATTTGCACTCAAAGAACATTGTTTGTGAGCGATGCAGGTAGATTGTGGCACGTACGTATTCAAGTCAGCATGCTCTCGCAGAACCGCATTCAGTCGCTTGGACGGGATGACGGCAAGGACGAAGTTTTCCGCCTGAACACAAACCAAATTTCGATGGTGACTGCAAGATACACATAGCGATGCGTGTTGAATTGAGTCGCTGGTACCTTCGCTTCGTCAAACGCAATGTCAAGTCGAAGAATGTCATGCGCCGGATCAAGCATGCTGCGAACTACAGAAAACAGCTCTTGGCGAGGCTGAAGAGCGATATCGACGTACAGTCCGGGGCTCGAGCTGTTGCCACTACAACCACAAAATCACCAATGCGTGGTCAACGAACACCGACGAGACAGAGGCACGCCACTTCGTCGTAAATGAGTCAAACCAAACGTACGTTGCATAGAGCTTGAACTCGTTTTGAGAGCACTTTGTGAGGAGCATGCCACAGTATTCGCCCTCATCGGCAACAGCCTCAAGATCTTCGCCTGACAACGGACCGACTTGGTGGAATACTTTGCGCAGTGACTTGGCATACCGATTCGCCCAGGCAGTGGCGCGTCTCTCGTTGGCACCTTTGCCAATGAAGAAGTTGGTGATGTACGCAGCCACTGTTGAGAGTGCAATGTACTCGTACACGTAAGAATCTGGCTCGTCAGGCAACGTGGGTTCTTCACGTTGGCTTTCACCACTTTCTGTCTTGGGCACCTCCGCAGGTTTGGGGCGTTTGGCGGCTTTCTTCTTCTTTTTGCCTTTCTTGCGCGGGGCAGAAGCACGCGACGAGGACGACGAAAATTCGTCGTTGGGGTCATCATTGTTGGCGTCATCAGACTCCGCATTTGCGTCCGTCAGTTGAACATCTTCATGGGACACATCGGAAGCATCGTCTGCGCTGGTGGCGACAGGTGTGGGTTCGGGGACGGAATCAGCAGAGTCAGCCTCCAACTCGTCGAATTCGCTGAAATCCGCCGCGCACAGCGTGGAATCTGGATTGAAGGTACCCGAAGCAACGAGCAGGGATACCAAGCCTGCCTTGAGCAGCTTCGACATGGTGACAACGTAACGGATCAACGGGGCAAGTACTGTGGTCTCTACCCAACGGTTTTAAGTTTTTGTTTCTTTCTATTGCCAGCCAATTCCGCCAAGATCTATTTCGAATCGCAACGCCGCTACGCACGCCTTGAGCTCTGAGAATCGTTACGACGCACCTGTCCACGGCTCGCGACCAACAAGTCACCATCCACGCTCGAGTCACGCGCCTGGCTGATGAGAGTCAGGACTTCTGCGATCGAAGGCCACCAACCATCTGTTCCACCATCATGTCCACCACAATGTCCAGCGACAGCATGCAAGCATCAACATGAGAAGAATCGCCAGTATTGCCAACACGAACACCGACACCAACACCAAACAAACGAACAAACAAACAAAGCAATCAACAGCAACCAATCAACACACCGCCGACGCCACCACCGTCACCACCAATACCACGACCACCATAACACAACAGTACACAACACAAAACAAAACACACCCAAAACAGCTGCACTGCCAACTGATTACATGTATGGTCGTCGTCGTCGTTGTCCTTCCTTCTTCCTTCCTTCCTTCGTCCATCCATCCTTCGTCCATCCTTTGCTTCCTTCCATCCTTTCCTCCGTCTTTCATTCGTTCGTCGTCGTTGTTGCTGCTTGCTTGCTGTCACTTCGTTCGTTCGTTGGCGATTCGCTGTGAAGTCGATCGACGATCGATCGACGATCGATCGATTGATTGATCTCAGCGACCTCTGCGGCCACTTTGACCCGCTGGCAGTGTGCGATGACTATATCCACTGTCCCGATTGTAGATACCATCATAACCCCTGTAAGGGCTATGACATAGTATCGTGAACTGGGAATACTCGTATATCCGGCCGGCGTGGCCACCCGACTGACTGTCAGTCAGTCAGTCAGTCAGTGGCCGTCACTGTCACTCACCGTCACTCACTGTCACTCACTGTCTCACACTGTGGGACGGTGGGAGGGAGGTGGTGAAGTTGTTGACTGATGGTGGTTGATTGACGGTGGAATTGTAAATTGTGAAATTGTAAATTGTGTGATACTACGATTGAGTGATTTAGTGTTTGAATGAGTGAATGTGGGGAAATGAAATGTGGAAAGTAGTACTGTATAAGTAGATGGGTGTGGAAGTTGGGAAGTTGGGAGGAAAGTTTGGAAGGTTGGAAGTTTGAAGTTCGGAAGACTTTCTTTCGTTGATGACTTCGATGACTTCGATGACTTCGATGACTTCGATGACTTCGATGACTTCGATGACTTTGATGACTTCGATGACTTCGATGACTTCGATGACTTCGATGACTTCGATGACTCTTTGGTCGAAGACTTTTGTTGATGGCTGACTTCGATGACTTTGGCAAGAGTACGACTTTGGTTTGAGTACGACTTTTTGGTTTGATGATGACTTTGGTCTATGACTTCGATTACTTTGGTTTGATGTTGATGGTACTCGGACCTGTTGGCTCAAAAGGCGGTTGACATGCTTGTGGTGTACTTTTGAGTGCTTTGAGATAGTGACCCTTCTTGAGTGGCGTGGGCGATAATCCAAGAGCAGGGATGTGAATAGGTGGAGGCAACAGTCAGTCTGAACTTCACAGTCAATGACTTTTAGCCGCGCAGGAAAAAGTTGCCAATCCGCATTGTCATCATGGTGTGATTAATTCGCGAGTGCAGGTGTCAGTTTCGCACCACCCGTGTGGCGCGTGACACTTGGACACGACCCGTTGTGGGGTGCGTCGGCAACCATGGACAAAGTTCATGAATTTTTGCTCCGCCTCACGAGCAACGACAACGACACTCGAAAGGCCGCGGAAGCCGCATTGCAGGGTGTCGAACAAAACCCCTCGTTCATTACCGGATTGTTTCAAATCATTTGTTCGCCGGCACTCGCTCGACCTGCATCTGCAGGCCCAGATTACGATGAATCCATGGTGCGGACGATGGCTGTACTCGTGTTCACAAAAATTGTTCGCAAACACTGGATTGCTGGACCCGGAGAACCTCGCCTATTTTCGGACGACATCAAATCCAAAATTCGTGCTGGCATTTTGCAAGCCATGTTCAACTCCGGCAGCTCGAAGGCCAGGACGACTTTGGCCGTCGTCGTCGGTCACATTGCACAATTTGATTGGCCAGAACGTTGGCCGGCTCTGTTCCCATCGCTCTTCCAAGCAGTCAGTGGCGCGGCGCTGCAGGCCGACCGCGCATCCAAACCGTATCAAATGGCACTCAGTGGCCTGCGCTGCCTCAGCGTAATCGCAGAGGATATTTGTGACGAGACGTTGTTCAAGTTGATGCCATTGACAATGCCTCGTCTCTTAACAATGGTGCAAGCACCAAGCATCGCTATCAGTGTCAAGAAGGACGTGCTTCGAATCTCAACTTCATTCCTCAAAGGCTTGAGCGTTCTCCGACACCATAAGCAACAAGTTCTCACCACTCTCGGAGCCAGCGCACTACCAGGATGGGTAAATTTGTCCTTCCAGGTGCTGCGTGGGCCTTTATCACCCAAACTCCACGGCTTGAAGTTGTTGGTCCTTCGCTTTCATGACACTCTGTTATCTGGCTACCGCAAGAGTTTGTCGTCGGGGAATGTAAAGGACATCATTGCCAGCCAAATTTTCAACTTGCGGCTGTATGCCGCTCTGCAAACAAAATCACTGGTAGAGCATGACATTGACCCGCCGACTGACGACGACGGCGAAAAGTTCGAAGTGGAATCGGTTACAATGGCAACCTTCGGCTGTCTACGGCGTATTGCCCAGTGCAAAACGCATCGAACGCTGCTCAAGACCGCAGTCGGTCCCTCTGGACTGCAGAATCTGATTGAGATCATCCTGCAGTATGCACAGGTGTCTGCTCATCAAGTCCAGCGGTGGGAAGATGATGTCAACGCGTTCAATGCCGACGAAGACGGAGCTGGAGAACTGACAGAGATGGGTGGTGGTGATGAATGCACCTCGGCCGAGGTTCGCAGCGTCGCCATGGACCTCTTGTGCGCAGTACTCGAACAGTTCCGAGAAAAGGTCCCCGTTCGCAATGTACGCTCCGGGACTTGGCGTGAAGGTTCCGTTGCTGTGGCAACTACTGTTGGAAAATTTCTGCAACACGCCACAACTTGGCAAATGGAGGAAATTGCGGTCAAAGTGTGCAGCCTACTGAGCGACACATTGGAGAGCCAGCAAAATCAATGCGCCCAGTCGCCGCCATCGTCGTCGCCATCACGTCAGCCGGGCACCTTTGCTTCACCCCTGTCAGTCGGTAATCTGTTTCGCTGCGCCATGCAGCGCATCTCGGCATTTTTTGCAGCAAAATCTAGCCCTTCGCCACAAGGCAGCACGCGCGAACGCACGCAGTCGCCCTTCCTGCTGGCACGTTACTTTTGGTTTTGCAGCGACCTCACAGATTGCATGTCGTTCGACCTGCGGGAAAAGTTCGTGAAGCCGGCAGAGATGGCAATGCATCCCTCTCTCCCACTTTGCCTCCGTCTGTGTGCTGTTCGGCTCATTTATGCCCTTGCAAGGCGCGTTGTCCGGAGCCAAAGAGCTGCTGCCAAAGCGGCGCGGCAGCATCAGGAGGCTCCAACATCGATCGACACAAATCCTACGCTGCGCCAACGGCTTGGCTTTTTGCTGCATGCGGTTTCAAACGCAATGCAGTCCGCCGGCGATGATAATTTGCACATTTGCGTTGAAACTGTCGGAATATTATTGCAAGTGGAAGCCACGACTGTTGGAGCCACCGCGGCAGCCGCCAAAGGACTGATACCGCCGCTACTAAAGCTATGGACTGCCAACACGAATCACCCTATGAATGGAACTTGCATCATGGACGTGTTTAGGCAGTTTTCAAAAGTCCCAGATTGCTTGCCCACATTACATCGCGCTCTCACGCCTGTGATTGGCAACGTGATCGGGAGCCCACGTGGTGGTGAAAATGCCTACAACAGCTCCGTTGTCGAAGGGTGCACTGACCTGTTGCACGTGCTCCTCTGCGCTCAAGGTTCTCTTCAAACTGCCGTCGCTGCCTCACCGTCCAAACAAGGAAACGCCATGGCTTCGGGGTCTTTAGAAGTGTTGCTGAAGGCACTCGACCCAGTACTGCGTCTCGCGGCCCAGAGCGACGACCAAACCATTCTTCAAAGCACGTGGAATGTCCTTCGAGCTTATATGCGGCTCGCTCCTGCTCGCATTGCAGGGTGGAAGTCAGGCGACCAGTATGATGCGCCGACCGCTTTAACAAAAGTGTGTGCTCGCTTTCTTGCTGTTGAAAGTGCGAACAGTCCGGTGGACGCAGGCTCAGCTGGTCCAGCGATGTTTCAAGGCGTTTGGAACGACGCTGCGCTCGGGCAAGTCGGCCATGGCATCGGGGGACTGTGTGCGAGGGTGATATCTCTTCCTTCAACTGAAGGACATTCGACAAGGGTCGCTACTCTGATGCGAATGCTCGTAGAGCGGTTGATGGTGACGCAACTCGTCACATTGAAAGCCGAGCTTCTGCGCCCATTCGCGACGTTGCTGATCTCGCAGAAGATTCAGCCAGCTGAGCTGGTGCGATTTTTGAGTTCGTGTCGTTTTCTACAACCACCGAAACGCGCAACTCGAAGAACTCGGGTCAGTCAAGCCTCAGGCGCATTTGGCGCGAGCTCACAGCCCACTGCAACGCATCCCTCTCAAGGCACCGTTGTGGGTGCATTTTTGCAAGCGTGGGTTGATGCAATGCAAGACAGCTATTTTTCGCAGTATGTTTTGAAACTTCTGCTCGCTGGGCTCTCTGTGTTGTGGTCGTTCGATGCAATTGCGAATGACGTTTATGTCTCGGTCGAACGTGAAGGGACGGCACAACTGGTACCGTTCAGAGTCGCGGCCTTCTTCGTTACGCTACGAAAGGTGGTCGCACAGGCGGAGGACGATGCGGAAGACGAAGAAAGTGGCGAGGACTACTATGAAACTGAGAGTGATGACGAAGATGGCGAGGGTGAAAGGTTCCTCCTGTCGGACATGATGGCAATGGGCGGAATGGGTGCATTGTACGGCGAAGATGATGGTGACGACGACGACGATGACGACGACGACATGGCCACTGGGGGTGAAGATGCACACGACAACATGGCTGATGATGTCATTGGGCGTCGGTTTGACGACGCCATCAGCGTGATTACTCCCAAAATCCGGGCAGCAATGCAGCACGCGCAAATGCGGAACGCCGTAGCGTTGCTCCAGCCTCAACAGCAAAAGGTGTTGCAAGCACATTTGTCACAGTTGCCACAGCGCAGTCCTTAGGTGCCGTATGCCATAGACAGACTTTGTTCGGTATCAACATGCAGCCAAGTTGATGTCCAGTCCTCGAGTACACTCCAAGACATCTAAATAATTTATTACTTTACACAAAAGATTGGACAAGTAAGTCACCAACTTGTAGAGTTGTAATTTGGCGGCGCTTGGCCAGTCGGCGCGGTTTTATTGAATCGAGTCATCGGTGGCATGTGCAATTTCGCGGGCGCGTCGGACTTCCTCATTGTGACTCTTCAGTTCCCACGCCCTGTCGAACTGGTAGGAGTCACCTCGAATGAGAAACAATAGATTTTGATATGTTATCTCACCGTCACCCCTTTCAGCGGCGAGAGCAACGACTTTCTTGGTCATTTCGCCGACGAAATCAATTGCCAAGTTGGAGAGTACGTCTGCTGTGGAGTGCAGCGGTTTGTTGGTGTCACCATAACCGAACATCATATTGGGCAAAGATCTTTTAATAGATGCCTGCAGCTTTTGCAATTGACGATCCTCCTTCATACCGTCATCGGTTTTGGACCTGCCGCCCACTCTTACGTGCTCGTCGCCGTTTGTACTTCCCGTGGTCGGCGCCGGCGCTGACATGGCCGCGGACGTGAACGCTGGAAAAGGCCGGGTCGGTTTAAACTAACGCCGCATTGCGTCTCGAACACACAAAAGAGACACCTGGTGACACAGACCACTCCAAATTCGCCGACGTTTGCAACGACAACTTTTTGGATGTCCAAAACTGTTTTCCACGAATGTGTTCTGAAGCGGACTGTCTGTCCGCCACAACCAGCGGAGTGACGACGACCTTCGAACACAGGCTGAAACGCGAACACCAACGTAAAGACGAAGAAGAAGACTGCGAATTCCAAAAACGGTGATGCAGACAAACACCAAGACGCAGGCTCAGACAAAACACACACACACACACACACACACACACACACACACCCGCGCAGAAGAACACCAACACACCAACACCAACATATCATCTTTGCCAGCACCGACACGCCGACATCCCAACGAAATCGACGACGACGAACACTTCGACGACGAAGTCGACGACGCCGACGAACGACGAAAGACGATGACGATGACGACGACGATGACGATGACGACGACGTCGACAACGGTGATCAGTCAGTGATCTCCCCATTGATCCATACATTTCACTCCTCACTTAGTATCTCACTCAATCATTCTTTTATTTCTGCGTTCATTCAGGTATTCATTCGTTTAGTTAATCATTAAAGTTATTGCGCCTTCGTACACTTATTGAATCTCTCACTCTCTCTGCACATCAGTCTAAACCTACTCAATCAGTCAGATATCTTCCCTATGATTCCCAATACTCTCTCCTCACTCACTCCGAAGTTACTCAATCACTCACTTCATTTCCCATTAATTCACTTATAAAACCACTCACTCAAAAATAACTTATTCATGGTTTCAGGTCGTTGTATTTCCTCATTAAACGTACATTTTGGGCATGATCATTCACACTCACAGCCAGTAGCCAGCTGTGTGTAGTATAAACATGCGTTGCTTTCATCCTACCATCATGAAATCACGGCATAGCTGTCACGACATGCTTAGCCTATTCGATTTTAAGGTGCAATGTTGGATAATGCTCTAAGAAAACGCAAATTAAGGCAAAATACACATGGCGACGGTTTGGTGGTTTGGTTTTTGGTTTGGTTTTCGATGCGCTGAATCAAAACAACAGTCGAACAGACGACGAAAAAGACGAACAGACGAACGGAACGAACGGAACGAACGGAACGAAGTGTTTTGTCGTCCTTCGAACAGTCGAGGAACAGAAGAACAGACGAAGCGTTGGCTGTCCATCGAACAGTCGCAAGAGTCGGCAGAGTAACAGAGAAGCGTTTGTTGGTCGTCGAACCGTCGAAGAGTCGAACGGACGAACACTGGAATGGGGAAAGGGAGCCGTCGAATACGGTAGTCAAACAGTCGAGCAGTCGAATAAATCGGAGTGTCTGTTGTGTGGCGAACTAACCGTCGTAGAGTGTCGATTGGGTGTTTGTTTGATTTGTTGGTGTTGTGCTGGTGTGTTGTTGGAGCTGTGGTGAAGGGCCTTGGTGAATTAGTGCGCTGATTTCTTCGTGTGTGGGTGTTGATAGAGTGATCGTCCAATCAACACTACCACGATTTATTGGCGCAGTGGTTGAAAACTGATCAGCTTTCACGTACTTTCGAGGTTTTCGGCTGTCCACAGCTTTTGCTTAATACGTCATGGCTTCAACAGCCAACTGTGTGCCGTTTAACAGATGTTTCGCTGGATGAATGTTGTGCAAGCGATAGTCAACTGTGCCCTCGAGGTGTAGATTAGGTGGCGATGAACGCGTCGTTGAGGGCGTCTTTGTTTCAACTTGCGGCTAGCAATGCCCCAGGTTACGGCAGCGACATCACCCAGAGGCTAGTTCAACAGTTTGGGCATACGCAGTGTGCCGCGTACCAAGATGAAATTCTTGCGTACTTGCAATGCTTGCGCGAGGTTCATTTACCCACGGACCCAGAATTGGATCAGGACACGCACTCGAAGGCATGCAAATTTATTTGTGACGCAGCGCGCAGCCAAACTGCCACCACATACACTGCGTTCCGCTCCTCTTTTCGGGACCAGTTTGGCACTGTCGCATTTGAAGCATTCAAGTCGAGAATAGTTTCTTTGTTACGATGTATGGACGCGTTGACCACGAAGCACTACTTTGGAAGATTGTTGCTTCGGTTGCGCTCTGTGAAAAGGAGCGATGATCGCACTCAAAACCGGTGCATGTTGCGAGTTTCGTTCAAGGGTAAAGAAATTCCAATATCAGAGAAGAAAGTTGGGACCAATGGGGCTTTCTTGGCGTTTGAACCTGTTCGTTGCCGTGAGGACGATGTGCTCACAATTGAAGCCTTCCGAAAATGTCGAGTGTTGTTCCACGTGGGTACTGTTTGCCGTTGCGTGATGCCCGCTGACTGCCAGGCCGGAATTCCGCTTGGCAAAGCTTTTGCTGATCCCAAAGCCGTTGATTCGTGGCATGATCTTGGTGAAAGTGACGGATCTCGTGTCGCTGTGCGGCTGCAGTTAGTGTTCCTACCCCAAACACCACCACTCTCTCCAAGTTTTCTAGGGAATTTGGCTTCAGAAAATCTTGATCATTTCTTGCGGTTCGACGATACAGATGCCGCAGCAACGCTTGAAAAGTTGCTAGATGATGCTCTCGACACTCTGTACTCAGAAAGTGAGAACGGAGGCGCAAGGCGTCAATTCTGCATCGACGAAGGTAAGGTCACATCGCGTGTCGTTCGTGTAGTACTCTGTGGAGTCATTGGATATGTCGTGCTTGTCTGCGATATGTGGGGACGTCAGGTGAGGCCGCATCACAGTTGCAACGGAATCGCAGGGCCAGTACGGCGGTGCATATGTCCTCGCTTCTTTCAATTAAACAAAAGGAGCAGGTAGTTTTGTGGAGTCAGGCCGGAGGTCTGTCGAAAATTCCAAGTTCGGTCGGCGCTTCACGTCGCTGGCTGGAGGAGTCCAGTCTCCACCGCGAGTTGGTGTGGGGAGGCGTGCCAACGGCTATGAGACCACAGCTTTATTTAAAGGCTTCAGGAATGACTGAAATCATGCAAGGTATGATGCGTCATCGATTTTGAAGGCCAGAGTAGCTCGACTGATTGTGTTAGCTCCGCATTTTCGCGTTTTGAAGGTCACCAACCAGATTACTACAAATCGCTGGTATCGCATCCGGAACTCACCCCGCATCGTTTTGCTGCGGTAATCGAGCGTGATATTCCAAGGACCTTCGGGAACATTAATCTGCACGAGCACTCCGTAGAAGAATTGCAACAGCAGCTGCGCCGAATTTTGTTTGCATATGCCAGCAGGAATCAAGTGCTCGGCTATTGCCAGAGCATGAACTTCATAGCCGCACACTTTTTGACCTACCTGGGCGTCGATGAAGAAACGGCGTTTTGGTTACTTGTCGCTTGCGTTGAGCGACTAGCTCCTGATTACCATTTGTCAACCATGGAGGGCCTCCAATGTGAATTTGACATCATGAGAACAGCTTGCGCAGAAAGATTGCCGGAGCTGTCCAAGTACATGCAAGACATGGATGTCAGCTTCGAGTCAATGGTAAATACGTGCAGCTCAGTATGTGAGACATGTGTCGCGACGTGATTTCGGCTTTTGTTATCCGCAGGTGGCAGCATCACTGTTATGTTTCTTCATCACATCCATGCCAGAGGAAACTGCGGCAAGACTTATGGACATTGCTTTCTTCACTGGAACCGATGTGTAAGTGGACCGAAAACGAACGTGGAGTCAAAGACTGTGACAGCTGTCAACTTATGTTATGCTTCTGTGACCCAGATATTTGGCAACCCTGTGTGCGGTGCTACGACTGAGCGCGAATGCATTGATGGAGCAGACAAATATTGTCTCATTTTCAGGCAAGCCTTGCGCCGTAGTGATGGGGCGTACGCCTTGTATCTCATTCAAGCTTGCTTTGTTTCGGGCAGGTCTTCTGAAGCTCGCTCAATTTCAGCAAATCGATAGTGAAGCCTTCATTGAATCAGTTCGTGACGAGTACTACCAAGGGGGTGAATTGGAAACAACAGGAAAGTCTCCTTCCAAAACGCGTCCCTCGTCCACGACCGTTCGATTTTACGACGGCGGAGCCGACGAGTTGCGCTGCGCGTCGTCATGTCGCCTCAGTTGCCGCACCGATGCCGAGCGGCTCCGCTCCGTGCGCAGCTGTCTATCCCACATGTTTCCCAGTGAAATTCTGACAACGTTGGTCGGAGAGGAATACGCCAAGTTCCATACTGAACTTCAGCAGCCGTGCTTTTTGTTCTTCAATGTTGTCAGTGCGTGCAGAGGCAGCGCACAAGCTCCAAACGCGGTTAGGCAATGGCGTCGTGCACCTCGCCCGCTTGCTCTGAGATCTTGGTCACAAAAGGCGGGACGTTCTCCGGCCCACGCGTTGACGCTGAACTCAACACGAATTCCGACGTGCCCAATGTACTCGCAGTACGAGGCATTACTGTTGCAAGATTACTGGTGCATCGGGAAAGAAAGCAATGAGTGGACACAGCTGCTGCGCAATAGTCCATTGCTATTACGCTCTGGTTCTCGCACACTCACAGGTGAGCAAGGCACCTTGCTGCTTTTTGCGATGCTGTCCTCGCATTGCGGACAGTGATTTTACTCTCTGATTATTGTCGACGGCATCAGATAAGCAACTCTTTGAGTCTTTGGATCTAAACAATGATGACGTCATCAATGTCTACGAACTTGCGCTTGGAATGGCGATATTGGATCCTGCAACCTGCTTACCACGGCCACGCACTCTACCTTCTCCAAGTGTTGAGAAGCTGTTGACCGCTCGAAACAAAGTTGAACTGTTGTTCGTGGTGTTCGACGCCTCTGAGCAGTCTCATATTAGTGGGGTTCAGTTCTTTTATCTTGCGCGGTGCGGAGCTAATGCTTGAGTTTGCAATCGTGCCCCACCTTGTTCACTCAACGTGTTGTCTTGGCATGCGTGGTTCTGTAGGTATCTCCGTCGAATTTTGGCGTGTCGATTCGACTGGCTACCTCGCGCATCCGCTGACGTCACGGCGACCGCCACTCATCGGGTGGGTGATGCCATACCCTCGACGATAGATGCTGAAATGCAGAGCTGGTTTCAACGAGCCTTTCCACGTAGTGACGCCGACGGCGAAGTTCCGTGGTCAACACGGCAGCTCTGCCTTGACGATGCGGTGACCGCCATCAAGGCTGACTCAATACTTTGGCAGGCACTGGTTGAAGTCTCTCGTGGAGAGTAGCGTTGAGAGGCTGCAGCGTTGCACAACAGAAAACGCCTCAATCTAGTGTGGGTTGCTCGTCAACGACGGCTCGAAGAAGCAAACCTTCATAAAAATAAACTGTTTATTACATACAATCGGCGTAAGACATAACACCGACAAGGCATCAACTATCGAGACACCAAACGTCCGAATGGGGTGGCCTGCGTTGTTCCCAAGCCCGCCCGACCAACCGGAAAGCAAAAGCCGCTGCGATCACTCTCCGTCCTCGACTGTTTGGTAGTCACTGGCGGCGTTGTCGTCGTCGGGTTCTTGGTCCTTGTGGAAGATGTTGAACAAGCAGGCGACAATCAGGCACAACGCCGCAATACCTGCCACAACGATGCCAATGATGGCAATGGTGCCGAGGCCCTCTGATGGGGTGAGAACGCAGCTAACAAGGCAAACGGCTCCTTTGCCGGCCGGCGAGCAAGTGGAAACGGTACACGTGTCGTCATCGTTCAGCACTGTCTGGTTGTTGGCCGACGTGACGAGCAGCAATTTCGTGGACCCTGCGATTGTGGGAAGAGAGAAGCTTGATTTTGCCTGCAAGTCAGCAAGCGTTGCGAACGTTTGGTTGACAGCTTGGTATTCGAGGCAGTCTTGAAGGACACTCGTGTAGGCAGAGGTCTCCGCAGCTGTTAAGGAAGCGTAGGCTGAGTTGTTGACGGCAAAGACAGTGTAGGCCGTCGACGACGACTCGATTTGACTGTAATAACTGTTGTATGCCACAGAATCATCTGAGGAGGAGTTGCTGACGGCCTGGTCCAAGTATGTGCACAGCTGGCTGGTAAACGAGGGGTTGCCGCAAATGCACGAGTAAATGGAATCGCCCTTGGCACATCCGAATTCGGTCTGGGCGCTTGCAGCACCGATGGCGCACAGAACGGCGGCAGCTGAAAGCGCAACGAGCCTCATGACTGTTCTAAACTAAAAAAATATCTTTCGACTAAGGCGGGGCAATACCCACAGCAAGACAACAAAGTCCAACACCAAGGGTGTGAGCAGAACCGCAGACACCTTCGACAATAAAATAAAAAAAGTATTCTGTGCAAGCAAGCAAGAAAAGAACAAAAAAGACGAAAGAGCCCAAAAAAAACCAGGAGATGTTAACCTGACAAACCACGACCACGTGTGTCGGTAGAGTACCCCCAACCCAACCAACACCCAAGTTGCGACTTACACCGTCACACCACATCCGTGACACGATGTCACCACGCTACCGCCTCTCGCTGCACCCGTCCGTTTCTCAGCGCAATGAATGCGTTGGTCGTGCATCACTCCGTTTCAGTGGACCGGACCGATGGTTGGTGGGTGACGTGGTGCATTCGTTGTTGTCCACCGGTGGTTGAAGAGAGACAAGACCTCGAAGACGAAGCAGACACAAAGTTTTGTTTTTGTCACCGTCTCTAGACCTCTACTGCTCGTTCATCGCCGTTCGTTCGTTCGTTCATCGTCATTCGTCGTCGTCATTTGTCGTCGTCGTCGTCGTCGTTGGTCACTGACTGACTGACTGACTGAGTCGCAAGTGAGTGAGTGAACGAATGGTGAACGACGAACGACCGAACGAACGAACGAACACTCTCTCTCAACGCCCTCACAGCTCACTCACTCACTCACTCACTCAGTGCCTTCCTTCCTTCCTTCAGTCCTTCCTTCAGTCCGATGGTCGATCGCTAGTCTTCTATTTCCAGTATTCTACAGTTTCGTCCCTTTGGTTCCATACCTAATACGTGGATTCCTAAAGATAGATATGTCAGTCTTTCCCTTCCTAACTTCCTTCCTTCCGGTGGGTGGGTGGGTGGGTGAGGCGCGAGCTGGCCACCGTGTGAGTGTGACGTGACCGCCCACTCACTCACAGTCACTCACTCACAGTCACTCACTCACTCACAGTCACTCACTCACAGTCACTCACTCACAGTCACTCACTGCCACTGCACTTTGTTGTGGTTGTGGCGTTTGTTTGGACGGGGGGTGAGAATACGGGAATTACGGTTTGTAGATATGTTTGTATTGTACTGAGTACAGTGTGACTCTGTATTCTATAATAGGGATTATGTGCTTTTGGTGTTTTGCAGGTTTCTGTCTGTGTGACCGACCGCCGCCGACTGCAGCGTGGGAAGGTATGCTGTACTCGCGCGGTCAAATGGCTGTTTTCGAGAAGGTGTGGCGTGCCTCTAAAGGTGAAGCGTAGAGTGTGGAAATGTGGAAACTAGCGTCGGCGCAATCGCTCTGTTGACATGGTGGGGTTGGTTGGTTGTTGTTTGGTTGGCCAACGACGAACGACGAACGACGAACGACGAACGACGAACGACGAACGACGAACGACGAACGACGAACGACGAACGACG
>ENA-OWNT01001952-OWNT01001952.1-seawater-metagenome-genome-assembly--contig:-NODE-1952-length-23089-cov-4.023075_pt1 | contig 23089 bp, 20 predicted proteins | sample MGYA00238136_ERZ651165 | MGnify/ENA primary metagenome ERZ651165 (study PRJEB26861, sample SAMN08777766) | seawater metagenome | isolation source: coastal seawater | place: USA: Florida | collected...
TGTTTTGAAAGAGCGTGCGTACGTCACGGATGAGTTATCTACAATTAGCATTACGCGGTTATTCCACATACAACCGAGTAGTATTCTGTAAAGTCGCAATTGTAGATACATGAACATGAACAAATTCATCGACGCTTTCTTTGCTTTGGTTCGTTTGGCGGGAGCCCGACGCCGCAGCTCAGCGAATTCGAAAATGAGTTCGGGACTCAGCGCACTCACAGTCAGTCACTCACAGTCAGTCAGTCACAGTCAGTCAGTCACAATCAGTCAGTCAGTCTTTCAGATTTTCAGATTTTCGAGGCCAACTCACTCTCGACAGACAGCGACAGCGCGATATTTCAACTGTACTATACTGTTTATTGATGATTGCGAGGTCGAGTAATAACTGTATTGTACTACTGTATAGCTGTGTAGTAGATTTGAATTAACATTTTGCAGAGCTGTTGAAGGACATATTATTATTATGTCCTGAAATGAGAATTCGAAAAGCTGAAAATCAAGATCGAAGACATAAAAACATTTTTCAAAACTAATTATTATCTACTCTGCTTGACGTCGTCGTCGTCGTCGTTGGCGTCGTCGTCTTTGTCGTTGTCGTTGTCGCGTCGTTCGTTGTCGTTGTCGCGGTCTTTTCATTCACTCTGCCACTGCTCGCTACTCGACAGACAAACGGACAGCAGGGCGATGGAGTGACTTGACACGTGGCCAGTGGCAATCCGTGTGCGAACTTCCCGCTGCTTCGCCCGACGCGCCTTGACGTCTGAGAATGGCGTCTGTATCGTCCGTACGGCACTCGAGTACGGTTGTCGAGGGAGGAAGAGATGGACTACAAACACCCGAAACTGGTTGGAATGTGTGTATGTTGTGTTGTGCGTGGCAAGAGTCTGGGCCCGCTTCGGGTTGCGGTGCGGCAACGAAGAAGTCCGACGGTGGTTGGAGAAGTAACGCGATACGGTGTGTAGTGTCGGCGCTGTCGACCAGCCATACGGAAAAAGAGCGATCTGCAATTTACGAAACCATCACAATCTGCGACAAAAAGCAGTTCGTCGACTTCATCGAACCGTCGACGGGTCACACAGGTGGCCATTACGCTGCGCACACTGGGAGCTATCTTGCCTTCGCGGCCCTTTCTCCGCTGAGTCATCATGGCATCCTACCTTGAAAAACTCGATGACTGGGTTTTCAATGACCAGAAAACTATCACATACAGCTTTTTGAGTAACTCTCTCCAAGTTCCTGCAGACATCGCCAAGCGGATGTTGTACCATTTCTGCATCGAACGGCCGGGCAAGGCTCACTCAGTGTACTGTGTGTCCGGACTGCGTAAGGACGGCGACGAGTCTAACAAAGAGAACCTGTCTTTCACCCTTTGCGGTGGCGACAAACTCTCCGACACCAAAAAAAAATTCGGTGAGATCGCAAGCGTCCACGTGTACTCGGTGTCCCCTCAGCCACTGACCGTGCAGAACCGGAGTGCGTTGTTAGTTGCCGAAGACAATGCGCAGTGGACCAATGCCGTGAGTGATCGGTCTACGAAGGCAAGGGATCTGGTTCGGCAGAACAGTGGGAGCAGCATAGCCAACAAGACAATAAGCATTTCGGAAAAAATGAACCGCACCGCGAAACCTCTGGCTGTGCCTGTTGCGCCAAGTGTGGTGCGTTCGGCGTCTGCCCCAGCTCCTGCCAGCACTGTAGATCTGAGCGACACGTCCCCAGCGAAAAAGATCAAAAGAACTCTATCGAGTTCGTCGAGCGCCTCCACCTCTTCCACCCGAAGCGCAGCCTCGTCTTCCGCTAAGCGAGGTATCGGAGCTATGTTCGCTGCAGCCGATGCCAGGGCCTCTGCCCAAGGCGGGACGAAGAAGAAAACGAAAATGAGCATTGGTGCCCTGTTTGCCTCGCGCAAATCGGTGCCCTCCACTTCTGGTTCCAGCAAAAGTGCAAGTAAGAAGGCCAAACAACAAGCATCCAGCACAAGAAAGAAGAAATCTTCGCCAAAAGGGCTTAAAGAAACGGCAAAGAAGACCAAAGCTGCTCCTGCCGTGCCCGAGAAAAATACGGAAGCAAAACCAGAGTCGAAAAAGCGCAACGTGATCGATTCCGATTCCGATTCCGACGACGATGACGCTGCACAGGTTGACTCAGCACCGGCACCGGCACCGGCACCAGCTCCGGCACCAGCTCCCGCTGCCAATAGCGACCCGGAGACGATAGAAATTGAAAATACACCTGATGAGAAGAGCGACGCCACATCTGCGGAAACTGATGATGCGGAAGCGCCCCCCAAAGCAAAGAAACCGCGACGGAAGCGTAGCCCGGGTAAATCAACCCGTCGACGGCGCAAAGAGAGCAGCGAAGTTCGAGAGTTGGAACCGTCAGAAGTCTTCCAAATAGAGCGCATGGCTCGCAAGGATGATGGGCCTGGGTTTGACAATCGCACGGAGGAGGATCTCGAGCGAGAGAGAGCTGAGAGGAAGAAGCAACAGGAACAGCGAGAGAAGGATCTCGGTGAATTCGGTGGTCCGCCTCCCGGAACGATCGGGGCGATGTTTAAGGTGCAGGCGGCCACGCGGCCGGCGGCGAAGAAGAAGCGGAAGCGATTAGAAGAGCGAACGAAGACCACTGCAGATGGATTCCTGGTTGTTGAGAAAGTGTGGGTAGAATACTCCGACGACGAGGAGGAGGAGGCGCCAGCTCCAGCACCCAAAGTTGCGTCCAAGCCAAAACCAAAAGCTGTCAAAAAGTCAACAACAACAAAGACTTCCGACAAGCCACAGAAGCAAAGGTCAATGATGTCATTTTTCAAGAAGAAGTAGGCTCACACGCAGCCAGCAACACAATTGGACAGCATTGGTGCACTCGCATTAGATTTGCTTTGGTAGTGATAATTTTGTTACTTTTTGTCAAACAAATGACTGGCAACACGCGTTGCTGTGACACGGAACGTAACGCAACCCCATCCTCTCTTCCAATTGTTGCATTACCTTCTGCTTTGGTCGGGGACTGCGTCACAGTGCGAACATCGTCAAATCCACGATCTCATCATCGTCTTCCTCATCCGCGATATCAGCGAAAAGAGACGCAGCATCAGCTTCAACGTCGGCCATGCTCACGTCTACAACTGACGCTACATCGAGTTGTAGCGGTACTTGGGCCCCATAGCTTTCAGCACCAAGCGCGCCGACATCCAGTAAGCGTTGACGCTCTCGCTCCATCAGAATTTTCGACCACTCTTTGTCCTCGCCTACATCTGGTTGTGTGTCGTGCTTGGACAGTGCCTCAAGTTGGGCATTGACCAAAGTTTCCTGGAGCACAGCGTTGCCAGTGCTTCGTGCTGAAGCGTCTTCAGCATGATTGCTCCGCGACCCACGCAAGTCAACACGATGGGGAGTATCATCTAAAACTATCTCGTCGTCCTCCACCTCAATAATCTGTTCCGATGCTTGCTTCGGCGCTGGACCACGAGCTTGCAATTCTGCTTCTTTTTTGGCAAGTTTTTTCAGGCGTTTCTCTTCGGCGAGCTCCGCGTCTGACTTCACACCGCAAATGGTGTTGCAGGATTCCCAATCCGCTTTTTCAGAACTGCACGCACTTTGGCTATTTTTGGAGCAACTTTTGAAGATGCGTTTCGAGTGTGCACACTTGATCGAACCAGCACACAGACAAGTGTGACTAATCGAGCGATTGACAAACGCTCGGACTTGCTCTTTGCGTTCAAATAGCAACAATGACTCCACCGTTGCTGCAGGATCCCACAAGTCCAGCAAATCGTTGGCACTCTTTTCAGCAACGACTTCCATATCCAGTGACACACATTCTATTGGAATTGACTTGTCTTTTGATATTGCAGCCCGAATTTGAGCGGGCGTCCAGGATCTACGAATGCTGCCGCGGAAGAAACCTTCGCCATTACCGAGGTACACCTGCAGACGCCATGGATCGGGAATTTTCGCCAAACGGTCTCCACTTCCATCAACAGCAAGCTTAATCTGCATTCCAGTGGGGACCGTTTGCCACGAATGAACAAATTGCCAATCGTACGTCGGCCGGAACAAACGTGATGCACTCACGGTCAGAGACACGACCTGAGACGAAGGTCCAACCTGATCCCCCAAAGGGTCAAACACCGCCACAGATATTTTGTGCTTCCCAGCACTCAACGCAGGTACAGTGACATTTTGTGCTTTCTGTGTTGAAAAACATTTTGCTTGCGACGTCTTGATGTGCTCGACCTTTCCACTTCTTGGGTTCGCCACGGCAGACTCGATGCTGACGCAGGCACGAAGGTGTAGTTCCCGGATAATCCACAAATTAATGTCGAGACTTGCCTCCACAACTAAAGAATTCACGCTCGACGCGTGAGTTTCTGTGTGTTCCAGTTCATCAAGCACTATCATGGTGCGATTCCAGAACTTAATGGCGACTGGTGCCTTCGGTTTGTTGGCAATGTAGACAGGTGTCGCTCCGTAAGGCGCAATATTTAAAGCGTCCGTTCCGTGGTCTGTGCTCGCCGGGTCAGTGGACGTGGCCGTGTCGTACTTCGTAAGTGCAATGTCTTCAAGCGAAATGCCGTGATGGGGACCGAGAGAGTTGCGCGTGGGGGATGGTTGAGACCCAACTGTCACAGTCAAACAGAGTAATACCGCGCCCAGCAAAGGTGGTGTCATCGTGCAGTCGGGGTCTCACTGGTGAGGTCGGGCGACTGTTCAATGTTTATGGTGCGATTTTCATGATTCATACAAACATATTGCCGTGAGCAATTCAATGTGAAATTTATCGAGGACTTGATGTCTCTTTGTTTGGAATGACGTCCGGGTGAGCAAACTCTTCTTCGAGTGCAAGCGTTGCTTGCGTTGCGAAGATCATTGCATTTCGACAGCATCGAACTTCCGTCTCACCAGCGGCGTCTCGACTTCTCCGTGGGACGTCCAACTCGACACACGCCTACACTACCGCAACACGCTACAACCTCCACTCAAGGTTGTACCTGGCACTGTAGTATTGCATTGGGCGAGCGGAAGCAAACAGGGCGGAGAGTGCAACGGCATGACGGCAACTGGAACCGCGCAACGCGCAACGGACAACGGACAACGACAGCAGCACAACACACTGCCAACACACTGCCAACAACGGACAACAACGCAACAACGACGGACGAGAACGGAAAGTTAGTCATTTAACTTACATCGCGTTGTAGAACATTTGTATTACTATATTGGCATTGCTGTATATGGCTCGACTTTGCTCGTTTTTGGTCGCAACACCGGCGCACGCAGCCGAAGCGAAGGTACGTTTACGCAAGGGGTACCCTTGGTTGAAGGCTACGACTCCAAACTCAAAAAAGTTGCAACACGACCTTCGTTATTTTATTGTGAGGAGACTACAGGTAGTGTTGTTATTCAATCTAAACCTAAGAGGACCTTTAAATGGTTCCGAACTCAAAGTTAGGTGGCAGCGTGGCCTTGACTAGAATTACCATTACGAGTGTTGCCCAACACAGATTCGACGACGTTTCGCAAGTCAACATTGATCGGAGCACAGTATCCCCAATGCAGTTGCAGCCCGAGTTTTGGCGTACTCGTTCTCGGCGTTGGGTTGCGGACTTGGTGCGCTCAGCAGCGCCTCGAGCTCCAATGCAACGTCCATGAGCGGGTCTCCCTGGGATTTGGTCCCCCGCAGACGACGGCTTCCGAGAGCCAATGCCACAGCCGCACTCCCACGAACAACTTCCCATTCGGTGTTTTCTTCCTGCATTCTGCGCTCAAACGCGGAGCTATCGACACCAGAACGACGTCGCTGGCCGCTGCTTCGCTTTTGCAAACGCCACGTTAATCGACTTCGTAACACTTGCCGATAAAGGTCCAACAGAACTGCCGCAGCTGACGAAGCACCCTTCTGTGTTTCGGATTCTTGTAGCAATGCGTTCGAAACAAATGAGACAAATGCATCAAGGAATTTGTCATGACTACGCAACTCGAGCCTCTGCAGTTGCAAAGCGGTGCTGGTATTGTTCGACGCGTTCTGGCGGTCCACAACGTAATCTCGTCGCTGGAAATAATATTCTGTCGCCTCCTGGCCCACATTGCCGATGTCGTATGCGACAGTTTCTAGGTGGTCTTGCAACAGCTTAACAAGGTCTCCTGCAGAAGTAGGAGTTGTACTTTTTGGCCCGAAATTAAGGCTGAAAGTTTGAATAGCCCGTATCGCTGCGCTACGGGTCAATGACGAATCTGCTCGGACATGAGTCACAATTTCCAAAAGCGCCGTTGCAAACATGGCCGCTGGAGGTGCCTTGCTGCTCTTGCCACAACGAAGGATCAGTGCATCGTACAGCCGCAGAGCACACCGTCGTACCAGACTGGCTAAGCAAATACCAGCAATACCACTTTCTTTTCTCGAAAGCACTTTCGCACTGCTTGAGCCAATGGTGCTGATTGCGGCGAAGGAAATTCGAGATGAACTCGGCTCGACATAATTTTCAGAGCGCAATTGGGTCAAGCTCAAGGAGGCCCGTTGCCGCATTGCTGGAAAGTGTGAGTCGAACATTGTGAGAGGGATTGACGCAGCACAGTCTGCGAGGGCAGCGAGGGCTGCCGCTTGAACGTAGTCTGACCCTCCAACTTTGGCTGATGCAAGTAATGCCGCGAACAACGAGCTGGCATGTGTTTGTATGCACTCGCTTGAAGTACCTTGCGAAGTAAGGATAAGGTACGAACTGGCGCGAAGGCAACAGGCTCTGACAATTGGTGACTGACTTTCAGTGGATAGACGCAAAAGAGCAGTCACGTAGGAGTTCCACGTAGCGTCGAAGACAAATCCTGGTCCATCGGTGGACTCAGCCATGTTCTTGTGCGCTGCCTCCGATAGCTCCGCACGGTGCGTCGGGATCGCAACCGAATTCGTGTGAAACAGAAATTTGGTAATGGCCGAAAATACGTTCGCACTCGCAATCTGATGAGGTGTTTCCGGCGTGCCTGTTGCTTGCTGCTCTATCAAGTGTTTGCCGAATTGGCGGGCAACCGCCGCCACAACCTTAATCTTTTCACGTGATCCATGTGTGCTGGCTATCAGGGCGTACACAGCAGATTGTATTCCAACATGAAACGACTCCTCGCTGCGCAATTGCTGGAGAGCACTGCAAAACACTACAGATTCTCCCATCGCTGTAGCGGAAAAGTCGATGAAGTCCTCCATGTATGCAGCAGCCAACCCATCACGTACACTACCGACCAAAGTGCCTGTGGCTGTTTCGAGGGGAGAGGTTATATGTGCAGGACAAGTCATGGCCTCCAGGACGTCACCCTTATCAGCAGCGATGAGAACACATGAGACTACGCGAAAGTATGCGTCGACAATCTGTCTGTAGGTATCACTGCGCTTTGCGTGTGCAGCCTACAACGATGTGACAAAAAGGTTGGCCTTGTTGGCGATCCTGGGCATAACAAAAGTAAATTCAGTACAAACCTCGGTTGTGGCTTCAATGTCGGGAGATTGATTCGCTGCAGCTGAATGTGATTTGCCTTCCGCCGTATCTTCTGGCACCACCTCTGAGTTGACCTGTGTCTGAACTTTGTGCTGGAAAAACTTCACGTTGACGCATGCAATGCCCATGATCAGAGTGGACATTAAGGGTATGTAATGTCGACGAGCAAAGTGCTCAACAACAGGAAGAAGTTCGGCCTATGAAAGAACACATTCACACACTAAGAAAACCGCGAACAAAGTGCAATTGTGCCAGGATTGCGATCGTACCGTGAATAGGCAGGATGCGGAGGAGAGATACGCATCAGTTTCGGATCCTCCAACTTGCGTGTCGCGCCAGCTCAACGGTGCAAACACGTCTTCAAGGATGTGTAAAGTGGCGAGACTCAAATGCAATTGCATATCTGCGGCGGCAGCTGCACCACTGCCGAATGGTTCAGTTGTATTCAAGACATTGGTAAGGATTTCAAGCAGCTTCTTGAACAGCGATACTGGTCGTTTCTGTTGTTTTGCTATTGCACGTGGACCACACGCTATGGCTCGCAGCAGAAACCGCGCTTCAAAAGGCAATGCACTTTGATTTTGGCAGGTGATTGCCGGTCGTGTTTGCATAAGAGTTGCGACTGCAGTAGGAAAGCGCTGTCGCACGCCACCTGCAGTAATCCAATGCAAGAATCCCTCAGAAATGGGCGAAAGTAACATGACGTGATTCCGTTTGGCGCTATTGCAGTGCAAGATTCTTATGACACTCGCAATGCGCCGAACCACATGTGCAACGGCTTCGCCGTCTGGGTCACCTTGAGTAGGTGGCTGCTTGACTTGGAGAAAAAGACGTAGGCAGGTCGCTGCAGCAGCCTTGTGCCTCTGTTGGACAGAGCTGGCACATAAAACCCTACACAACTCGTCAAAGCCGACAGCCCACGATGCGGCATCGCTCGAATTAACAGATTGCTGTTGGTCGTCTCCGGTTGTGTTGCAAAAGAAAATACTCGATCCGTCCCGATGAAGCAACTTTTCAACCAATGAAAAATTGTCCACATCATCAGTTGTGTAGTATGCTCGTGACATTTGGGCAACTAACGTATCCTTCGACGTGTTTTGAAGTGGCGAGCCGCGGCTTACGCAATCAACTAGAGATATTGTGACACCAGCGGCACAGCTCCGGACCGCCTTATCTTCGTGCCCGATCGCCATTGGAACGAGAAACGATACCCACGGCACTGCGTTCCGGCGAACGTAATCACACTTCGGAGAGTCGCTGAAACAGTGCTCGAAGTTCTGCTGGAGGGCAGTCAGCATCACGACCAGATTGTGACTTGTTGGCGAGTTCGACGCAACGGTTTGAAATCTGTGAAAAAATCGAAACGGGTCCATGGTGTCCAATCGCGAAAGTGTCGAGAGCAAATCGTGTGCCAAACGAAGTGCAGACTGTGCGGATTGTGAAGGCGACAGCAAATCATCATGGTTGTTTGATTGTGATGATTGGATTTGCAAATTTATGGTGTCAGCCTAGCACACGACAAATTGGTGAGTTCAAACTTTGACAAAACTGCGCGCCACGCCAGCAGTCGCTGTACCTGCGCGAAAGCGAGTGCACTGAGATCGAGTAAATGAGCGCCGCACTGGAGAATGACGAGGCGTGTCCACAGGTGTTCGTTGGCCGCAGAAAATGTTGTCCATAACTTGCTCAATGCAGGCAACAGCTCCGCAACCTGGCGAAAAATCACAGTCGCTGACATTAAAGACGCATACGCGCCGTAACAACGCACAGAGTGCAAAACTTACCACAAGGCAGTTGATTGAGGCCCAAGTGGAATTGAAAAGTACCGCTTTGTCGCGAGTCGACGAGCTACTCTCGCTACTTCGTAAATTGCATTGTCGGGCGGCCTCGGACATGTAATCCAAGAGCAGACGGAGCACGTAGTCGGTGTACGGACCCAGTAAATCTCGAAATGTGAAGCTAGTTGCATTCTCGCTAGTTTCTGCCGAGCGTTGGTACGCCGCTTGTTCGACCAAAGCACGCAATGCTTGCACGGTTCGCAGTCTGAGAATGGGGCAAATTTGACCTTTGTGCCTGGTACGTTCGACACCGTATTCATCTACTCTCAAGCTTTCACGGAGGACACCTGTTTCTCCAAAAAGTAAAGCATTTCCGATCGACTCCGCCTCTGATTTCGAACCAACACTGCGTAATCGAGTCGTAGTAGCCGCACACAGCATCCATCGCAACAGGCCTACCACTAACTGCGTTTGGAAGTGTTTGGAGCCAACAGGATCAAAGTCGCACACGGGCAGTGTTAGGGCGTGCTTCGGATGGTCCTCGTTCACCGCGTGTTGCAATTGTTTCTGGCCAGATGTCACCATCGCTCTATCTTCATCGAGTGCTCGCTTGATGTCATTTTCCTTTGGCTTTTGTCCACGTGAACCCCCGTCATTGCTTATTTCGGGGTGAGCATCCGACAACGTTGATTTGAGCTTTCGGTTGCTCACAATAAGTTGCGACGCCAGAGTTGACGTGACTATCTCCGCGTGATGATCGGAACCCAACACAATTGTGCAAACTCCCCGAACTAGCGCTACCTCGACGACTGCTGAATTTCGAACAGCAGCAACCATGTCAGCAGAGGGAACAAACACGGCAATGCCATCCTTGCTTGCTTGCATGATATCTCGTCTGCTCAGAGAGGCTGTGGAGCACCAAACTTCGACGTCGTGCCACGCGGAGCAAAAGCTGGATGATAACCCAATGAGTCTTTGCACTGTGCTGCTGACAATGCTTGTGTCAGCACAGTGCTTCAAGCATATTGACTCCAGGCGTACAATGCAGGCAGTGTACGCTTGGTCAAAGGCAATATCCCTTCTAGGCGTTCCACGAGACGTCGTCGACTCAGAGTAATCGCTGGCGTCACGGTTTCTAATAGAACGGAAGAGAGTTAATTCGAAAGTTGACCGGACGTCAGTCATCCATTCGGCTGTTTTCGGGTCACCGACGTAGTCTTGGAAGATCTCATCCAAAATTGACAAAATGTCATCCGAATTGTTACCCGCAATAACGCTTTCGCTTGGGCGCTTGAAAGCTATTTCTTGAGCATCTTCGATCTTGTTCAACACTGCTGCCCACTCACGCTTCTTCGCAAACTTCTTGCGTGAACGAGCTCCGATGAGGAAGGGTAAGTAGTTCGTGAGAAGTTTCAATGCATTCCGACACACCTGATTTTGTTCATTCCCTAAACATACGCGACTAACAAAGGGTACCAGTGCAAGCACCAAAAGGCGGCCAAACAAAAGTGCTCGCTTCTTGGAACCAGACTTCCCGTTGGCAAAATCAGACTTGATGAGACTCCGGAGGTGCTCGTTGTAATCTTTGGAATTTGCTTGGCCGACTTCAACACTTCCAGGATCCTCAGCGTCGTCACGCTCACAGAAAAGTACAAGTGCTTCTATGATGGCACTGTTTTCCCCGGTGCGACTCGACCTTGGTGATGTCGAACATGCTGCGAGCATTTCGCTGTGTGATCGGATCAGTTCCGTCAGCATTATTTTGAGCATCGGCGTGCCAACTTGACGTCCAAGGTGAACGAGCAGACGTGCGGCAAGCCGCCCGAGCTGATAAGGTTGCAAAGGTTTCGAATCGATGGTCTTGACTTGCTCTATTGAGCCCGGCTGCACACCGTGCTGGTTAGCGTCTGATTTTGACCCGCCAATTAAGCCCGCCCACCAAGAAGTATTAGTTTTGCCGACTGAGTCGAGGAATTGAAGGAACGAAGCTTCAGTTGCCTTGTCAGAAGTGAGGCCGCACTGATGGATAACAAACTGCATCATCGACGACGCGCCATCTTGCAATCGGCTCTCCGACCACAAAATTTCGCCATGTGGCCCGGTCTTCCGAGAACGCGCAAATATCAACCGCGCTCTTGCGCAGCCAACAGCAACCTGGCATAATTGCCATCGCAGTGTGTACATCAAGGGAAATGTACTGCGTGCATTTTGCATCTTACGGGATGAGTTATCCGCATCGTCTTGTGAATCTTGGGATGGCGCACTACCTTCCAGTTGAGGATCACAAACTAAAAAGAGAGGACGCAATGCACCGAGCACCATCGGAGCGGCGTCCATCCGGAGCAGCAGTGCTGCAACATTTGGGCGAGTTACCAGATGCTGCAGAATGGACAAGCTGTTAATCGCCGTCATTACTTCTGCAGCGCTCGACGCACTTGATGGGACCTGTCGAAAGTTCGCCACTAACCAAGATAGTATTGTGTTAGCAGCTGCGTTTTTTCCGTGAGTACTCAGCGTCACGGAACCCGCATCAACGTTCGCCACACGGTGGTCAACTGAGGAATCATGCACGGCAACAAAACAAAATAAATCGAAACAGCGCAGGATTCCTGCGCGCATCAGTAGCTCAGTGCGCTGATTCTGTAGTGGTGCAGGGTTGGGATCGGATTGCACGAGAAATAGGGTTCGTAATCGCAGTAAAGTTTTGAGCGCATTGTGTAGTAACGCCAAAGGAATGTTCAACATGGGCATTGAATCGCGATGTTCAAACCGCCTATGTCTTGACGAGAACTCCAGAATTGAGGTTAAGGCTTCCACGAACACGAGCTGCATATCCGCCGTTTTGTGGACGTCACTTGGACTCAACGTTGCAATAGTCTCAAGCTGCTGAACAAGCCAAGTTAGCATTGTATTCCCGTGGGCGTTGAGGTCCTTTGGCAACAACAACGGAGAGAGAACAGCTATCGCTCTTGCTGTCGCCGCACGAACCGACATCTTCGAGTGCGAGGCCCATTTGTCGAGGAAAACTTTAAAGATGGCTTCGGTTTGCGATCCAAGAGTAGCGCTGTGGGCGTACCACTGATCATTGGTCAAATTCGATTGTTGGAGTGGGGAGATCGCGCACTCCGCCAGACTACTGAACAATTTTGCCAAGAGCTCACAATCTGTGGCCGTGCGCGTTGAACCCAACGTCGGGACTATTTTCACGTACACTCGCGACACGAATGCAAACTGGGGCACCGACTCGTTGTGAGTTGCGTCTGGTTGCAACACGAATTCGTGCTTTAAATTGTTGGCGATGTTCGACAAAACAACAATAATGCCACGATGCGGCGCTTCCCCACTTTTGCATTCGTTCAGCACCATATCAGTGATGGCGCGCGAAGTGTCATTGCTTGGTGCGACATCTGGCGACACAGCGCTAGCCACAAAGGAGACCAGCGCGTTCTCCAAGTCATTTTGCGAATGTTTTGGTGAACACTTCAGCAAGAGTACGATTGCTTGCCTCGACAACTCATGAAGATATCGAGACCATTCGTCAACGTTCCGCGAGGACGACGTCGTCGACGTGACCACCTTGCCTGCAGTCTCGTTGAGGACACCGGCAAGGCCACCAAACAAGCAGCATTGCAAGTGATGAAGGCGGTCACGATTTCCTTGGCGTGTAGTCTTAGTGTGGCTTCCGCCGGTGTTCACACTCGAACTATTTCCCCGGAGTGAGCTGTAAGCAAGAAGCAACTCCGGTGGTGCGGCGGCGAGGCCATTGTCGATCTCGAAATTGTTCTCCACGAGCCGGAGCGCTAGCCGTAGCACCGACGATGGATCTGTAGCATAAATGGACGCCAGAGATGACTTGGCTGACAAAGATAATCGTTCAAAGTCATTCTCAGTGGCGCTTCCCTTGTGTTGCTTGTCGTGGGATGCAAGGCGGTCCTCCGTGACACGCAACAAAGTCGCCAACAAGCTGCCGGCGGCTGCAGCGCGGACAGCACGAGCGGTGCTCATCGTCGCAAGACAACACGAAGTTCCACTGTTCCGACGCGACACATGACGCCGTCACATCACAAAAATATATCGTGGAACTTCAGTGGAAAACAAAAACAGAGTTTTGCGAATGCAACTCACGTGTTGATAATTCAGTATCCACGCAAGATATTGCATGACACCAACACCGGCCTCACTGTGCCTTTTACAACCACCATGTAGCCCAACATCACACTGCCTCACTTCGTCACCCCAACGCCACACTTCGTCCTTGCACTGTTCATCTTTGGTATGGTGCCACAGCTTGCTTGACGCAGACAGCTGTGGTCGGTCATTGGGATCCAGGACAGGTAAGTCGACATCCACCGCCTCGATACTTGCTCGGGGACAGACTGCAGCACGACACGACGAGACGCAACACACACGCAGCTACGACAGCGACAGCGACAGCGACAGCGACAGCGACAGCGACAGCGACAGACAGCGACAGACAGCGACGGACTGCGACGACGAAGTTGGCGCCGTGGGCGTGTCACGCACGCCACAACCCACAACGCAAACGACGACACCACCACGACACCACAACGAACGACGGATGAGCGGCTCGACACAAATTACCTGTACTGTACTGTACTTAATTGACGTATCACGTACACTGTAATACGGTGGGATGCTTTACTAAAAATAGGTTGTGAGGAGTTCGGACGCACACACAAACGAAAGAGACCAAGCAACCATGCATGGAGGATTCGATCGGCGCTTTGCACGTTCGTTCGTTGACGTGTTGTCGTTTGTCAGTAGTCGAACGCGCATCGCAATGTCGATGCACTGCTTGTTTGTATTTGAAGTTTGATGTAGCAAATCGAGGGCTGTGGTGTCTGGTGTCTTCATCAACGCTGCAACCAAGGGGTAATACTCCTTGCTGCAACGTTGTTGTACTTGAAACATGAATGTAGCCATGCGCGGAAGAGGAACGGCAAGCAAGAAGCCAGCAGACTTTGTACTTCGAAACTTGTGCGTCAACAATGTCTCGAAGCAAACGCTTCGCCGATCCAACGGGGTGGGGATCCAACGGACTTGGACGACTGGGGCAGGAGCCGACACATACATTCAAGTCCGTACCCACGTCCGCATTGGTGTCCGAGTTCCATTTTGCTTTCGAGATCCTCTTGTTGGTCGTACAGGATGAAAAAAGTAAAAAAAAACAAATGTGACTTTCTTTGAAGTTTCTCTTTGCTGCGAGGATGTAGTGGCCCATCGCAACAATATTTGAGGAGTGATAATATTGGAGCAATGCGATTCTGTCACATCTTGGTGACACTTCTAGTCGCAACCTGCGTTCCCGCTTTCACATCTGGACAGCATCGCACAGCTGGTTCTTGGCATTCAAACAACAGCAGTGCGCCGACATTCAAGCACGATGAGGATGTGCGCGCCGTGTGGGCATCCCAGCTTCCGTACCTCACGGCCAAAGCTTCGACGGGGGCTCCAGAGGATTTGTATGAAGTGCAAGAAGATGTGTACGGCATGCTAGAAGCAGCCGCTGCGGTTGGCGATCTTGGATTGCTCGAGGACGTTGCAACTATCGTGTTGGCCTCGCTTCCGTACCGGAAATTAGTCTCCAACTACACGTTTGACCTTGGCGGAAGCTACATTTCCTTTGATCTGGATCCGCCGGTACTGCTCTGGGTCGCATTGGATAAGAAGACGAACACATTGATGGAGGACGTACTAAGCTCATCGCAGTGGATCGGGCTTTTCGCGCGGGCCGCACGACTAATAGCAGCAGTACCTAATGAATCGCGTGGCGCCAACATGACGGCACTGCTCGCAGCTACTTCCCACGTTGTCGTGCTCGACCACGTGTGGCGCTGGGCGCTCCCGGAAGGCGGCAACACGCAGGGTATCTTCGCTGTTCATGCTTGGGGGTGTGGATGGCCACTGTATCCCAGTCAAATGCAGTTCACACACAGCAACTTCAATGCGGTGAGACTGAATCGATCGTTTCAAGTCAGCGAGCCCGACCTTAACGTGTCGTACTGTAATGCGGTTACCGATACGGACTTGTGGATCATATCTGCAGCAGCAAACGTGCTTCTGGCGTCGGAATTGGACCCCGTTGCAGTGAGTTTTGACAATGAAACGGCCCGGGAACTTCGAGACTACATGAATGCTGGGGTTGCACTGGTGGATTCACGGATTCGTGCCGATCCTGTGCAAGGGAGTACATTTCTCTTCGATCCAGGCTCATGGGACTCAACCCAGGATTACTACTATGCAAATGACACCGGTCTACGATTCCCAAGCGGGCAGCATGCGCCTCCTCCGCATGGAACTGCGACGTGGGATATTTCCCATTTTCAACGTTGGGTCTGTGTCGGCATCACCCTTGCTGAGGCACGCATGCATGGCGTTATCAACTCCAGATTTTCAGCAAATTCTCAACTGATCACACCAGTACCGTATGTCACTGCACTGGCAACCCAAGTAGCAACCGCATTTTGGAATGGTGACCAACGATTGCCTCTCTTCAACAACTTTCAAAGTGGTGCCAACGGGTGGTACCGAGTCAACTACTCCAGCCGTCCATGGTTCGGCTACGGCCCAAGTGATGTGTCTGACGGCGGAGTTAGTGGTGGCTATTTGCTCCTTGGTATCGTCGGTGGGCCCGCTGTTCGTGACATCCTGGAACCTCTACAAACCGCATTGGAAAACTTGGCTTACACCTCAGATCTAGATGTAATCGCACACCGCCATGAGCACTTTTGGGCGCATTGGGACGTCAATGAAAATGGAACAGGACCCTGTCGAACGTGAGTTTCGTGACAATGTCAAACTATGCGTCGATCCATGAGATTTTGGTGTGTAACGCACCTAAACGCTCTAATTGCTTTGTACGCAGGTATCAGGCGGTAGCTTGGGGACCCCCTTACAACTCTAGTGTGCCACCAACCCCGCTCCTGACGCTGCTCCCGACGCTGCTTTCCTACCCAGACCCAAACTCGACTTCACGATAGGGGCATCGAGAAAGTATATCACGAAACAAACCCCACTTTGACGTATTGTCCAGATGGTGCGTGCCAATCGAGCCATCCTTTGCAGAGGACTTGGGCGCTTGAGCAAGCGATCCAAGCTGTGACGCTGCGACTGCAGAGCGAGACTGGATTGAAAATCCATGTTGTGAAGGTAGTGCCCGGGTAGTCTTTCAGTTTCAGGGAGCTTCAGGCCACTAACAGAGCTTGCTCTGGAACTCTTCACGATGGGCACGAACCCAACTTTGACAGGCAAGAAACGAAAAGGTGTCATTCTTGATGAAAGCAATTAATTTAGAGGACAGGGTCACCAAGTCCTTTTAAATGTACATCTGCACGATGTCACGACATGTGGCATCAACATCAAGCGGAAGCGGCGCAGGCATGAAGTTAGGCGGAGGGAAGTTTGGATTTCATGGACTGAGCAGTGTCAGCATGCACTCAATGTCACTAAAAAAATCGTGGTTATTCGTTACGCCGCTTCAAGTAGTTTCGGACGTGAATAGACGGTATTCGCGTGAATCCTCGCCGTATTTTTTCACAACAAAGGCATCCACCTCATCATAGTTGACTAAATAGCTCTATAAGTTCCAACACAACGCGCAAGTGAGTTTGTCGCATCCTAATGACGAAATGTAAAGATATACTCAGAAGTTCGTACCTTCAAGTTCACTGGCGTCATTTTCTTGATTGTTTTACGTCCTTGATTGTAGTGTGCAACAATGTCAATGGGATCCACGTTCAAAAATTCTTGCATTTCCACAAAGAGTTGCTCAGACTGATCTCCGTAAACGAGGTCCTCATAGGCGAAGACGTGAGCCTGCTGTTCGTCTTTGAAGGAAGTCATCGCCGAGAACTGCTCGCAAATATCCAAGGTGTCGTTGATGTCCATTTCGAGTAGCTCAATGTAGTTTGTTAAAGATTCAAAGTTTGTCAATGGCTTTTCTGCGAGTCTTTCGACGCAGGAATCCTTTGTCGTCTGCCACCCGCAACCAATTCGGGCTTGTTGATGATGGCGTACTTGGCTAACAGCGTGCTTCACGAAGTTGCGGCGGTATAAGCAAATAAGCTTTGCATCTGTTTGGTTGAGCATCGCCAGTAAGTCAGGAATCCAATCATCGTGACGAGCGTGGTCTTCACGGCCCTGTTCGTTGTAGTATTTTCCCAGTGGATTTGTACCTCGCAATCTATCACGCTTGACCTTGATGCCAACGGCCTGCGTACCCCTGGCTACGGCAATCTTTGAATCAATGAGGTAGTTCTGTAAAGCCAACACTTGCGTGGTCTTTTCCCCCTTTGAAATAATTTTAGGGTGGCTGTCCAGCACCGCTGTGAGCCAACTCGACCCAACGGATCCTGTCTCCATTAAGATGAGATAAGGTTGATACGGACGCGGTGAATTTCCATCAACCTGATGCATCAGCTTTTCGTTTTTTTTCTTCAAAAACATCTCCAGAAGACTCTCTTTCTGGCTATCTTGCCCAGCCGCGAACGACGTGCAGTGCACTGCGAGCACTGCAAGCACGAGACCACAAGTCAGTTTCATTGTTGACGATGTGTGATTGCTGTCTTAACAAACTCTCTTTTCTGCGCAAAATTCCATGCAAAATATGAGATTGCGCGCTAAGTTGTAGTGACAAGGGAAAACAACCCGGCGCGCTTTCTTTCTCCCTGATGGTACCGAAGCACAACGTGTCTCCCTCGCGTCGGTCTTTGTTGGATGGTTGCATGTGGCAACATACCGCTCGAACACCAAGAGTGGTCCGGCACTGAACGTCGGAGTTGGCTCCACCAGCAGAGACCGTCAAGTAAACGTCATGGCACTTCGACGTTTGATGTTCGTTGTATGCTGTGCTTCTGCCCGCACTGTGCAACGAAGGCCACTGACGATGCGCTGGCAGGCGAGAGCGGTCAGAAGAAGTTTGGTAGTGTCGTCGTGCTGTCTACCGGTGACAGTCACGAAGTGTCAGTGACGACCAGACTGGACGCGGCGCTGTGTGTGAGCAGGATTCATGCTTCCTTCGTCCGTCAGTCAACTCTCTCAACTCTGCTGTTCAATGGGGGAACTCGGTCCTATGCAGTGATGTAAAGGGTCGATATACGGTACCTTCTGAAATTCTGCGGCGTGGGCAAAATAGGTCGCCGAAAGTACAGTTTTTCAGTTTTTGGTTGTTGTGGGCGAAGGGGTCGAACACGAACACTGTCGCAACATCTCAACGTTGTCCTCGCATGCAGTCGGTGGTGGTGGGTGGGTGGCTCGGTGTCGTGGACTCTGCTTGGAGCCGCTGTGGTCCGAATGACGCTTGCTGCTGTGGGTGTTTAGGCGGTAACAAAGCGGCGATTTGATGCAAGGTGCTGTCTTGTTCGTCAACGTAATCGCAGCTCCTCAACTCCGTCCGTTGGCCCACAGGCCCCGCTCCCCGCTCCTTCGAAGTCCCACGTATTCCTACTGATCGTGCCATGCTTGCTCCTGCAACATGCAGTGATCGCTGTATCTGTTTTTGACTTTTACCTATGACCATGACTCGGCCTCGTCCTCCCTGTCAATGAACCAACCCTTGGGCGCCCCCGCCCCCCCTCTCTGAGACACCAACAAACCGACGACCGACAACCGACGACCACCACCAACCAACTCGACCATCGACGATTACTTGAACCTGTACAAAATACCAGCAAACTGTTTTCGGACACGTGTTGCGTTGCGTGTTGCGTGTTGCTCGTGTCGTTCGCTCGATGGCCATCGTCGGCGACGTGGCCGGGTGTGGTGGCCATGAGACCTTGTTGCTGAGTCAAAACTTACGAAGCCTGGAAGGGAAGCGCGTCCAGAAAGTGAGAGACGCATGCTTGAATGCAACGAAACGAGAAGCTGGGGATTATCGACGGGTTCGTGGGCTTGGACGGAAAACCACAAAGTGTTGGAGATTATCAGTGGCGGTCATGAGCTGCGAAATCTACGGCCGACTGGATGCAGGCACCCACACGACCTCGGTTGTAACATGCAGAGGGAATCAGGAAATTGCGAACATATTTTGATTTGTCAACATATTTCTATTTTGCTTTTGCGTGCTTTGTCGCGCTAACAACAGTAAAGACACTCATGGGCCGGTGCGTACTTTGTAAGTGAGCCTCCGGGGCTGCTGGGCGGCATGTTCCGTGCAATGATCAGAGGCATCCGCCGTGTACGGCAACCCGGATCATGTGCTTCTGCCATGCGATCTTTCCATGTACTTGGCATTGAAACCAGTTGCGATGATTCAGCAGTGGCAGTTGTGAACGCGACAACTAACGAAGTTGTGTTTGAGGCGCTCGCGTCGCAGTGGGCCGATCACGCACCTCACGGTGGCATTGTGCCTGTGCTGGCAGCTCGAGCACACGACAGAAACCTGCCAGTGCTTCTCTACGAGCTTGAATGCGAAGGAATGCTGGAAAAAATCGACGCCATTGCTGTCACTCGCGGTCCAGGAATAAAGCCGTGCTTGCGAGTTGGGATAACGGCGGCAGAACGCATCGCGCGTGCCTTGAAGAAACCGTTGATGATGGTAAACCACTTGCAAGCTCACGCACTCGTTGCGCGATTGCCCTGCAAGTCGACACCTTCCTCTGCAAGCAGCAACGAAAGTGTCGCCGAAAGACCGGAATATCCATTTTTGAGTCTAATTGTGTCTGGTGGACACTCTTTGTTGGTACTAGTCGAAGCCTACGACACATACACGTTGCTCGGATCCACTCTTGACGATTCCGTTGGAGAAGCTTTTGACAAGGTTGCTCGCTTGCTGCAACTCTCTGAACGCGGACCTGATCAACAGAGCAACATATCTCGACATGGCGGCGCTCTTGTTGAAGAAGCTGCGACACGGAGCCAGGATCAGGTATCGTTGTCATATTTGTATGCTGGCAGATGGTGACCAGTCAAACCATAAAACATGATGTTGTATTCCAATTGTAGAAACGGTTTCCACTGCCGGTGCCGTTGTCGCATCGAAAAGATTGCAACTTCTCGTTTGCAGGCTTAAAAACGGCTGTTCGTTACGGTTTAATCCGGGAACACCAACGTGTACATGGGCTTGTCGATGAGAAACACGGGAAGCAATCCAACAATTTCAAAGGTATGAAAGGTGTTGCAACCGTGCCTGTGGACGATGCCACAGCCTTCGACATGGCGTGGGCATTCCAGAATTCTGCCACCAAGCATCTGCAAAAGCGATTGGAAAGAGCTATTTCATGGGTGACGGAGCGTGAGTCAGCCACCAACTCCGAAGAGGTCTCGTCCAGTAGAAAAGTACGGCAAGTGGTTGTTTGCGGCGGTGTAGCGAGCAATGCACACATTCGACAAGAGTTGACGAAGACAGCGAATTCTTTGGGGTACTTTCAAAGCTATTCGTACTTTGCAGCAATTTTGACAGCGCAACACGGCTTACATCTGTCTCATGTGGTTCTGTCATTGCAGGCTACAGGCACTCTTCCCACCACCAGCACACTGTGTGGACAATGCAGTCATGGTCGCGTTTGCAGGAGTCGAGCACTTGCGAGCACACCCAAGTTTGCTGGTCGATAATGCTCACCAAATCACTCACACCTTTCCCGACCCACACGGACAGAACGAAAGCACAGAACCTCTTCCAAGGTGGTTATTCAACCGTGCCGACAAAGAAACAATCAGCATTGGTTCAATATCTTAGTTGTAAACTGATTTTGTCGTTGGTTCCACTGAGAACTTCTGTAATCTCGAGTGGATAAGTGTTCCGTGTGATTGCGTCACTTGTCTTTGTTGTTCGCTTTTGCGTAGTTTGCATAAATTTTGTAAGACAATGCTGCAAAAACAACGGCAGCTCCAGCGATTCCGACCACTCCAACCTATTCAGTACACATGCAAAAGTTGAGATCATATTTGCAGCCTTCATTGCAAATCTCGGCAGCATACGGAACAAAAGCAGCAATTCCAACCTTGTGGCCAAACATGACGACCGATGCAACGATAGAAAACACTTGGCGTGTGGTCATGATCATAGTAAAGACCAGGGCACCGTGAGTGCTGATGGTGTAGTAGATGAAGATTTGCCCCACCGAATTGCACAATCCCAAAGCGAGCACATGGAACTGAGCCTCGGGGAAGTTCATCAAGAACATCACGCTGTGATCAAGCTGGTGCGTGTTGTCCACGAACAACAGCCATCCCAACGTAAGCACAACGGAGAACACATTCACCCCAAGCATCATTTGGAAGGCATTCATGTTTTGTGTCTTGAACAGATGTTGTTGCCAGTTGCTGGTCAGAGCATCAAAAACGAGGTACACCAGTATCATGGCGTATCCAACGGCGGCTTGTCCAGACAACAAGGTCTGGAGGCTAATATCAGCCACGTCGAATGAGGACGATCCATCTTCTTCCTCAGCACTAAAATAAAACTGATCCAAAGAAAACAGAACAACACCAACTGGGATGACCAATGCCATCACGTACTCATACAACTGGAACTTGCGACCGAGGCATCGACCGACGAGCATGTTTGGAATCATTTTGCACGCCTTCGATAGCACTTGCATCGGAAATGACACGTACTCCAAGGCACTGTACTGAAAGTAACTGCTAATGGTGTTGGATACGCTGGCAACTGCTGTGAGCTCGTAACGAGTCCGCTGCCCTCCGTCGATATCCTTTTTTGACTTGGTCAAAGCTTTCCCTCCGAGGACCACGGTGGCGACTATGATTGCACATATGCGATTGCAGAGAATGAGAAAAGCAACGCTAGGAAACATGTCTGCGTCCTCGATTGTCACGCCATCTTCCGCAAATCGTGTGTATTGTTGAGTCATGAGCTTTTCTTGCAGGAACCCCCATGTTAGGAAGAAACCATTCAAGCCAACGAAGCAAAGGAGCAACATATTGGACCAGCACAGCTAGAACGGGTATAATGACACCTCCGCCGCCGAGAAAACCCTCCAAAATACTATGACCGAAAACACACTCCAATTCTGTAGCAGAGAGCTCATCTAACTGTCGCGGTAGTTTGCCACGACCTGCGCGACTCACGAAGTCACCAGTTCGCGGTTCAATAACTGCTGCCCCACATGTCATTGCTGCCGTTGGTGCATGTTTCTCTCTTCGCTACGATGTTTTTCCATCTCCCACCTTCCGTCTTTGTTGTCTGCGATGACTGTTTGCTTTTCTGCGTGTGTAGTCAGTGCAGGGTGCAGGGTACTACTCTGCCGTAGCACAGTGGACCTTGGGTCTTGGACAAGTAAGTAAGAAAGTGACAAGTGGGCCACGCAGCCGTGCAGCCAGCCGTGCATCTGCATCTGCATCTGCATCTGCACATCCGCAGCTGCAGCTGCAGATGCAGCTGCAGACGTTCGCGGTTCACAGTTCGCAGCTTCGGGGTTGTCGTTTGCTTTTCGTTGGTTGTCAGTCAGGTTTTCGTCACTGTACGAGTATCATGCACGTCAGCCAGCCAGCCAGCCAGCTTCACCAACACAACAACACAGAGAGCAGACGACCACACAGCACCACCACACAGCACAGCACAACCAACCAACACACGGTCACAACACATTCTGTGTGGAAACATTGCAAGAGTGGTGCATCCTCGCTCTCTCTCTCTTTTGTGTGAGACCCGCGCATGTAGGAAGGGAGCATGCAGAACGTCTATTTCTACGCCTGGAGTTTATTGAGTTGAGCGAACTCCCTTCGTATCCTCCTACAGGATGTACTACAGTACGTGGCAGCCAGCCAGCCAGCCAGCCAGCCAGCCAGCCAGCCAGCCAGCCAGCCAGCCAGCCAGCCAGCCAGCCAGCAAGTGAGTGTGCTTTCTCTT